>SXGT01921500.1_pt1 | contig 17417 bp, 13 predicted proteins | sample 3176221 | NCBI WGS metagenome assembly SXGT01 (sample SAMN11356862, study PRJNA531348) | freshwater metagenome | isolation source: freshwater sample F1-120 | place: China: Fuxian Lake, Yuxi | collected 2017-12-25
AACGACTGCGCCATCGGCCTGACGCGCCATGCGACCCGTCTCGAGGATCAACATGCGGCCGCCGATCTCGCGCTGGACGCGCACGGCCTTGGGGATGCCGCCGGTGCTCACCGGCATGGGCGCGCTGCTGCGCGCTGGCTTTTGCGCCTCGGCTGCGGGCGCCTCGGCTGCGGGCCGCGCGCTCTTGCTACGGCCGCCGGCGGGGGCCGCCTTGCTCTTGCCGCCGGTCTTCGGGCGGCTGGTCTGGGGGGAATCGTCGCTCTTCTTCTTGCTTGCCATTTCTTTCTCGTTTTGCGGCCCTTGGCCGCGTGCATTGCATCTGCCGTAGGTCTCGCGTCGCCCCTTCCTGGGGCCTTGCGAAACCTGGGTTCGGGCTCTCGCCCTGCGAGCTGCCGGGGTCCACGACGTGGAGTCTTCCCGGGTCTCGCGCGAGCTGCACCCACATGGTGCAGGAGCCCGCAGTTCGCTGCGCACCGGCCGTTCCGGAGTGAAGCGCCATTCGTGGCGCCCGCGCAGCGTTTGCCGTCACCTCTGTCTGAGGGACGGTTGGATTGTCAGTGGGTTCGGTTCCTTTGAGCTGCTGGCCGCTTTGTCGGGCCAATCGGCCCGACGCGCGGTGTCGCCGGAGCCTCGCTTACTTGCGAAGGCCCAGCTTGTCGGCGATCTGGTTGTAGCGCTCGGTCGAGACCTTCGAGAGGTAGCGCATCAGTTTGTTGCGGCGGTTGACCTGCAGGAGCAGGCCGCGACGGCTCGCATAGTCCTTCTTGTGACGCTGCATGTGCGACGTCAGTTCTTTGATGCTCGCAGTGAGCACCGCGATCTGGACCTCGGGCGAGCCCGAGTCCTTCTCGTGACGCTTGTTGGACGTGATGATCTGCGACTTGGTCTCGGCGGCGATGGGCATCCCTGGTTCCTCAGTGGGGTTCAGGACCGACGCGCCAGAACAGGGTTTCCGGCATCGTGGTCGGCCAAAAGGCGAAAAACGAAGGCGGGAAGGCTACCGACCGGCCTGCGTTGGTCAAGGATCGCCTTCCCCCGCCCCCTTCTGGGTCGCCGGGGTGCTGCCGGCGCGGGTGAAAACCAGCCGCGAAGGATCAGTTGGCCGCTGGGCTGCGCCGGGGCAGGTGATTCAGGGCCGCCTCGATCGCGAGGTTGGCGCAGCTGCGGGACATCTGATCGCGATCGCGCGGCGCCGCCGCGAGACCGCCGGACTTCACCGTGCCCACGAGGCTGCCGCTCCACAGGACTTCGCCGTCGCTGGCCACCATCGCGGCCTGCACTTCGAAGTCGACCGTCTTGTCGACCATCAACCGTGATTCGTCCCAGCGATTGATCCGGAAAGCGACCAAGGCCTCTTCGGAGAACTTGCCGGCGACGCGCTTCAGGTATCCAGGCGACAGCATCGACTCGCCAGTCTGTGGCTTGTTGCTCAGCAACGCGCCGTCGACCAACTCGAGCGAGAGCGGCACGTAGAGCCTCGACGGCAGCGCACGCCAGGCCGTTTGCCGCATGTATTCGGAGAAGCGCTCGACGGCCTTGTTTGCCGTGCCGTCCTCGACCGGGAGCACCGCGATGTCGGAAGGATTGCGCAACGCCAGCGCGGGCGACGCCGCAAACGATGACGTCGCATTCATGGGGGGCGGAGACTTGCAGCCCGCCACCAATGCCGACAGAACCAACGCAATCCACCGCTTTGCCATGTGCTGACCTCGACTAACCTGACCGTGCTAAGTTCGCGGGCACGTTAGCAACGCGCGCCCCGCCGCGCACGCATCCGGTCGAGCGTTCGTCGAACGAAAATCGTCGCGTCGCCGGTCAGGGCTGCGCCCAGGCCCTCTCGCTGCGCAGGCACGACTCGCATCGGCCACATGGCGCAGCATCGCCGCGGTAGCAGGACCACAGGTCCGCGCGACCGATCCCAAGCCGCCTCGCCGCAGTGACAATGCCGCGCTTGTCGAGGCCCTGAACCGGCGCTTTCACCCGGACCCCTGCCTTGGTGCCAGCCAAGAGGAATGCCCCCGCTGCAGCCACGAATGCCTCGGAGTTGTCAGGGAAGGTCACCGCCTCCTCGCGGTTGAAACCCGCGAGCACCGCGCCGGCACCGCAGGTCTCGGCGTAGGCCGCCCCGATGGCCAAGAACACGCAGTTGCGGGCCGGCACCCAGACCGCCTGCGCAGACGCCTCGTCGCCGGGTGCGTGAAGCGTCCCCTCGGGCAACCTAGAACCGGTGTCCACCAGAGCCGATCCGGTGGCGCGCGACAGCGAAGCGAGCCACGGCAATGCGATGCATTCTGAAGTCAGCGCATGCCGATTGGCAAACCGTTGCGCCGCCTCGAACTCGCGCGCAAACGCGCGCTGGCCGTAATCAAAGGTCAGACATCGCGCGATCGAACCGCCACCCTCCATCCAGAGCCCGGCGGCAACCACCGAGTCCAGGCCCCCCGACAGCAGCGCGACCGCAGCGCGCGGATTGCCATGCGCGATCGTCACTGAACGGTGATCGAAAACCGCGGCGCGCGCGTGAACGTGATCTCGCCGCGCATCGCCTCACCGAGCACGAAGTCGCCGGCGCTGCCGGTGCGCGGGCGAAAGATGCGCGCATTCGCGACGATGTCCCAAGTGCCAATGCCGAGCGTCGGATTCGTTCCTGCCGCCGGCAACTGGTAGGCGCGCAACACGGGCGTTGGCGAGACGCCGCCGTTGCGATCCTCGGCGAGCAAGCGCCAGCCGCGAACACGGACGGACGGCTGCCCGGTGACTTCTTCCAACTGGATGTCGTAGAGGCCCCCGAGTCCGGGCGCCAAGACGCCAGGCACCGTGGTCTCGACGAAGGTCGTGTCGATCGCATCGCTGAACTCGAGCAACGGCGGCGAACTCAGGGTCGTCGAGCCGAGCGGGTCACGGATGTGCAAGTCTTGCGGCATGACCTGCGCCAAGGCGGTGCTGATCGCAGGATCGAGCAATGCGCGCGTGCGCGAAACGCCGCCAGCAGTGTCGACCGCTTCGGTCACGACGTAGACCGTCGGGGCGTAGACCGCGAGTCCGGTGAGGATGCCGGTCGAGAACGCGCCATTGGCAGTGACCAACGACGGATTGGCCCCGGTCGCGAAGCCGACGCCGACCGCCAGTTGACCAACGAAGCCCTCGAGCGCCGCGGCAACCCGCAATCGAGGTGTCGCGGTGAGGCTGCCAGATACGAGCCCCGACGAAGCCGCGAAGTCGATGCCGCCGAAGGGCACGATGGTGCCAAAACCCGAGCCCACGTCACGGAGCGCGATGGTCGCCGTCAGATTGGCCGCCGTCGTCGGCGGGGCCGCGGTCGGAGTCGGCGACTGCAGGGTGTTGCCAAGGACGTTGCAGTAGACCGACGCGAAGGCCGGGTTGGCTGACGGCTCGAATGCGCCGCCAAACCCCGTGAGGATCACGGGTCGGTTGGGCAGGATCGCCGTCAGCGGCAAACCAGTCGGCGCCGAGGACTGCGAGCGGATCGTCAACGTGGCTGCATCGTCGAACACGTTGGAGCCGACGATTGCCGTCGAGCCGGTCGAGCCCGACGGAAAGGTCGCTGTCGCGGCGAGCACCGTGGTCGATTGCGCTCCGTCGGTCGGACGCACCGGCATCGATGCGAACGCAGCCGGCGAGTTGTAGAGCGTGACGAGGTCGTAGCCGGGCTTGTTGATCGTGATGGTGTGGCTGGCGGCGACGAGGCCCGTGAACGCCGCGCGACCCGTTGCATCCGTCGTTGCCACCAGGCGTCCGCTCGGCGGCACAGTCGGAGCGCCCGGATCGACGAGCACTTCGGCGCCAACGACGGGTCGAAGCGTCGCGGTATCGAATGCCTCGACGATCAGTTCGCCGGACACCAGCGAACCGGAGACCAGTCCGCGCGGCACGATGTTGCCAGTGCTCGGGGCTAGCGCGGAGTTGCCGGCGAGGTCGGTGACGAGCAAGGAGTAGCCAACCGGAGTGGATCGGCGCCCGATCTCGACCGGCGCCAGCAAGAAGGTGCCGCCGGTTCGACTCGCAAACAGCCCTCCTGTCACCGGCGAAGGCAGCGCGACCGTGAACGCAGCTTCCCCGATCGGCTCGCTAGCCGTGCCGAAGAGGGTGAGCGTCTCGAGCTCCGCATACAAATCCGTGTTGTTCGCGCCGAGCGGCGGGCCGAGCGACACGACCGAAGGCCGCACCGTGTCCTGCGCCGCGATCGCAGCGCCACGCACGACGCCCGAGTGCGACGAGCCGCGATGCAACTGCGCGGTGAAGGTCAACGCGCCATCGTCAAACTTGAGTCGCGACGCGGTGCCGAGTTGCCCCGTGAAGTCGACGAGCGCTGGCTGCACGCCAGCAGCCGCGAGCGTCGCGGTCCGCTCGACGAAGATCAGATCGCCGGTGGCGGTCGTGCTCTTGTCGCCGCCGTAGATGCGCGCAACGACCACGTCGCCGATCGCCGCGGTTGCAGGGGTCTCCACCTTCAGCCGCAGCGCGCCAAGGTTGGCGAGATTGACCTTGTCAGGAAACCCGGCGGTGAAGTTGTCGATCGCGACCGATGTCGGCTCCGGCACGCCGTGCGTCGTGAAATGCGAATACGGTGTCCGGTTGTTGAACTGCAGCCTGCCGTCGTTCGCAAAGCGCAGGTTGGCGTTGACGACGAACTCGAACGTCGTCGACGGCGTGAACTTCGCGCCGCCTTGCAGCGAATAGCCCACGCAGCGCGCCTCGGGCACATTCGCGACCGTGAGCGGCAGCGACGGCAAACCCGGCAACGGCGTCGATGCCCCTTGCGCGCGCAAGAAGAAGTTGTTGGGCAACGTGGTCGGGTCGACCGCGCGCGACAGGAAGCACAAGAACTCGGTCGTCGCCGGCAAGTCCGTCTGGTTGTCGCGCGGATAGACCGCCATCACCGTCGCATCGTCCGTCGCGTTCGGATCGACCGTGAACGATGCGAGGATCGTCTCCGTCGTCGCCGAGAAGCGCACTCCGTCGGCGTCGCGGACGCCAGGCAGCATCACGATGTCATAGCTCGACTGCTGCGGCGCATCGAGATTGGCGAGCGGACGCAGCACGAGCACGCGGCCGCCGGCGACGAAGTTGTAGACCACCGGCAACGCCGTCGGCGCGCTCGTGGGCCGCAACACGATCTTCCCGTCCGTGCCGTTGCTGCTCGTCGGCAGGATCGAAGCCTGATTCATCGACTCCGAGAACTCCACCACGATCGCCACCGTCGATGGCCAGCCACCGCCGCTTGGGTAGGTCGCGCGGACGATCGGCCGTCCTTCGCGCACGTCGCCGCCATTTGGGGGCGGCTCGATGTTGGACACCACGGTCTGGTTGCCCGGGTCCGGCGGTTCGACGTCCGGGTCGAACGCGCGGCCGACGTTGTCGCAGGCGGCCAGTAGCAGGAGCCCGACGAGGGCGAGCGGGAGTTGGGGTCGTGGCATCGGCAGGTCAGGCGCACCGGACGGAGTTCAGGCGAAGATTATTCCCGAAGCCCGTGGCCGAGGCGAGGACGCGCAGGAATGCAGTTTGAAAGTCCCTACAGGTCCGACGCAGCGCGGCGTCAGCACGCAAGCGACAAGGGCGCAAGCGTGCGCGGCGGGACGGTCGGCCGTCATGGAGCGTGAGCGCAATCCGACTCGGGCGCAAACGCCGGCCCTCAGTTGTCGCCAGTGGCGCCGCTCGATCCCGCGCACTGCGCCAGCTCCTCGACGAATGCGTCGACCGCCGCCTTCGCGCGATCGGGCTCGCAGGTGAAGTTGTTGAGCAGCACCGAGAATGCGAAGGGCGCGGCACTGTCCTTCCTGTCGACGTAACCCGACAAGGCAACGACATAGGAGACGAATCCCGTCTTGGCGCGCACTTGACCCTTCGCCGCGCCGCGCATGAATCGACTGCGCAACGTGCCGGACTCGCCGGCGACGGGCAGGCCAGTTTGGATCGCATGCAGACGGCTGTCCTTTCGCATCGCGGCGAGCAAAGCAACCAGTTGACGCGGTGAGACGAGGTTGCGACGCGACAAGCCCGACCCGTCCGCGAGGACCATGCCTGCCGTCGGCACGCCGAGCGCGGTGAGCGTCGCGATGCAGTGGCGTTCACAGTCGGCGAACGTGCGCAGCCCCATGCCGTAGAACGCGGCGGCTCGCCACGCTTGCTCGGCGTAGAGGTTGATGCTCTGCATCAAGAGCGGAACCGCGATCTCCGCCAGCGGCGCAGACGAGTGCGACGCGATCTCGACCGCGCCGACCGGCGCACGCATCGAAGTCGGCGCATCGCCGTCGACCGTGATGCCGCGACGCTGCAGCGCGCGCACGAACGCAGCGGCAGCGAACTGCGCCGGATCCCCCACCGCGACGGGCACGCGATACGGCGCGCTGCCTTCGGCGATCGAGCCTTCGACCACGACGCATTCGCTGTGCGGCACGCGATGGAAGCGAATCCTCGTCGGCTCGCCCTGCTTCACCGTCGTGACCCGCAGCAGCAACCAAGGCAGATCGACATCGGGCGTGCACGACACCGTTGCGGCATCGCCTGCGGTCGTCGGCTGCACGCGCACTTCGGCGACGTTGTGCGCGTAGTTGAGCCCGGCGCTTGGCGCCGCGTAGTCCTCTTCGAGGTAGTCCCATTGCCAACCGCTGCCGTAGATCGGGAAGGGTTCTGCGCCCGCATCACCGCGCACCGTGCCGGTGATGCGCAAGACGCCGCGCCGACGCAACTGAAGGGCCAGCGCATCCAACCCGTCACCGGCGCCGTCGCGCGCGCGCGGCAGGCCCCCGAGCGAGGGATCCCCACCGCCGACCAAGAACACATCGCCCGTCACGACGCCGTCCGCCGTCAGCGAGTCCGGCGCAGCAACCACGCGCGTCTGCCACTGAAAGGCCGGAGTCAGCGACGCAAGCGCCACCGCGGTGCTGACGAGCTTCATGTTCGATGCGGTGACGAAGCCCTTGTTCGCATCGTGCTCCACGATCGACGCGCCCGTCGCGAGATCGGTGACCGCGACGCCGATGCGCGCGTTCGTGAGCGCTTCGTCGGCGAGCATGCGCTGCAGCGCGGCTTCGAGGCGTCCTTGCGTGGTTGCGTTCGACTCGCCGTCGTGCGCCAACTGCGCACAAGACGTCAGGGCGCACGCAAGCGAGAGAACGGCGAAGCGGGGCGATGGTCGCATGCGAGGCGCGATGTTGGTCGAATGCGACCTGCCCGGCAACGGTCGCGGCGCCGCAAGGTCGAAGCCCTTCGCGCAGCAGACGAAGGAGCGGAGGAGCGGCGCAACGGAGACGACCCCCGCCGCGCGGCTCACTGCGTCACTTGTCGACGCCTGGCAGGACGGGCGTCACTGGCGCGGGCACATCGCCATCTTGCGGCGCTGCCGGCGCGGCTTCCTTCGCCTTGCCGAGGTCGGCCCGCGTCGGCTTCAGCTTCTGGAACAGCGCGTTGTCGATCACGTAGTACCACGGCCCAAAGCGCCGCGTCAGGTCGTCGGCCTCCTTCTTGCCGGCCTCGAGCTTCTTGTCGAACTCGACCCACTGGTCGGCGTCGCGCTTCAGATCGTCTTCGCGAATGAGGAGCGTCGAGACGAGATCGAGGCCGACGCCTTCGCCGCCTTCGACCTGATCCGGGCCCTTGCTGCACAGCTTGTAGCCCTCGCCTTCGATCGCGAAGACGAAGTCCTGGCCCCACGGATCCTGCTTCAGCTCATCGAGCAGCGCAGGTTCGGTGTCGTTCGGCTTCTTCGTCAAGTCCGCGAGTGCGGCCGGCAGCTTGTTCTCGTTCTTCGCCTTGTAGGCGTCGATCGCGCTGACGATCGCCTCGATCTGCGTGCGCGCATCGCGTCGTTGGTCGAGGACCTCGGCCGGCATGCGCAGCCCAGAAGGCTTCTTCAGCAGCGACTCATCGAGTTCGGCGGAAACCAGCAAGTAACGGTTGTTGCCTGCCAAGGGCTGCGGTCCTTCTTCGCTTGGCTTCGCTTCCTTCGGCTTGGCTTCTTCGGCGCCCGAGGTCACCGCGTCGCCTTCGCCGTAGACGATCTCGCCAAAACGCAAGGTGTAGCGCACGCCGCTCTTCGTCTCGAACAGCAGATCGCCTTCGTTGCTGCGGATCGAGCCGTCGCGAAGCAAGAAGTAGCCCTTGCTCTGCAACGACAGCGCATCGGTCATGCCGGGCTTGGTCTGCAGGCGCGAGTCGAGACCCGCGGGCTTCTTGCGGACGCCGACGATCTTGATCTGGCCGAGTGAGTCGGCGACTTCGCGCACCTTCTCCTCGTTGGTCTCCTTGCCGTCTTCGATGCCCTCGACCACCCATTTCGACGCGTCGTCCTTGTTTGCGACGATGCGGTCGCCCTGGACGATCTGGCCCTGCTGTTCGTCGACGGAGTAGTTGTCGAACGTGACCTTGGCGATGTCCCAGCTCTTGGCCTTGAGCAGGTCCGTCTCGATCCAGTCCGAGAACTTCGTCGACAGCTGGTTGTCGAACTTGGCGGCATAGACGCGCTTCTTGTTCGGAAGGCGCACGAAGTGCATGCCCGAGTTCCCTTCGAGTTCCTTGCCGATGATCAGCGAAGCGAGGTCCTGGCCGCCCTGGTTCTTGAACGTGACCTTGGTGCCGCGGCCCTTGGTCTCGAGGCTCTGTTCTTCGGGGTCGACGACGCCGCACCTCGCGTAATCATCGACCTGGTCGCTGATGACGCGGTCGCGCTTCATGCCGAGCATCATCGTCGCGCTCTTCGCCATGCGCGTCTTCGCGTCGGCGGGATAGCCGTTGTGCGAGGGGATGGTCCAGATGCCCTTCTCGTCGCGCTTCACGTTGAAATTGCGGATCTCGGTGCTCGCGTCGTCATAAGAAGCGACGACGAGCTCCGACGCGGCGGACGCGTCCGTGAAGTCGGCGAACAGCACCTGCCCTTCGTCGTCGAACAGCGCGTTCTCGACCTTGCCAGGCCCAGTGATCGAGGCCAGCGCCACAAGCAGCGCGGCGGCGGAAAGGAAGCCAATCGTCTTTGCGGTTTCGTTCATTGGAGTGCCTCTCACTTGACCATGCGGTTCTGCGGGACGATCGCGCTCTCACGGGCGCGGCGACGCAAGAACGTCGCGACGCCGAACACGAGCGCCGGCAGGATGGAGAACGCCATCATCCCCATCCGATACGAGTTGTAGAGCGCGCGCTTTTGGCTGTCGCGATCGTGACGAGCGACCTCGATCTTCGTCGCCTTGTCGTTCTCGATCTGCGCCTTGCTGAGTTCGAGCTTGCGGTTCTCCTTCTCTTCCAGCTCCTGGATGCGGATCTCCTTGGCCTGCGCGTCCAGTTCCTGGTTTTCCTTCAAGGCCTTCACCGCGTCGTCGAGGCGCGCTTGCGCATCGTCGAGCTCCTTCTTGGCCGCGTCCTCGGCCGTTTCCTTGGCCTTGATCCACGAACTCTCGAAGTCGCGCTGCGCGTATTCGACCGCCTCGAGCTTGCGCAACGCCGGACGGCGCTTGCGCAACGAGACGAGGCTGGTGTCGCCGACCAACGAATCGATGCAGTTGAAGACGAACGTGATGTTGTCGAACCGCAGGTTGGGGTCGTCGGCCGAGCGTCGCAGCATGAAGAACTGGTTGCCGACGAGGTCGAGATCGCCGATCGCGATCACGCGCGAGCGCTTGCCGTCCTTCTCGACGCCGGTCGTCTTCGCGGCGAGCACGTAGTCCATCGGCTTCGGCCGGTTGACGCGACGCGGGTTGATCTGCTGGCTGCCGCCGAATGGATTGAACGAGAACAGGTCCATCGTCGAGACCGTGCCGTTCATCTCCTGGTTGGTCGGATCGGGCATCGGCGAGCGCAACAGCGGCTGGAACTCGAAGCCCTCCGTCGCCATCTGTTGGAAGTGGCCGCCGAACATCATCACCGTGCGGTCGAGGCCATTGGTGACGAGGTCGTCCGGCGCATAGCCGCGCGAACCGACGAACACGAACTCAGGCGGCAGGCCGCCACCCGCGAACGTGCGGTAGCTCAAGTCCCAGACGACCTGGCCCGTCGCCATGCGCAAGCCGAGCGCGCCGAGGAACGCTTGGAAGTTGCCCTTCTGCGGGCCGCCGCCGCCGCCCATCATCGACGCACGCGCGCCGCCCTTCTGGTCGGTCGCCGCCGTGCCTGGCGCATCGAGCGGAGCCGGGTCTTCGAGCAGCAATGCCGCGTTGCCGGCGAGGATCCACTGCTGTAGGCGATCCATCTGCTCCTGCACCAGCGAGCTCGGCTGCGGCACGATCAAAGCGTCGAGCGTCGCCGGGTAATCCGAGTCCGGCTCGACGTTCTCGACCTTGTACTGGAGCAACAGGTCGTCGACGATCTGCCAGCGCTGCTTCTGCGAGAAGTTCTGGAAGTCAAAGCCGCCGTAGAGTTCGACGTCGGTCTTCAGCACGCCGACCGTCTTTCGCGCCTGCCCCGCTGCGGTGCGGATGCTGCGCATGATCTCGTATTCGAGCGGCAGCGCTGCGTCGACGAACGGCACGACGACTTCTTCGGTGCCACACTGCACCGCGAAGCCGAGGTATGCCGTGGCCTCCACGCTGACGCCGCCTTCGTCGAGCATCGTGCGCTGGCCCATGATCTTGAAGTTCTTCTCCGCGTCGCGAGCCTCGGGCGAGAATGGCTCGGTCAGGACCACGCGCTGCTGCACCGCGCCGCCGCCGATGTGATCAAACTGGCTCAGCAGGTTGAGCAACGTGCGCTTCTGCTGGATCAGGTTGGTCGGCACTTCGGGCGACACGAACACCGAGACGAAGACGGGCTTCTTCGGGTCGAGCTGCGACAGGAGCTTCTTGCTCTCGTCGCTCAGCGAGTGGATGCCCTCGATGGTGCTGTCGAGACGCGGGAGCGCGTTGACGCCCGTGACCGCAAGTCCGATTGCCGCGACCGCAAGCGCGCAAAAGCGCACACCGCGGTGCATGCCTTCGCTGCCGCCGGCAATGTGGTGACGCCGAGACAGCAGCGCGAGATTGCAGTAGAGGAACGCGACGACAAGTCCGACGAACAGCAGCACGCCGCCGCTCGTGATCATGCCGCGACCAAAGTCCTCGAACAGACCGCGCGGGCCGTTGGCATACCACGCCGGGCCGCCGCCGAGCAGTTGGGCAAGGCTGCCGCTGCCGACCACGAACGCGCCGCAGAGGCCGCCGACGATCAGCGACACCGTCATGTTGTCGGTGACCTGCGAGCCGAGCATCGACACCGCGATCAGCATCGCGCCGAGCAGCAGGAAGCCGAGGTAGTTGGAGAACATCAGGCCGAGGTCCGGCGAGCCGAGCACCGCCAGGCCAACGACCAGCGCGAGCAAGAACACCAGCGACACGGCGTAGATGCCGAGCGCCGCGAGGTACTTGCCGAGCAGCAGCTCGCTGTCGCGCGCCGGCAGCGTGAACAACAGTTCTTGCGTGCCGTTGCTGCGTTCATTGCTCCACGTGCCCATCGTGATCGCGGCCGTGAACAGCACGGCGATCCAAGGGAACGTCTTGTTGAGCAGGTCGAGCGTTGCGAGGTTGTCGCGGAAGAACTCACCGGGCAGCAGCAGCGCCGCCACCGAGAGCAACACGAACAGGCAGATGAAGACGTAGCCGGTCGGGTTGCCGAACCAGCTGCGGAGGTCGCGACGGGCGACTGCGAGGATGACGTTCTTGTTCATCGTGATGCTCCTCAGACGGCCTTGGCGCCGGTCAGGTGATAGAAGGCCTGGTCCATCTGGCCGTGGCCGCGTTCCTTGAATGACTGCGGCGTGCCGTCGAACACGAGCTTGCCTTCGTTGACGAGCAGAAGGCGTCCGGCCATCGCCTCAACCTCTTGGAACAAGTGCGTCGAGAGCAGGATGGTGCGCGTCTCGCCGAGCTTCTTGATCAGTTCGCGCACGTGGCGGATCTGGTTGGGGTCGAGGCCCGTAGTCGGCTCGTCGAGGATCAGGACCTCCGGGTCGTGCAGCAGCGCCTGCGCCATGCCGACGCGCTGCTTCTGGCCCTTGCTGCACTTGCGGATCGGCTTGTCGAGCAAGTTCTCCAGCGAGCACTCCGTCGTGACATAGTCGAGGCGTTGTGAGAACTGCGATCCCGTGAGCCCACGCGCGTCGGCGAAGAACTGCAACAGCTCGCGCGGCGTCATCTCGGGATACAGCGGGCCGTTCTCCGGGAGATAGCCAAGCCGCTGCACAGCAGCGATGCGGTCCTTGACCACGTCGATGCCCGCGAGGCGAGCCTGGCCCGACGACGGCGTCAGGTAGCCCGTGAGCACCTTCATCGTCGTCGACTTGCCTGCGCCGTTCGGACCGAGGAATGCCACCACTTCGCCGCGGTGGACCGTGAAGCTCATTCGATGGATCGCTGCGAACGACCCGAAGTGCTTGCTGAGGTCGATCGCTTCGATCATGGGCTGCCGTGCGGCAGCCAACTGGTTGTTGCTGTCAGCCATGTCGTGAATCACTGGATTAAGCTGTGTCCGTCCTTCGAGCGACGCGCTGCCGCGCCATCGCACCGACCGCGCGTCCGGCGCCTTTGCGCCATACGGGGCGAGAACCCATAACCAAGGGCGAGGTCACGGGCAACGGCGAGCGGGACGAACCTGGATGAGTCGGGTGGTTTGGTTTTTTGGCGCCGCCAGACGATGGCTGCGAACCAGAACTCCGCGCGGTTGCAAAAGCAGAGCACGACCCGGCCCATTTGGACCACACCGCCCAGCCGCCGGGCGAAGGGGTTGGGTCTTGCTCGCCTTCCTGAATGCAACCCGCACCGCGGTCGCGGATCGCCTGGTGGACGGCAATGCCACCGAATGCGGCGGCCGATCCATGCGGTCGAACCGGCTCTGGATGGGACGCCGCACCATCCGGAAACGTGCTACTGGCCTTCGCGCCGGAACTCGAGCCGCCTTGGCGTGCCGCCCTTGGCATAGCCGACCGTCGCGCACAGTCCCCCATCCGCCAACAGCTCGTAAACGATCCGCTTGGGGTAGTCGTGGCGCGGGTTGTCGAACACCGCTCGCGTCGGCGTCGCCTCGGTCAACACGAACTCGGTCGGCTTGGCACCGCCGGGCTGCGCGATGTAGACGAGCCCGCCGTCGCGTTCGACGATGCGCAGATACTCGAACGCGACCATCTTGCCGCTCGTGTTGACGGTGCGCGACACGCCGAGCATCGCGCCGCCGAGCGGCGGACTCCAACGCTCCTCCATCGACGAACCCGAAGGGCGCGTTCCGACCCATGCAGAGGCCATCCACGCCACGTCGCCGATCGAAGCCTTGGCCGGCGTCGGCAGAACGATGTCCTGCTCATGCTGGTAGAGCGCGAGTGACTCTTCTCCCGAAGGCGGATTGACCATGACGCCGACGAGCAACCCATCCCTGGTAAGGCAGAACTTGCGCCTGATCCCCTCGATCCTGCCGGAGGGGCCGCCTTCCAGCCGCTCGAACTTGACCTGATACTCGAACGTCCCGTCCTTCCAGCTGCCGCTATATCTCGCGATCGTCTTTGGCTCCTTGACCTCAGTGATCGAACCGTCGAGCGCGATGCGCACATCGCGGTGCCCTGAACCATGGCCGTTCAGCACGACTGCGCCCTCCTCGACTCGCAGCAAGAACTTCGACGACATCGGCGGACCCAGCCGTTCGAGTTCGCGGCCCTCGGTGCGGTCCTCGACATAGGTCCATTCGCCGTCCAAGTCGCGCAAGTCGGGAGCATCCTGCGCCGACGCGTTGGCGACCGACGCCGCCAGTGCCGAGCAGAGGGTGGCGATGAGAAGAAGGACATTCAGCAACCGCGTGCGCAGGAGCATCGACGAGTCACCTCGGGGGTCGATGCCAGCGGAGACCGGGGACAGTGCCGTGCTGCAAGTCGATGTCATGTCGGTCACAGCTATCCGACGCGCTCGGGCAAAGCGAACCGCCAGCAGCCTGTTGCATGACGGCTGCGTCGCCGAGCGCCTGGCAGCAGGGGTGAGATCTAGGGACTCGACGCTTTCGCACGACGCGGAAATCGTCCCGGGCAAGAGGCTCGCAGGCAGCACGCATTTTTCAACGGACTGTCAGGCCAAGTAGGGGCCACATCGCGCAGGCTGCGCTGCAGGCCCAGCATTCCGATCCCAGCAAGCCAACGATGAAGTTGGCGTCCACTAACGGCGAGCCCGCGAAGCAGCCGAGAACATCGACTTGACGGCGGCCACGAACTCTGCACGCAGCATGTTCATTGCGTCCTGCGCTGCAAAGTACGCTGGATACTTCGATTGCTCGAGCATCACGAAGCGATTGTGAGAGAAGTCCGAACCCGGAAGCACCCCCGATAGCCACCGGCCATCAGGATTACGTGCCTTGACGTCCGCTCTGAGATTCCGCCCGATGCCGCCGGGATCCGAGCCATTTGGCCTGGTCACGAAGTCACCGTTCTGAATCGCCTCAGCCAAGGAGAGTCGGTCGGCGAGATGAACATCTCGCTTGGCCAATCGCAGTCTCGCTCCATACTCTGCAATCAAGTCCGCGGCCACTTGCACATCCGCTGCTCCCAGCTCGACACGCGAAGGGTTGTAGTAATCACTCTGCAAGAGCGCATCCACCGAAGGCATTGGCTCCACGAACGGGTCTATGTCAGCAGGCGGCAGGATTGCGCTCAGCAGGGTCTCGCGAATTGTGTTGATGCCTACATCGCTACCCTTCGGCTTGGCCAGGAATGCCCTAGCCTTTGCCTCGAGGGTAGGCTCCGCCGCAACTGCGACGCGAACAACCGTTTCGGCGGAACTCGTTTCCTCACTCGCAGTAGCGGGTTTTGAATGCAACCGCGTCAAGTCGTGTTCTGCACGGACCGGCACCGGCGCGGCTTCTTGAGGATCCCTGGGGACAGCGAGTTCTGCCACAGGTAGCCCGACTTCTGAGTTTCTGGCGGCACACCATCCAACGGCCAGGGCGACCAGGACCACCGAGATGCTCATTGCCCACTTATATCTCAGCATGACTCATCCTCCTGCTGGCACGAGGTTCTGGGGACAGGCACTGCAGGTCCCGCTCGGGGCAGCGATGATCTGGGCCGGTTGGGTGCTGTGATAGCGTCGGAAGACCCAACTGTCCAGCCAAGACAACTGCCCCCGTCGAACTGAGTCACCGAGCGCCGCCCAGCCTCAAGTTCTTTCGTGCCAGACAACCTCGGGCTGAGTCTGCGCCTCGCGTCAGCGCTGCCGTTCGAGTTGCTTCAGCCAGGTGATCAGGCCCGACATGTATACGTATTGGTCGTCATACATCGCCAGATGGCTGCCACTGGGGCAGTGCAGATACTGGGCGTTGGGCATTTGCTTCGACATCCACTCCATGTGCGCGGGGTCCATGGTGTCATGTCGCGCGCCGATCACGAGCGTCGGCACCGCGATGCGATGAAGGTCGCGCGAACGATCCCACTGCTCCAGCAAACCGCTGGCGCCCATTTCGCTCGGACCCTGCATCGGCACGTAGACCTTGCGGTTGAGTCGAGCGAATGATCGCACCACCGGCTCGGGCCAGTCAGCGCTCGGCATGCGCAACAAGTGCCGCTCGTAGTACGGCGCCAGCAGTGCGCTGTAGCGAGGCTCTTCGGTTCGACCCTGCTGCTCGAGCGCGAGGATCTCGACGAGCGCCTTCTGATCCATCGCTGGCTTGAGCACGCGATCCGCATACGCGTTGTATGCAGGCACGCTCGACATCATGTTGGAGATGACGAGGCCCTTGAGCTTGCCGGGATGGGCAAGCGCATACTCCATCGCCAGAATGCCGCCCCACGACTGGCCGAACAGCACGAAGTTGTCGGGCAGAAGGCCCAGCGCCGCGCGCACTTGTTCGACCTCGTCGACGAACCGAGGGATGTCCAGCAGCGCTGCGTCGTCAGGCTGGTCGCTGTAGGCCGAGCCGAGTTGATCGTAGTAGATGTATTCGATGCCTTCTGCCGGGAAGAACGAGTCGAAGGCTTCGAGATACTCGTGCGTCGCTCCCGGGCCGCCGTGCAAGAGCAGCACCTTGAGCCGCGGGTTGTTGCCCACGCGCTTGGTCCAGACGCGAAAGTCGCCGACGGGGGTCATGATCGGGACCATGCGCACGCCGCCGGTTAGCACGTCGGCACAGGCTGAGGAATCGAAGTAACCCGAGTCCTCGGTTATGGCGCAGCATCCGCTGGACGCAAAGGCGAGCAGCAGTGTCGCGGCGATGGAGCCGAGGTTGGAGTGGGTGCGCATGCGCGGATCCTAGTAGCACGCCTCGCGGTCGCGCCAACGCGCACGGCGAAGCGAAGTGCCGAGCCAACCGATGTCAGCGCCAGCGGTACGGATACCCGTAGCCCCAGTAGCCAAACCCAGGTCCCCACCACGGCCATGGGTCGCGCCATGTCAAACTTCTCAGATCCTCCACGTGGACCACGAACGGTGTCACCTGCGCACCACTCGCGTCGCCGCTGCTCACGCGCCAATGCACTTCGAATGCCTGGATGTCGCGCGGCATTGCCGCGTCGATGACGAACATCAAGCCGAGCCGAGCCGTGGCGCCGTGCGTCGCTTCGATGGCGGCGAGTTGCGGCGCGCCATCCACCGCGACCGCTTCTGCCGCGCGCGCCGCAAACGCCGCGTCCGCGCCGACGACGGCGCGCACAACAACGTCCTCGGGCTGGACGCGGATCGGCGCGTCGCCGGTGTTTTCGATCTCGATGCCGAGCAGCAACTCGGTTCGCTCGGGGATCCCGTCAGGCGCGCTGCGTCGCGCGCCGTCGGACCACAGACGCAAGTCGCCGCGCATCGGCGCTGGCAGCGGATACACCGCGGCCGGCGCGCCAGTCGGCCCGGTGCCGTTCTGGTTCTCGCGCGGCGCGAAGTTGCGCGACGAAGCGCAAGCGGCGCACAACAGCGCAGCGACCGTCGGGATTCTGCGCGCACTCAGCATCCGCACCCCCACGCTGCTTCGAGCGAGCCGCGCGTGATCGCGTGGTGGCTCGCGTTCCACACCGGTTTGCCATGCTCGAACAAGATCGCCTGCGGCGACTCGTGCCGCACGCCGCAGAGTTCTGCAAGGCCGCGCGCAACCGGCCGGTCCGCGATCACGTCGACGAACATCGTCGGCACGTCAGGGTTGTGACGGCGGAAGGACTCGTATTCTTCGCGCGCCGCACGGCTGATCGGGCATGCCGGCGAGTGCTTGAACACCAGCACACGCACGTGTTGCGCGATCGCAGCCGAGAAGTCGTCGAGGGCGCGAAGGACATGTTCGGTCATGGGCAGAGATGCGTCAGTCTTGGTCTGCGCGTGCGCTGCGCAAGGGGAAGAGGCGGAAGACGGGGAAGCTGGCAACTGACCCTGCGCGCCGCATCGACTTCGACTTTCCATCTCGGGCGCGGACCTGGCGCAACTGCGCAGTGGCGCACACTGCCGCGCGCGGGTAGGGTGCTTTCCTTCGATCGCGCGGGCGTAGTTCAGCGG
>SXGT01951496.1_pt1 | contig 17415 bp, 14 predicted proteins | sample 3176221 | NCBI WGS metagenome assembly SXGT01 (sample SAMN11356862, study PRJNA531348) | freshwater metagenome | isolation source: freshwater sample F1-120 | place: China: Fuxian Lake, Yuxi | collected 2017-12-25
AAGGTGCTGCGCGACTGGATCGGCGCGAACTGTCCCAACGTCATGCCGACCGGTCGGAACGGGATGCACAAGTACAACAACCAAGACCACTCGATGCTGACGGCAATGCTCTCGGTCGAGAACATCCTCGGAGCGCATCACGACGTGTGGACCGTCAACGTCGAAGCGGAGTATCACGAAGAACAGGTCGGCAGCGACACCCCGAAGTCGGGGCGCGACGCCCCCATCCTCCCGCGTGCTGCAATCGACGACGCAGCCGCCCAACGCCGCGCGAGCGACGGCTGACCGAGTTCGAAGCGACCCGCGGGCGGTTCAGGCCGCGCGGCCGACGACCGGACGCATCCCCGCGCCGAGCGCCGGCTTCAGCTTCGCGCCCCGCCAGTGCGGTCGGATGCGGTCGCGCACGCCCCACCACGACACGAACGCCATCTCTTCGCCGACGACCTTCCAGTTCATCTTCGAGTGGCCGCGGACTCGATCGGTGAAGGTGATCGGGACCTCGACGACGTCGAGGCCGCACAACGCGACGCGGTAGGCGAGCTCGATCCGGAACAGGTAGCCGTTGGCTTTGGTGCTCTCGAACTCGATCGCTCGCAACGCGTTCGCGTGGAAGACCCGGAATCCGCTGGTGCTGTCGGTGACGCGGTAGCCGAGCATCGCTCGGGCGTAGAGATTGCCGTACTTCGACGCGGCGCGCCGATGTGCCGGCCAGTGGGGGACCGCCCCACCGGGGACGTACCGGCTGCCGATGACCAGACTGGCCCCGGCCTCGCCCGCGGCGAGCAGATCGGGCAACGCGGCCGGATCGTGGCTCAGGTCCGCGTCCATCTGACAGATGAGCTCGTACCCGCGGTCGATCCCGATGCCGAAGCCGGCCCGATACGCGGCGCCGAGGCCGCGCTTGGCGGGGCGACGGAGCACTTCGATCTGGCCGAGTTCGGCGCCGATTCGGTCGGCGATGTCGGCGGTGCCGTCGGGGCTGTTGTCGTCGAGAACGAGGATGTCGACGTCGGGAGCCGCGGCGCGAGTGCGTCGGAGGTACTCCTCGATGTTCTCGGCTTCGTTGAAGGTCGGGACGTTGACCTGCGTACGCACGGGGCGGGAGGCTACTCGGGACCGGGTGCCGGCCAGGGAGTTTCGAGCAGACCCTCGTCACAATTGCCGTCCGGGATGCCGCGCTCGGCCGCGAGGTCGGCGCTCACCCAGAGCTGGTAGAGGAAGTCCATCGGGGCCGGGGCCTCGGGGGGCAGGAGCCCGTATTCGCCGACGCACACGAAGCGGTCGAGCACGACCTCGTTGGCGCCGTTGTCGATGGTGACCCGAGAGTCGTTCGGTTCGATCCAATCCCACCAGACCGACGACAACACGAGCACATCGGCGTCGCCGAGTTCGTCGACGAGTTCGGTGTCGAGCGCGTTGGCCACGCCGGGGTCCATCTCGATGTAGTGCGTCCCGACCGCGAGCTCGGGGTAGAGGTAGTAGAGGTAGGCGTCGGAGTACGGCGTGCGGCGCAGGTCGGGCGTTGCGACGATGAGCGAGTCGCCCGCGCGCACGACCGCATCCATCGCGGGAATGAGTTCGTGTTGGGCGGCGGCGGCGACTTCTTCGCGTCCGTAGTAGAAGTTGCGGCCGTCACGCGAGATCTCGTACGAGTACCGATGGCGTCCGAATGTCTGCGCGGCGTAGTCGGCATAGCTGTTGAGGATGTAGCGCGGGATCACGAACGCCACGAACAGCACGACCGGGGTCGCCGCGACGACGTTGAGCCGGCGAATCGTCCACGAGTGACCACGTTGACCCTCGAGGACCTCGCGGAAGGCGATCGGCAGCAGGGCGAGGGGAACGCACGACACCCATGCGAGGTGCGCGCTGTCGGCGCGTTGCAGTGCCTGGGGCAGGATGCCGACGCTGAATCCCGCGGCGGCGAGCAGGGTCACGCTCCGCAGCGAGTTGGGTGCGCGCCGCTGACGGCGAAGCGCGACGAAGGCCATGAACGCGACGATTGCGAGCAACGACCAGAACCACAACGCGATCTGCGCGGACGCCGGCAGCGTCGGGATCGGCCACGGCAGCTTTCCCTTGGTGCCGAAATCCCCGGCCTTCTGCAGGAAGCCCTGAAGGTGCGTGAACGACGGCGGAACCGGCAGCTTGCGTCCGCCCCGAAGGTCGAACACCGGCTCGATGACCATGCCGTGGATGACGTTCCCCGGCCCGGCGATCGCGAGGTGCGCGAAGTACGGCGTCACCGCGATCGCGGCGCCGCTGAGCAACGAGCGGCGACGCATTCGGTCGAAGGCGCGCCACATGAACCACGCCGAGAGTGCCACGGCGATGACGAGGTCGACGCGGAACAACAACGCGCCGCCGAGCAGTAGACCTCCGGCGAACGCGTGCCGACGGGCACTCCGGTCGGTGCGATGCTCCCGCACCGACTCGGTCGCGGCGACGATCCCGCACAGCCCGAGCCCGACCGCTCCGGTCCATGCGAGCGCGGTGAGCCCGATCGGCGGGACGATGATGACGAGCGAGACGGCTCCGCAGACCAGCGCCAGCGACCGTCCCCAGCGCCGGGCGATACCGGCAACACCACCGACCAACCAGATCATCTGCACCAGCGCGGCCAGGCGCTCGACGGTGAGCGTCACCCCGAAGACCTGATACAGGCCGGCGAGCCACCACAGACTCCCTGGCCCATACAGATGCAGGAAGTCGCGGTTCGGAATCCGGCCCTCCATCAGCTGCTCGGGGAAGACGAGCATGAAGCCCTCTTCCATCGGTGGTCCCTGACTGCGCAACAGCCCCCGCAGCGGCAGGAGGAAGCCCACGGCGAGCAAGGCCCAGACGAGCAGCGTCTTCGTGCGCGGCGAGAGCCGATCGAATGCTTCGAGCGCCCGACGGATCATGCGACGCGCAGGTGACGGCGACCGAGTACGAACGCCAGACCGTAGAAGATCGCGACGATGACGAGCAGCAATCGATATCCGCTCACGAGCGCGGCGTATTCGAGCACCCCGCCGAACATCGCTCCGAGCAGATTCGCTCCGAACGCCGTGGTGCTGTCGCCCGAGGATTTGAACCGCTCCGAGAAGACGAGGTTCGCGGTGAAGATCGGGAAGAACGCCAACAAGATCGCGACGAGCAGGCGCGGGATGAACGCGAGTTCGAGCAGCGCGCTCAACGGTACGACGAACGCCACGATGACCGACAACAGCAAGAGCCCGTACAGCAGCGCAGGTTTGAACGTGGTTCGTCGGCTCAACGCCACCGCGAGGAGCACCGAGAGCAACACGCCGGCGAAGACGAACGCATTCACGAGCCAGGTCGTGCCGAACAACAACGCGAACTGCACGACGTACTTCGTTTCGAGCAGCAAGAACGCGACACCCATGCAGAACAGATCGGCGAACGGAAGCATCGTGCGGAACGGGCCCGCTCCGACCCGCACCAGCGCGAGCGACGCCAACAGAATCAGGGCCAGCGAGACGAGGTAGAAGGCCGGAATCGTGCGCTCCCGCAAATACGGAAATGGGTGGTTGTCGCGAGCTGGTTCGGGGGTGTCCGCGGACTCGCTCCACAGCGGTTCGGGGCAGGCGAGCCGCGCTTCGTCGCGGCTCGCGGCGAGATAGCCGAAACTCGAGTCCGGGGTCAGGCCGGGTTTGTTGATCACGCAGGGGGCGTTACCGAACGCGGAGGCGAGCGTCGCGCCGTAGCGATCCTCCAACCACGGCTCGCGGTAGTAGTTGTACATCGCGAAGACGCCATCGGGTTTGAGCTTGTCGCGATACGCCTCGACTGCCTCCACGGTGAACAGGTAGCTCTCGAGCCGCAGCGACGACTGCCCACTGACGAGCGTGATGGAGTCGGGCAGCGCCAGCAGAATCAGGTCGTAACGCCGGTCGGTCTGTTCGACGAATGCTCGACCGTCGTTGATGTGCGAGGTGACTCGCGGGTCGGCGTAGGGCCGATCGGGGTGCCGGCTCACTCCGAGGTCGCGGATGCGGGGGTCGATCTCGACGGCGTCGATGTGCGCCGCGCCGGCCTCGAGCGCGATCGCGACGTCGTTGCCGCTTCCGGCGCCGATGATCAACAGTTCGTCGCCGGCCGGGAGATCGTCGGGAACGAGCTCGTAGGTTTGGCGATACAGCTGAGCACCGTCGGAGTTCAGTGGCCACATGACCTGGTGCGGTACGCCGTTGACATCGATTTGCGTCACGACGGGGCTGTCGGGCTGTGTCCCGTCGACGGGAACGTCCTTCGTCGTGATCTTGTAATACGGCGACCAGCTGTTCCCTTCGGCGAACGACTCGATGCTCAGCACGACGACCACGATGATCAGGGGGACGACCGTCGCGACGCGGCGGGCAACGTCGGCATCGGGAAACAACAACAGCAAGAACATCGCCATTGCGATGGTGCCCCAGGCGAGGGGCGGTAGACGGAGGAATGACAGCAGCGTGAACGACGCGATCCCGATGAGGCTGCCGATCAGGTCGTACTTGTAGGCGTCGAGCGCGTCGAGTTTGGCGAATGTTCGAGCGACGCCTTCGCCGATCAGTGTGAGGGTCAGCGCGACCGCGAGGAAGATGATCGGGAGGACGACCCAACGCGGCGGACCGTTGGGCTCGAGTTCGGCGCCGAAGAACAACAGCTCCGAACCGGTGGACACGACGTTCACCGGAAACACCGCGATGAACACCACGAGTCCCGCGAGCGCCGCGGGCGCCCACGGCGAAAGGTCGCGTTTCGCGTTGGCACGCAGGAATCCGAGCCCGATGCCGAGGAAGCTGCCCAGCAACACGAAGTTCGAGAAGAAGCTGAGATAGAGCACGTTGCTGCCGGCCCAGCGAATCAACGCGAGCTCGACGAAGAGCATCAAGAACGAGAACAGCACCAGGCGCGTGCGCTCGTTGCTGATCGCGAACTTCATGGGCGGAAACCGAACTTCATGGGTTGACAGCTCCTGCCGGCCGGCGGAACCACTGGGTCACGGGCCGATTCTTGAGGGACAAAGCTGGACGCTCGACCACGTAGTAGCTCAGCGCGGCCAGCACGATCGAGCCGAGGAGCATGATCACGGTCGTTTCGATGACCGGCGTGCCGAACACGACGTTCCCCGGACGTCGTAGATACCAGTCCAAGACGGCTTCGTGCCAGAGGTAGATGCCGTAGGAGATCGTGCCGAGCCAGGCGATGGGGCGCCAGCGGAGCAGGGCGCGGATCGATCCGGATCGTTGCGGGCCGAACACCGCCGGAGCGATAGCCGTGACGCCCACGATGCCCCAGAAGAGCAGGAGCCACCACTCCTGTGCGAGCGAGAAGTTCACTTGGCCGCGGTGGGCGTCGAGGCCGAACCCGACGGAGAGGAACCAGAACGACGCCGCGCCGAGCGCCCAGCTCACGGCCGGGAGCGCCCGGTGACGACTCCAAGCCGGTTCACGACCGACCTCTCGATGCCAGACCGACAACACGGCGAGTGTCATCCCCAGGGCGAAGTGATCGAGTCGCGGGAGCAGCCAGAGGTTCATCGTGCCGCGCCACCCGTCGTGGTCGACTCCGAACAACACGAGTGTCCGGAACGCAAGCCCCGCGGCGAACAGCGCCGCCACGCCGAGGAGTTCGTGACGGAATCGCCGTTCGATCGGTCCGGCGAACCGACGCAACACGAGCGCGTACAACGGCAGCATCGCGTAGAACGCGATCTCGGTCACGAGCGTCCACGCCTGTTGCACCGGGATCAATCCGAATCGAAGGTGATAGGTGTGGAACAGCCCGTAGTGCGCGAGCCAATCGATGGGCTCGACGACGACAGGGTTCGTCGGGTCCTTGTGCCATTGGATGCTCGGGATCAGCGCGACGGCCGTCAACGTGACCCAATACGCGGGCAGGATTCGCAGCGCTCGTCGTCGACCGAACGGAAGGATCGCCGGTCCGGGACGTTCGGTCAGCCGGGCGGCGACGAAGGGTCGGTAGAGCAAGAACCCGGAGATGACGAAGAAAATCGCAACCCCGATGTCCATTCGCGCGGTGTACGCGCCAAGGCCGCTCGAGCGAACGTTGAAGCCGCTGATGAAGCCCGAATGCGTGACCGCGACACTGAGGGCCGCGATCGCGCGCAGTCCGTCGAAGCACGGGAAGTCGTCGGCGCCGACGCGAGCGGAGGCATGAGTCGCGGCGTCGGCCATGGGGCACTCAGGCTACCGGTGACACTCCCGAGCTCGGGGATGTGGTGGACGGCGCACCGCCGTCAGCAGAGTCGGTTCGCGGTCGACGGGTTCGGCTCGTACGGATCCAGGTGACGAGTGCGTCGATCCCGACCGCGGCCAGGAGGCAGAGCGCGGTTTCGGCCGATGCCCGATAGCGCGGGGTGCCGAAGGCGAGGGTCACTGCGGCCGCGACAGTGAGGAACACCGCGGCGGCGGGATACACCGGTACACGCGCTCGTCGCAAGGAGACGGCACCGGCGACCGCGAGCATCGCAAGCGGATAGAAGCTCCACCAGCCGACGTTGGCGACCCACCACGTTCGCCCTTCGATGCCCGAATCGGCGCGCACCACGTGCGCGGGGTTCCACAGGTACAAGGTGCGCCCCCAACGTGCGACGACCACGACGGGTAGCCGATCGAGGTGATCGCGGATGTACGTCGTCGCGGCGGATCGGAAGTACGGCGCCTCCTCGGACTGGTCGAGCACCGGAACCTCGAGCAGTTCGGCGTTGGGACACGCGAACGGGCGACTGCGATCCTCATCGGTGGCACGACGCAGCACGCCCCGCTCGACAACGAACTCGGGCGGGTGTTCGACGCGGATCGCAGCCCGTACGTCGCACGCCGCGAACACGCTCCAGTATCCGGTTCCGTCGCCGTAGTACGTGTCGTCGCCGGATGCGCTCGCCATCGTGATCTCGGCGCCGACGCTCAAGTAGACGCGGTCCTCGAAGCGAACCAAGTTGGCGGCGACCCACGGTCCGATGATGATCGACGCCACGACAACGCCGATGGTGAGCCGGCCGATGACGGCGCGGCGATCGCGATCGCCATGGCGAATCAACATCGGGAGCACGACCAACAACCCGAGCAGGATCAGCTCGGCGCGCGACATCGCGGCGAGCGCAGCGGCGGCGGTGAGCAGTGCCGCGCGCCGACCGCTGGGTTGGGCGCGGTACCGGTAGGCCGTCCAGATCGTGCAGGTGACGAAGAAGATCGCCGCGGATTCGGAGAGCAGCATGCCGTCCCAGGAGAAGACATTGGGCGAGATCGCGGCCAAGGCTGCGCCGAGCAAGCCGACCCGCTCGCTGCGGATCGCCCGTCCGGCCAAGCCGGTCACCCAAACGGTCGGCGCGCCGAGGAATGTCGCGGTGATGAGCAGTTGCTGATTGGGCGAGTCGAGCCCGACGAGCGAGAACGCGGCGAGGAACACCTGATACACGGGTGGGTGGTCGGCCGACTGGTAAGCGTGGCCGGGCGCCGTGAAGAAGGGGTTCAGGAAACCTTCGCCGTCGGCCAGCAGTTTGCTGGCGAAGTGGTAGTAGGAGGCGTCGTTCGGGAACGACATGGCGACCGCGACGGGCTCGCGCCGCCAGTGCCAGATGTAGACGACACGGACGAGCCATCCGATCGCGGTGATCGCGCCGAGCGAATACCAGAAGCGCCGGGCCGTCACCCCGCGGAAACTATCCGGCTTCGGAGTTGGACTGGGTCCGGGCCTCGGGGTCAGCCACGGTCGGCGTCGCAGCCCGGGCGCGGAGGAGCGCGACCTCTTCGGCGAGGACACGCGTGCGCGCCTCGAGGCGCGACAACTCCCACGAGAAATGCACCGCGACCGCGAACAAGAACGCGCACGCCGCGAGGAGCAGCGTGGTCGGCGCGTACGCGATGCCGAGCCGGTCGGAGAGCCAGTCGAGCCCTCCGGGCCAGACGGCCAACGGCACGAGGGCGAGCGCGATGGTCAACCACAACAGCGCGTACTTGCTGCGGAGCTGCTGCAACCGAACGAGGCGGAAAATCACTCCGATGGTGATCGCCGTCGCGACGATCACGACGATGTGCGCTCGCGTGCTCACGGTTCGCTCCGATCACGATCGCCGGGCGTGCGAATCGAGTGACGCCAGCGCCAGCTCGCGATTCCGATCAGCAGGCGGAGATAGTTCACCAGCAACTTCACGTTGCGACTCGACGGCCTTCCGCCGGCGCGCGGTCGCATCGCAATCGGGACCTCGACGATCGTGAAGCCTGCGGCGTGGCACTTCAACAACACTTCGACGGTGTCGGCCAGGAACTCGGCGGGGTACTCGTCGGCCAAGAACTCGAGCGCCTTGCGGTCGAACGCACGGAATCCCGATGTGACATCGGTGAGCGGTTGATGGGTCAGTCGGTGGACGACACCCGCGAGGAGCCGTTGACCGCGGCGTCGCAACCCGCCGATCTGGTACTCCGGAGAATCTGCGCCGAACCGGGAACCCAGCGCGACGTCGGCGCCGGAGTCGAGTTCGGCGAGGAGCCGTTCGATACCCGTGGCATCGTGTTGACCGTCGGCATCGACGATGACGACCCGTCGATAGTCGTGCTCGACCGCGTATCGCAGCCCGGTGCGGACTGCCGCGCCGACGCCCAGGTTGAACGGGTGCCGAAGTGTTGCCGCGCCTCCGAGCGTCGCGGCCCGACTGGTGGAATCGGACGATCCGTCGTCGATGACGACCAGTTCGAGCGTTGGAGCGGTCGCGCGCAGCTCGCGCAAGGTCGAGGGAAGGCTCTGCTCTTCGTTGTACGCAGGAATGACCGCGAGCGTGCGAATAGCCGCCAGGCTACGACCGACCTGTCGCGGTCCCCGGTTTTGTTCGCCGGCGGTCGATTCGCGGGACCGCGGTCAGGTTTGATCTTCGACGTAGAGCCAGTCGCCGCCGCGGACGGTGAGCGTGTGCGGACGATCGGTCCCCGACCAGGCCAGCCAGGAGAACCCGTAGGGAAAGAAGTGCACGTGGGGATTGAACGTGACGCGATAGGGCCGCTGGCGGGGCACGACTACGATCACCCGCCGCGCCGCGACTCGACGAAGTTCGTCGAGGGTCTCACGCAGATGCTGCACGTGCTCGAGCGTGTGGGTCGACACGACCGTGTCGAACGCGCCCGACCGAAACGGGAGTTCCTCGACGTTGGCCTCGCACCACCGAACGTTCGTCGACGTCCCGCGACGCCCGGCCCGAACCGCCACGTCGGCACCGGTCACGGTGTGCCCTGCGCCGGCGAGCCGCTCGGCAAGATGTCCGAGTCCGCACGCGACGTCGAGCACCGTCGAGCCGACGACGGATTCGAGCACTCCGGCGAGCGAGTCGGGGGTGAGGTCGGTCTCGCCCTGATCGACCTTCGAGTTGAGCGACTGGTAGAAGCGCCCGTACTCCTCCCGAGACAGGTAGAACGCGCGCGCCTTCAGGTCGTTGATGTCGACCGGGAGATCCGCGTAGCTCCGACGCACGAGTCCGGCGATGAACTTCGAGTCGCGGACCACCGGCGGGAGCCACCGATCCATCGCGTTGTTGATGCGCAACGACATCGTGCGCGAGACGTGGGGGCGACGGCTGCGAGCGCTCATGGAGCCGACGATGCTACGGGCCGACGGAGACCTCGCCTCGCCTCGTGGAGTGCCGCGACCGCCAACACGACCGTCGTCGGGTCGAGTCCGACGCGAAATCGTTGGTTGCCGTACGTGACGATCGTCGTGAGCGCGACGCCGGCCCATGGAATCACCATGATCCATCCGGTCGCGCGATCGCGCCGTGCGATGAGAATCAGGCCGCCGATGGCGCCCGGCAGCAGCACCCAGCCCACGACGGTTCCGGCCCATTGCCACTCGTGATCCCGTCCTTCGAGGACCTCCAGGTCGACCTGCTGACCGGGGTTGAACACCCCGAACGTGCGGCCCAGGCGAGCGCCGACGACGACCGGCCAGCGGCCGGGATGGTCGAGCGCATACCGCAGGCCATCCCGGCGAGCTCGGGCCGCGGCCTCGGCCTCGGAGAACTCGGGATCTTCGATCCGGAACCCTTCGAAACAGGGTCGGTCACGGTCGTTCGAACCCGGCGAGAACGTCGACCGCCAGGCTCCGATCGTCGGACCCCGGTAGGTCAGGTCGCAGTTCGCTCCATCGAGCACCGTGCCGAGGTTGTTCGAAACCGGGACGAGTTCGTGAAACGCAACGGCGTTGCGGGCCGTCCAGGGCAACACGACGGCGGCCGCGGCCACGACGACGACGCTCGCCTGACGGATCGCACGCGGGCGGGTCGCAACGACCAACACCACGGCGACGATCGGCGTCCAGATCAGCCCCTCGCCGCGCGTCAGGGCCGCAAGGCCGAGTAGCGCTCCAAGGGTCGCGGCACCGCGGGTCGACGGCGCGTGCACGAACCGAAGCGCGGCGAGGAGCACGAACCCGACGAGCGCGGCGAACATCCCCTCGGTCATCAACAATGCGTTCGCCTGGAGCAACAACGGATGCAATCCGACGAGCAGCGCGACGATTGCGACCCATGAATCGCGAAGTCCCAGACGACGGGCCAGCAGCGCCGCTCCGAGCGCCGTGAGCGTCGCGATGGCTGTCCCGAACACCGCCTGTTGCGCGTTGACCGAGTCGATGCCGACGCGGTCGAGGACCGACAACGACAGTGCGAACAACGGCGGGTACTCGGCCGTCGCTCGGTGCTCGGCGAGGATCGCACGATCGAAGGGCCGCTCGTAGGAGTTCGAGGCGGCGAGCTCGCGGGCGAGAAGGTGATACGCGGTCGCATCCGAGAGGCATCGTTCGTGGGGTGCAAGATCTTCGCCGGCCAACGCAGCATCCACTTCGGCCGTCGGAACGCACTGGACGTGCGGGTCGACCACGATCGTGAATGCCATTTGCGTCGCGGCGACGACGATGAGCGCGACGACGATCGACGGTGATCGACGAAGGCTTCGGTGCAGCACGGGGTCGGTCATGTCAGTGTGGCGCGGGCGCGAACCGATCGAGGCTCTCGACCCGATCGCGCAGCGGGCACGACGGAGCCGACGCGACCAGTTTCTCCAACTTTGCGAGCATCGACCCGCGACGCAGCCAGAGGAGCCGGCTCTGCGCGTAACCGAGGCGATCGATGACCGCGAATGGCTCAGCGGCGTCGAGGTCGTAGGGATGGCAGTAGGTCCACAGCAGTTGGCCGCGGCCGCGCCGTCGTCCGAGCTCGACGAACGCGTTGGGAAGCACTCGAAGGTAGGTGCCGCCGAGATACGGGATCCCCCTCCCAGCAACGGTGCAGACCGGTACCGGGAGTTCGACGACGCCTTCGGGCCACCGGAAGGGCGTGGTCGGTGCGCCGGGCCACCCAAACTGCGGGTTGGCGACCGGTAGGACGCTCGACGAATAGACGAAGCCGAGGTCTGCCAACACGCCGACGACGTCGCGCGACGAGGGGACGAGCGAGAAGAACGGCGCCCGATACCCGACGCACGGTGCGTCGGTCACCGCTTCGATGAGGGCTTTGCCCGCCTCGATGTCGCGACGCATCTCCTGGGTCGTCAGCTCGGGAAGCGCCGTGTGACGATGACCGTGCAAGGCGATTTCGTGGCCGGCGTCGGCGAGGCGACGAACAAGGTCGGGATGTGACTCGACGACCTCGCCCAGCACGAACACGGTGCCACGGACGCCGAGGCGCGTGGTCAGGGCGGCCAGCTCCTCGGTCGGTCCGACGAAGCGGTCACGGTCGGCCGCGTACCAGTGGTGCTCGAGATCGAGCGTGAAGGTGACGCCACCATCGTCGGGCACGGCTCATCCTCGCGCACCAGGACCGACCGAGGCGGTTGTCGGGGCCAGTGGTGGTCAGTGTCAGTAGTGGTCGGTATCGAGAAACTCGTACACGCCCACGTCGGTGATCGAGTTGGTGGCTCGATCACCGAAGCCGAGTGCGAGCAGATTGAGGGGTGACGGCAGCAGCCGCCGAGGCACCGGCACCCCACGCACGCGAACGTCGCGGTTGACTCCGGCATGGATCGCGATCGGAGCCCGGTGATGGCGGCACGCCGCGGCGATGACCGCGCCGGCGGAGACGTCTCGACGTCCGGATCGTGGCACCAGCGCGACCACGACTGCGGCGGGAATTCGACCGATTCCCGACTTGGTCGAAACGCACCACACCTGGTCCGAACGATGCACGACGTACTCGCGGATCGGGCTCGCGAAGCGCCAACGCAGCGAATCCGCCGTCCAATCGTGTACCCAACCCGGAGTCGTGCGCGCCGAGCAGTCGGCCGCCAGGTCGACAATGGCCGACTCGTCGACAGCGACGCGTGTCACACCTCGCGGCCGGGCGAGCGGAGCGACGGCCGTGACTGGCAGTCCGCCGAGGAACCTCAGTCCGAGCTTTTCGACGAACGCCGGCGTGCTGTTCGCGTTCGCGATCGTGAGTGTTCCCTCGACCCCAGCTGCGAGCGACGTGTCGAACACTTCGAGGGCCAGGGCGCGGAACACGCCGCCGCGTTGGGCGCCGGCGCGAACGCATGCGTCGACGGTGATACCGAGGAGCGCCCGTTCGTCGCCGCGGCGCCAACGCTGAGGGACCAGCGCGTACGAGGCGAGGCGACCGGCATCGTCATCGCGTTCGCCGCAGATCGCCTGACCATCGGGGTTGGCGTCGTAGTACCAACTCAGATACGCCGGATCGGCGAACTTGTCGGCGCCGAACTCTCGAAGCAGGAACGCCGCAGTCGCGCGATGGTCGCGCGATTTGGTCACGAGCGGGTCGTCGCGAACCGGCGCGGTCGTCGAGCGATGGCGAACAACACCGGCGTGCGCGGAGTGATGTCGTCGGTGACGAAGAAGTGGGAGTCGTCGATGCCCGATCCGACGCCGCTCTTGCCGGACCCCAACACGCGATAGACGCGGGGGAGCGCGTTCTCGTACGCCCAGACGTACGCCTTGCGCGGCACCTTCTGCCGGAGGCGGAACGGGTCGAGTTTCAGGAGCTTTTCGCCACTTTCGCGTCGACCCGCGAAGTCAGCATGGAGCACGTCGTCGCCCTCGATGCCGATCATCTCGACTTCGTCGAAGAACAACCGCAACATCGAGGCGAGTTGCGGCGGATCGAACAGGTAGACGTGGAACGGGTTCTCGAAGTCAGCAGGTGCATTCGGGGTGATCACGAACGCCGTGCCATCGTCGGCGAGCACTCGAGCGAGTTCGGCCACATGTCGTTCGGGATTCACGAAGTGCTCGATGATGTGTGACGAGACGAGCGCGTCGACGCTGCCGTCGCGCAGACCGATCTTGCCGCCGTCCATGCCTGCGAATTTGAGTTGGTCGGTGCCGAAGTTGTGTCCCGCGTCGATCGCGGTCGCGGAGGAGTAGTCGACGCCGATGACCGTCCGCCCGGGGCCGACCAGGTTGCGGGTCTGGGCCCCGACTCCGCAACCGACGTCGAGCACGACGCCGGATCCGAGGCGCGCGACCACTTCGCGGTAGCCGGCGTCGTGCAGCGCGAGCAGCGAATCTGGGGTCGAACCCTCCATCGGTCGCTCGCCGGTAAGGCGCTTCTTCGACGGAGCGGTGCTCGTGTGCGTGTCGGTTGTCATGAGTCGGCGAGTTTAGAGGGCGCGCAAAACGGCGTTCGAAGATGGCTTTGCTACGGCGCAGCCTCTTGGCGCGCCGCGTTGTTCCGTGCGACGACGATCGTGGCCGCCCCGCGTGGGATGCGAGCGCCGAGGCGACCGATGACGAGTCGTTCGATCGCGGTGAACAACAGCGCGCCGCGCCCAGGCGATCGTTCGAACGAGTTCGGTGAGAGCCAGACGAACGCGTGTCCAGCGTGCTCGATTCGCAGGCCCGTATTGCGGATCTGGCGGTTCGTCCACTTCGGATCGACACCCGGAGACACCACGACCAACAACCCGCCGGGACGCAGCAGCGTCGCGGCCGCACCGAACGTGGCTTCCGTCGCGTTCGAGTGCGTGAGCACGACGGCGGCAGTCCCGGGACGGACGGGAGGGTCGTCGCTGGTCCCGGCGACGAACCCCACCGGAAGCGCGGGCCGCAACGGCGAGATCCCCACCACGACAACCGCGCGCGGATCCCACCCGAGACGAGCGCTGACGTCGCCGGATCCGCCAAGGTCGATGAGCGGACCTGGCTCGGCCCGAAATCGCCGCAACACCGAGACGACGAGCGCCGAGCGGCTCCGGTCCTGCCAGCGTCTCGAACGGCCCGGTCGGTGGTGCGTCGACGCGAAGCGGCGGGTGGTCCGACGGATGCGCGGGAGCGCCGCGACCATCCGCAGGCCGTCGCGGGCAACGCTGATGTTCGACCCGTCGTCGTGAACCCACTCGATGGCGATCTCGACGACAGGACGCCCGGCGGCCAGCGCGAGTCCGCAGATCTCGACATCCCAGGCGAACCCATCCTCGACCGAAGCAGGCAGGATCTCGGTCCAGATTTCGCGGCGCGCAACCTTCGCGCCGCATTGCGTGTCGACGAGACCCGGCGTCACGAACCACTGGACGGCACGGTTGTAGGTGCGTCCGAGCAACTCTCGGAGTGCCGATTCGTGGCGGAGCACCGTCGAGCCGACAATGTCGCGAGACCCGATCGCGAGAACCGGCGCTCGGTCGGCGGCGAGCGCGATCTCGGTGAACGAAGTCAGTGGGGTCGCGAGGTCGATGTCGCAGAACCCGATCAGGTCCGTGGTGGCGGCGAGGATCCCCGAACGCGTCGCGGCGCCCTTGCCGCGGTGGGGACGTCGAAGCACCTGGGCACAGCGGCTCGTGTCACGCTCTGCGAGCAACTTCTCGAGCAGGTCGGCCGTGCCGTCGGTGCTGCCGTCGTCGACGAAGATCAGGCCGCTGTCGCGGGGGAGCGTGTCGACATAGTCGAGCAGCGCGATCACGTTTGGCGCGGCCCGATGCGTCTCGTTGTAGACCGGAAGCACGATCGTGACGCTTCGGTGCAACTGTGATGTCGACGTCGGCGAACTCACGACTCGGACGCCAGTTCGTCGGTGCTCGCGATTTCGTGGATCGCGTCTTCGGTTCCGCGGCTCGATCGGTCGAAGATTCGAGCGAGGCCGGCCGCTGCGATCACTGCGAGGAACGGATGCATCGGTGTCTTGTAACGAGAATCACCGAACAACATGATCGGAACGATGAAGCCGGCAAACGCGCCGCCGTAGATCAGCCACACGCCCCCGTGACTCGGCGCGCGTCGAAACCGCGACCATCCGATGATCGAGAGTCCGATGACTCCCCACCAGTAGGTGTCCGCCAGTCGATCGACGACCGCGCGACCGCGGTCGGTCCACAGCGGATCCACCCACTCGCCGGTGTCGAACGCCTGATATTCGAGTGCGTAGCGTGCGTCGTGATCGCCTTCGAATGCCCAGAATCCCCGCCAGAACCACAGGCGTATCTCTTCGGTCGGGTGCTCGAGGATGAACTCTTTGGCTCGGTACGTGTTCTCGCGGTTCTTGACGACCTCGGCGACGTCCCAGGGGTGATCGGGATACTCGTTCAAGCAGCCGGGCGATCCGATCTCGAAGTGTCCGGTGGCACCGACGTAACGCGACATGCAGGCCGCGTCGCCGCTGCCCGTCGTCACGAGCACGAAGCCGGGCATCACGATCGCGTTGCGGATGGTCCAGGGTGCGAGGACGGCGAGCATGGTCGCCGTCACCAGGCCGGCGTGCGCGACCGCGCGGCGCCACGATTGCGGCCGGAAGCGATAGGCGAGGAGCAGGCCGGGAACCAACAGTGCGACGAGAGGACGCACCTGCGCGGCGATGCCGAGGATCGCTCCACCCGCCACCAGGCGTCGGTACCGGACGGCGGCGCCGGGTTCGAGGGTCGGGAGCAGCACGACGACGGCGCTGACGATCAGGAACAAGTACAGCGTCTCGACGTGTGCGGTGGCGGTCAGCATGACGAGATTGGGCCACACGGCGACGACGCCAGCGGCGAACATGGCGACGCGAGGCCCGAGGAGCCGACGCGCGATCCGCGCGACGAGATAGATCGTGAGCGTGCCGATGATGACGTGTGCCGCCCCATAGATCCATGCCGCGTCGGCGAAGGTCTGTTCGGCCGCCTTGGATGCCTCGTCGGAGAGCGTCGTCAGCGGAGCGTCGTTGTCGAAGCCGAACGGTCTCGCCAGCGCGAAGAGAGCCGCGAGAAACAGCGGGTACCCGATCGCGTAGAACGCAGTCGGAACCTCGGGCCACGGCGTGAAAATCGCCGAGTGACTGTCGTAGCCCTCCCCCTGCGACAGGCGGAGCCCGTAATACACGTACTCGGCGGGATCGCCTCGGGTGGCGCCGCCGTGCGCGTAGATCACCCATGCGACCCGGAGCGCGAAGCCAACCAGCGTGAGGATCCACACCATCCGGTCGGGAGACTTGCCGATCCAGGCCGTGATGGCCTTTCGCCCGCGGTTCACGATGAGACTTTCGCGCGTTCGGGAGCCCGATCGCGACCCCGCAGCGTGAGCAGGACCAGAGCGGAGCAACAGACGATCGTCACGAACCATCCGAGTCGGTCTGCTGCGACATAGCGACGACCGATCGAAATCGTCGTGGTACCGGGTTCGACGCGGACGGCGACCGTCCCGGCGACGTCGGCTCGGTCGACCCGGCCGCGATCGGAACGGACTCGCGTGAACGCGTAGGCGGTTGCGGGAAAGCGAATCGTGCTGGGAGCCGAGGCCTCGATGGTCGCGTCGAGTCCGTCGTCGGTCCTCGACCACGAGGAAATCGTCGCGGCACCGTCGATGACGGTGGGTTCGAGAACGAGCGCGCGGGTCGGATCCTCGCCATCGACCGCGAGCGGCAGGTAGTCGTTTCCGGTCGTGAAGCCGCGAGCGCCGCGTCCTTCACGGGCGGTGCGGTCGCCAACCGCTTGCGGCATCAGTCCTGCAGGGCTTTCGAAACAGCCGTCAAGGAGCGGATCGGACGGCGACCGGACGTCGGCGCGCGTGAAACAAGCGTCGGTGACGTCGGGGCGGTCCCAGGGGCGGACCTGTGCGCGCGGGACGAGTGCCACCGCGGCGACTCCGATCACGACGAGCGCGATACCGCCGCGTTGTCGATCGCGGAGCACGAGCGCCCACAGGATCGCGACGCCCGCGGCCGCGGGCGCCAACGCTCGCCACGGGAACTGGACGTATCCGAACTGCTCGGGGAGCCACGCCAGGAACCAGTTCGGTCGAACGACGAACGCGAACCACATCGTGAGCGAAATCGCGAGTGCCATACCGATCGCGCTCGGTCGTCGTCGGTCCCGCGCGGCGAACGCGACGCCGACGACCGGGAGCGTGAGGGCGATCGGTCCGACGGCGTGATTCTCCGAAACGCAGAAGAACAACCAGCAGCGACCTGCGTGCGACTCGACGATCGGTGGATCGTCGTAGCCGCGAAAA
>SXGT01857239.1_pt1 | contig 17409 bp, 14 predicted proteins | sample 3176221 | NCBI WGS metagenome assembly SXGT01 (sample SAMN11356862, study PRJNA531348) | freshwater metagenome | isolation source: freshwater sample F1-120 | place: China: Fuxian Lake, Yuxi | collected 2017-12-25
CAGTCCCACCGCTCGCCGACGGGCCGCGAAGGTCCGAGAACTGTTCCGAGGCGACGAGCGTTGACCCACCTTGCGCTGGCGATCGTCGGCTGCGGAGCGATCGCCGACTGGCATGTCAATGCGATCGGCAACGCACTCGAACGAACCCGAATCGTCGCGTGCGTCGACCCCGACGCCGCTCGCGCCGAATCGTTCGCCGCGCGTACGGGCGGTGCCGCCTGCTCGACGATCGGCGAAGCCGCAGCCCTCGGTGCCGAGGCCGTTGCGATCATGGTTCCGCACCACTTGCACGAACCGTTGGCGCTGGAGGCGTTCGCGGCTGGACTGCATGTGTTGCTCGAAAAGCCCATGGCGACGACCCCGAACGCGTGCGAGCGGATCCTCGCCGCGGCGCGTCCCGATCGGGTGTTCATGCTGGCGGAGAACGCGCAGTATTGGCCCGAAGTGCTCCTGGCGAAGCAACTACTGGACGACGGAGCGATCGGCGACCTCGTCACCGCGCGGGCGTGGCACTGCTTTCCGCCAATGGGCGATTTCTACGAGGGCGACTCACCCTGGCGGCTCTCGTTGGCCGCGGCCGGCGGCGGTATCGCCATGGATGCCGGATCACACTGGTTGCGTCCGCTGCGCATGTGGTGCGGCGAACTCGAGGAGGTCGTCGCGGCGACCGGAACGCCATTCCCCGGCATGGAGGGAGAGTCGATGTGTCGGGCCTTGTGCCGATTCGAGTCGGGGGTCGTGGCGAGCTTCGACGCGTTGTTGGTCCCGGGCGCCGTCAGTGATCTCCCGCTGTTCCAATTGACTGGGACGAAGGGCGAGATCGTCATCGAAGGCATCGGCCGAGTGAAGCATTACGACGGATCGGAGTGGCGCGGCACGGTCGTCGGCCAGGGCAACTACCTCCAGAGCTACGAAGGCGAATGGCGCGATTTCGAAGCCGCGGTGCTCGACGGCACGCCGCTCGCGGCCGGCGCTCGGTTCGCGCTCGGCGAGTTGTACGCAGCGCTCGCGATGTATCGCTCGGCGGAGTCGAAGCGCTGGGAACGAGTGTGGCCATGAGTCTCCCCGGTCTCGTCCGACTCCCGACGAGCGACGAGGTCGCAGCGTTTCACGAGGATGGCGTGGTCGTGTTGCGCGAGGTGCTCGCGCCTGACTTCGTGTTCGCGATGACGAAACCGGTTACCGACCTGCTCTCCGAGCCCGAGATGGCCGACATGACGGCCATGGGCGATGGGCTCGCCGCGTCCGGCGAGAACGTGCTGCGGGACGACACCGTCGGCGCGGGTCGCTTCGTCTCCGGGGTGGATCACTGGTTGCAACATCCCGAGTTCGCACGTTTCGCCTGCCACAGTGCCGTACCCGCGATCGTCGGCACCGTGCTCCGCACGTCGAAGGTGAACCTCTGGGAAGACTCCGTGCTGATCAAGCAACCTGGTACCGGCGAACGCACCGCATGGCACCAGGACCTTTCGTACTTCCACGTGTCGGGCGATCAACTGTGCACGACTTGGATCCCGCTCGACTTCGCCGACGCCGAGTCCGGCGCAATGACTTTCGTCCGCGGGTCGCACCGCTGGGATCATGTGTACCGCCCCAACTTGTTCGTCTCGACGATGCCGATCCCCGGTACCGAAGGCGAGATCGTTCCCGACATCGACGCGCTCGCTGAGCGCGGCGAAGTCGAACTCGTCCAATGGGAACTCGCGCCGGGCGACATCTCGGTGCATCATGCGCGAACGCTGCACGCAGCCGGACCGAACCGCACGCGTGATCGCTGGCGCCGCGCCATCAGCATCCGCTACGTCGGTGATGACGCCCGCTATCACTTCCGACCCGGTGCCCCGCGGAAACCGCACCACACCGACGACCGCGAAGGCGAGGTAGTGGACCACGAACGCTGCCCCGTCGTCTGGCGGGCCTGAAGTTCACTCGTCAGCGCCCGTCGGCGACCGCGACCTACCGGTCGATGTCCTTGAACGGATCGTTCCAAGGCCGCGTCAGGTCACAACGCCGCCACAGCTCGACCACCGAGTCACGATTACCGGGTGAACTCGCGAACTCGCATTTCAGCCCTCGACGAGGTCGGCGAGCGATCGCAGGTCGGGCAGGGAGAGGTCGGGAATCGCTTCGGCCGCGGGAGTCGCGCCGTCGCACCCGTCGTCGCCGCGACGGTTGATCCACACCGTCGTGAATCCGAGCGCTTTTGCGGGCGCGTGATCGTGGAACAAGCTCTGCGCCACATGCACGACCTGCGACAGCGGACGACCAATGCGGCGCAAGCCCTCGTGAAAGTGTTCGGGGTTCGGTTTGTACGAACCAATTTGCTCCGCCGTGACGACGTGCGTGAACTGCACGCCGGGAAGTCGAGATGCGGACCCGGCGAACAAGTCGTCATCGACGTTCGACAGAATGACCAGTTCGAATCGCGCGGCGAGTCTCCGCAACGCCTCGACCGAATCCGAAAATGCCGGCCAATCGGCGACGGATCGTCCGAAGGCCTCACACTCGTCAGCTGAGGCCTCGAACTCGAAGTCTCGAGCGACTCGCCGCAACGTCTCCGCGAGAACATCGCGGTAACGCCGCCCATCCTCTTCGACCACGTGCTCGTGCGTCGCGAACGATCGCAACAAAGCGTCCCGATCGACTTCGACACCACGACGACGAACCACCTCGGTGAGCGCGTCGGCAATCCCTGTCTCCCAGTCGATGATCGTGCCGTAACAGTCGAACGTCAGGGTCGCAACGTTCTGCCAATCGATCGTCATGTGATCACGCTTCTTCGTCCACATCGACTGTCGTGTTCCGGATCCAGCTCTCGTAGAGGCGCGCGTACACCCCAGCTTCCTCGATGAGATCGCCATGGCTGCCCTGTTCGACCAAACGACCTTCGTCGAAGACGAGAACCAGATCCGCTGCCTCGGCGGTCGACAAGCGGTGCGCGATCGAAACCGTCGTGCGGCCGACCGCAAGGCGATTCAACGCCTCGGCCAATGCTCGTTCGGTCTCGGGGTCGACGGTGCTCGTCGCTTCATCGAGTACGAGGAGTCCTGCTCGGCCGAGTTGGGCTCGCGCGAGCGCCACCAGTTGCCGCTCCCCAACCGACAGATTGTCACCACGCTCTCCGACTTCGGTATCGAGACCATCGGAGAGTTGCGCGATCCATTCGGACAAGCCGAGCTGCGCGAACGCCGCTTCGATGTCGTCGTCGATGGCGCCAGCACGTCCGAGTCGGACGTTCTCGCGCACCGTGCCGTCGAACAAGAATCCGTCTTGCGGAACGAGGCGCACTGCCTCGCGCCGGCTGGCGCCATCGACATCACGCAGGTTGCGGCCGCCGACTTCGATCGAACCGTGCACCGGATCAGCCATCCGGCACAGCAGTTTCGCGAACGTCGTCTTGCCAGAACCCGTCTCGCCGACGATCGCGACGCGCGCGCCTGCCGGCACGTCGACCGAAACGCCACACAGGACGGGCAATCCGCCGCGATAGGAGAAATCGACATCGTGGACCCGCACGGCGAGCGCTCCATCCGGCAGCGTTCGACCTTCGGTCGGGTCAGCAACATCCACCGGAACGTCGAGGACCGCGAGCACCTTGCGCCACCCGGCGATCGCGGTTTGCGTCAGATCGAGAATCTCGGAAAGCTCGGCGATCGGGTTCAACAACACCTGGACCAAGAACAAGAACGCAACGACTTGGCCGAGTTCCAGACCTAGCGAGTCCCCGTGGAAGACCGCGACCGCGGTGACTCCTCCCAACGCGATCGACCCGAAGATGTCGCCGACGGTGAACATCATCGCGAAGTAGCGCGCGGCCGCGAGATGGGCCCGATACAGATCTCCGATTCGAACAGCCAGTCGCGATCGAGCCCGCTGCTCCAAGCCGTAACCCCGAACAACGGCGATGCCCGTTACCGTCTCGGAAACTTCGGAGAGCAGATCACTCGTGCGATTTCGAACCGCGTCGTACGCAGCGAGTTGGCGACGCTGCATGAATCGCAACACGGGTATCGCCGGCGCGAAAGCAACAATCACGACCAGGGTCAGCACCCACGAATAGGCGACCATGACGCCGAGCGTCAGCACGATCAAGGTCGTGTTGACGACCCAGCTGACTCCACCCCATTGCGCGAATCTCGCGAGCGTCTCGATGTCGCTGGTCACTCGGGCGACCAACACGCCCTTGCGCGAGTCGGTGTGTTCCGCGATCGACAGTCGGTGAATGTGTTCGAAGACGCGAACCCGAAGCCCGTAGAGCGTGTCTTCCGCAGCGCGTACGAGCCGCAGGTACGCGATCCGCGAAAGTTGCGAAACGCCGACGACCATCGCGAGCGCGATCCCGCTCGCGGTGTAGACGAACCTCGAGTCGAATGCCCCGCCCTCGAAGCCGCGGTCGAGCACCTGTTGGATCAAGACCGGCATCATCAGGCGCCCGACTGCGACCGCGAGTGCGAAACCGATGCTCACCCCGATGCCGCGCCGCAGCTCAGGACTCACGGCGAGACCGCGCCGCAACACCGACATCGCCGAGTCGGGTTCAGCGATGTCTTCGTCGTCGAGACCGAGCTGCACCGCGACCAAGGAGTGCTCCCTGCTCACGAGTTCGTCGCGAGCTTGCGCGCCGGCAGTATCCGCCAGCGCATCGAGCGTTGCGCCGCGATCTGCTTCCGTCGGTATCGACCGTCGAACGGGTTTCATTGCTGACCCTCGTACGCCGAGACGAGTGATCGGTAGTCGTCGTCGGTCGCCATCAGTTCGCCATGGGTCCCGCTCGCGACAATTCGACCGTTCCGCAGAAGAACTACCCGATCCGCAAGCGCGACGGTCGAGACGCGATGGGCGACGATGAGCGTGGTCGCGCGCCGCGTCGCACGCAGTCCATCGAGAATGCGCGCCTCGACCGTCGGATCGACGGCGCTCGTCGCGTCGTCGAGGATGAGTACTCGGGGCGAGCGAGCGAGCGCGCGGGCGAGGGCGAGTCGTTGGCGTTGTCCACCGCTGAGCGTGACCCCACGCTCGCCCAAGACGGTCTCCCGGCCCAACGCCAGCCGATCGACGAACCTCGTGGCCTGGGCGACCGCCAGCGCCGAGTCGACCTCCGACCCGTCGACAACCCCGAGTCCGAGGTTCTCGTGGACGGTGTCCGCAAAAAGGAACGACTCCTGGAACACGAGCGCGACCTCGCGATGCAACACGGCCGGGTCGATGGCACCGATCGGAACTCCACCGATCTCGATCTCGCCGGCGTCCGGCGGAATCAGCCCCGCGATGAGCTCGCAGAGTGTCGTCTTGCCAGCACCCGTCGATCCAACGAGCGCGACGACTTCACCCGGCGCGATGGTGAACGACGTCCCGTCGAGAATGGGCTCTCCGGCGATGTGCGCAAAGTCGACGCCACGACACACCACGTCGAGCGGACCAGGGCCGAGCGCGACGGGCGCAACCGATGCCGACGCACTGGGTGCGGCCAAGACCTCGTCGATACGATCCATTGCGACGACTGATCGTGGGAGTTCCTCCAACAAAAATCCCACGACCCGCATCGGGAAGGCGAGCAAATTGAACAGGGCGATGACCTGAACCATCTCGCCAGGCGTCATGGCGTCTCGAGAAACTCGCCACGCGCCGAGTACGAGCACCGCGACGACGCCGAGTTGCGGTAGCGCGTCCAGCATGGGCTCGAACGCTGCTCGCAACCGCCCGACGCGCATCCGTTCGTCCCGCAACCTCGATGCCGCAACGCCCAGTCGGGCCACCTCGTGGTCCTCGAGCCCGAGCGTCTTGACCACCATGACACCGTCGAAGCTCTCGTGCGCGATCGACGAGACGTCGCCGACGCGTGCCTGCACGGCTGCGGCGGGCGCCTCGACGCGCCGGGTGTAGAAGCGGTTGAGGAGAAACAGCGACGGGAACAGCGCAAGTCCGATGAGTGCGAGCACCGGATCAGCCGCGAACAGCGAGATCACCGCGAAGACGATCAGGAACACCAGACCCAGCGAGAACGGCAATGGGTTGATCGATTCGACGGCGACCTCCACATCAGTGTCGGCGTGGGCGAGGAGTTCACCGGTCGGCCGAGTGCGCAGCCATGACAGCGGTGCGCCGAGATACGTATTGGTGATATCGGTGCGCAGCGTCACCTGCATCCGGCGGGAGGTCACCGCAGCCGAGTAGCGGCGCAGAATCACCCCGACGGCTCGCAGGAGCGCGGCGACGAAGGTTGCGGCGACGTACAGCCAGACGGTGGTCGTCGGCACGTCACCCTCGAACGCCGGTCGGAGGACCTTGTCGGTGAGTCGTCCCAACACCACGGTGCCGGCGACCGCCATCGCTGCGAACAGCACCGCCCCGAGCATGGCGACCACGAAGGGGCGCGGGTGGGTGCGAATGAATCTCGCCAGGAGCCGGGTGCCCCGCCGCAACACGCTGACCTGGTCCTTCACAGAATTCTCCGCGCGGCTCGTGCAAACGGGGGCGATTGATCCTACCGATGTCGCCTTCAGGGAGATTGGCCGTTATCTCGCGCTCGCTCGCAGTCGATAACGAGTCATGCTGCAGGAGGCGCCGGGGGCGGCGCGCGTCCACACCGAGTGTCTCGACCAGGTGAACCAGGCGACGCACCGCGCCGTTGCGGCGACGCCACCCGCCGTCGTGCTGCTGTCGCTGATCCTCGGCGACAGCGTCCCGCTCGCAAACCGGGTCTGGTGGAGCGCCACCGTCTGTCTCACCGCGTTCGGCGGATGGCTCGTGTCGCGCTGGTACCTGGCTCGCAGAAGCCGCGGTGAAAACTTCGAACGGTGGATTCCCGGCGTGGTCTCGAACGTCGTCGGCGGGATCGCCTGGAGTTCCGCTGCGGTCATCGCGTTCCCTTCGGACGACAAGGTCGAACTGCGGGCAATCCTTGCCCTGTTCATGTGTGCAGTCTCGTCGACGAACATCGTGGGTTCGGCCGCGTCACGCCTGTCGTTCTTCGCGTTCCAGACTCCGCTGATGTTGATTCTGACCACCGTGTTCGTGTTCGACGGCGACCGCGTCACACGTTTGATCGGCATCGCGATCCCCGTCTACTTCCTCACGATGGTCGCACTGTACGTCGAGGTGAATCAAAAGTTTGTCAGCGAGATCACACTCAAACATCACAACGAGGGACTGATCGCGGACGCGCGTGCTGCGAACGACCGCCTCACCGAAATGGTCATGCGCGACTCGTTGACCGGGCTCGCAAACCGAACCGCGCTGGCCGATGTGCTCGAGCGCGCGGTGTCGACGGCGCGTCGCGAAGGCCACGTGGTCGGAGTGCTCTACTTCGACCTCGACCGGTTCAAGAACGGCAACGACTCGCTGGGCCACAGCGCCGGCGACATGTTGCTCGTCGAAGTCGCCAATCGGGTCGGCAGCGTGCTGCGTGATCACGACGTGCTCGCCCGCCTCGGTGGTGACGAGTTCGTCGTGCTCGCCGACCGCCTGGGCGACTCGTATGAGGCCTACGTCATCGCCGAGCGAATTCGGCGCTCTTTCGACGCTCCCTTCAACGTTGTGGGTCGGGCCGTTCAGGTGACGCCGAGTATCGGCGTCGCGACGAACATCCACCGCAACGATGGCGCCGATGAGTTGTTGCGACACGCTGACGCCGCGCAGTACCGAGCCAAAGAGGCCGGACGTAACCGAGTCGAAGTGTTCGACGTCGAGTTCCGCGAGTCGCTGGCTCGCCGACTCGACGACGAGCGACACTTGATCGAGGCGCTCAGCGCGGGACAGATCGTGCCGTACTTCCAACCGCAGATCGATCTCGCGACGGGACGGATCGTCGGCGCCGAGGCGCTCGCCCGTTGGGAACACCCCGAACGCGGCGTGCTCGGAGCTCCGCATTTCATTCCGCTCGCGGAAGAAACCGGATTGATCACCCAGGTCGATGACGTCGTGATCGCCCAGGCGATCCGCGCCCGCGTGGCACTCGAGGAGCTCGGCGCCGCCGAGGAATTCAAGATCTGGTGCAACATCTCGCCGCGCCACTTCGCGCGAGTCGAACCGGTCGCCCGGCTCGCAGGGTTTCTCGAGCGCGCCGGCTGTTCACCGAACGGCATCGGCGTCGAGATCACCGAGACCGCCGTGTTGTCGGACATGGACGCCGCAGCACGCGAGTTGGCGGAGGCCCGGCGTCTCGGAATCGCAATCGCGCTCGACGACTTCGGCACTGGTCACTCGTCACTGACCATGCTGCAGCGGCTCCCGATCGACGAAGTCAAGATCGATCAGGAATTCGTACGCGATCTCGGCGTGGATCCCACCGATACCGCGATCGTGCGACACGTTGCCGCACTCGCGCGCGACCTCGGCCTGACGATCGTTGCCGAAGGCGTGCAACAAGAGGCCCAGGCCGTCATGCTCGAACAATTCGGCTGCCACCGAGCGCAGGGCTTCTTGTACTCGCCTGCCGTCCCGTTGGCGTCGCTCGCTGAAATGTTGAAACGTCAGTTGCCCACGTCGGTCGCCGGGATTTGACGCTTCGCTTCAACCGAGCTGGTTGCCGTAGATCCCCACGAAGCTGACCATCTCGCCCGGGTAGCCGCCGAGGTTGTGGGTCAAGGCCAGTCCACGATCCGCGTGCGCGATCGTGCGCTCGGGCGGCGCCTCACCACGGAGTTGCAGGTAGGCCTCGAACGTCATCCGGACGCCGCTGGCACCGACAGGGTGTCCGAAGCTCTTCAGACCGCCGTCGGGGTTCACCGGCAACGGCCCGTCGAGATCGAACGTGCCGTCGAGCACCTCTTTCCATGCGCTGCCCCGTTCTGCGAATCCGAGATCTTCGTAGATCAACAACTCGGCGGGCGTGAAGCAGTCGTGTACTTCCGCCATGGCGAGCTGCGATCGCGGGTCGGTGATGCCCGCCTGTGCGTACGCATCGAGGCCGGCCATGTGGATCTCCGGAAAGTTCGTGTAGTCGTAGTTCGGGTCGGCGTTCCCCGAACAGTTTCCCGCGACCAGCGACAAGGCCTTGATGTAGATCGGTTTGTCGGTGTACTTGTGAGCGTCCTCGGCGCGAACGACGATCGCGGCAGCACTGCCGTCGGCAACGCCGCTGCAGTCGTACACGCCGAGACCGCCGGCCATCAGCGGCGCGCCGCAGATCGTCTCCATCGAGACTTCCTTGCGGAACTGCGCGCGCGAGTTGCGGGCGCCGTTGTAGTGGTTCTTCCATGCGATGCGCGCCAACACTTCGCGCATCTGCTCGTCGCTCACGCCGTACTTCTTGCCGTAGGCCGGCGCGCACATCGCGAACATCGCCGCGGCCGTGAGTGTACGGCCCGTGCCGTCGGTCGGCGGACGACCGGCACCGACCAAACCCTGATATCCCGAGTCCTTGACCTTCTCCACGCCGACGGCCATTGCGATGTCGTAGGCGCCGCTCGCGACCGCGTATGCAGCGCCTCGAATCGACTCGCTTCCCGTCGCGCAATGGTTGATGACGTGTGTCACGGGCTTCCCGAGGAGTTGGAGCGGGCGAGCGAGCGTCAAACCGCTCGCCGCGCCCATCGCAGTTCCGAGCCAGAACGCGTCGACGTCCTCCTTGGCGATTCCCGCAGCTGCGAGGGCCTCGCTACTCGATTCGATCACGAGATCATCTGGTCCCTTGTCCCAGTGCTCGCCGAAGGGTGTGCAACCCATCCCGATGATCGCGACCATGTCCTTGATGCCTTTTGAGGCCATGTCAGCCCTCGCTTCCCGACGCGGCCGGCTTGGGAACCGGGCGTGCCTTCCAGAAGTAGTTGTGAATGTCGTCGGCGGTGAACAGCTTCCGGAACGTCATCTCGACGCGATCGCCGATTGCGAGATCATCGCTGTTGCAGTCGGTCATCTCGACCGGCAGACGGCCGCCGCCGTCGAAGTCGACGATCGCGAAGGTGATCGGCGGACTCGGCGAGTAGGCGATGCGGTCGACCGTGATGATCTGGATCGTGCCCTCGACGTCGGCCATCGGCGCTGGATCCATGTCGTCGACGTGGCCGCCCTCCCGGCTCACTCTCGCCGGAGGAAGATGGAGTGCACCGCTCGTGCGATCCTTGCTCCCGACGAAGCCGTACTTCCAGTCTTCGTTGCGCCCGGTGACGCTCGCGCTGATGCGATCGGGCTCGGGTCGGCGCGGCGGCTCGATGGTGGCCTGGCCTTTCCAGGACAGGAACTTGCCGTAGGTGAGCTCAGCACCGTTCGCGATCTGGGTTGCAACCGCGCGCATCGGCCGATACTCCGCGATCGTGGGCGTCGTTCGGAACAACAGAACCTCGACGCCGTCGGCGAGCACCACGAGCGCAATGATCTTGCCCGGCCCGGCGGACTCGAGTGCGTGGGCGAGTAGCAATTGCGCGTGGGCAGCCCCGGTGTTGCCGACCGTCGCGGCCAGGTCATCCGCGACGCGGGCGTTCGTCGCGCCGAGGCGACCGGCGAGCGCCTTCGCAGCACGAGCGTGCATGCCGGTCACGACGACGACATCGACCGAATCGGCCTCGATACCAGCGTCGCCGAGCGCCTGTTTGAACGCACGGCCGCCGAGCGGCACGTACTTCGTTTCACCGAAACGATCTTCCCACTGCTTCGAACGATCGCTGCCGGGCGCGCGCCAACGCTCGATGAACTCCTCGGTGGCAACGCCGGTGCCGATGTGTTCGGCGATGACCGCACCATCAGCGTCGCTGCCGACGATGATGGCGGCCGCGCCATCGCCACCATTGGCTTCGTCGCCGCTCGTCGGTAACCCGTTGCGTGAGTCGGAGGTGACCACGAGTGCGGTGCCATTGCCCTGGAGCGCTGCGCGCAGCGCTCCAACCCCGCTGCGCAATCCCGCGAGGTCGAGGGCGGGAACCGCTTCGTCGAGCCGCAAGGCGGCGTGGATCGTGCACGCGTTTGTCTTGTCGAGATACGCCGGTGACGCGGTCGCGAAGAGGAGCTGATCGATTGCGACGCCAGGAGCGTGCGCGCGAGCGAATCGGGCCGCCTCCACGCCCATCGTGGTCGTGTCCTCGTCGTATCCGGCAACGGCGCGCTGGCCTCGACCCCCGCCACTCCCGAAGGTCTTGGCGATCGCGCTGCGATCGAGTCGGCGGAACGGCACGTAGCCGGCCGCGCTGATGATGCCGCGAGAACCTGACATAGGTGTCAGTGTACGAGTGCGGCCCGGGCGGGCCTCAATCCCCAATGTGTGCTGGGTTGCGTCGCGACACGGCGGGTTCGGACGCGTGTTCGTTAGGGTGCGCGATCGTGAAACTTGGCGATGTCTTCAACGAAGCTGCGCTCGACGCCGGCAAACCGCTCGAGGGCATTCGGGTCCTGGCGGTCGAGCAGATGCAGGCGCTGCCGTTCGGCACCATGCTCCTCGCTCGGCTCGGCGCCGAAGTCGTGCGGATCGAGCACCCTCGCGACGGTGAATCGGGGCGAGGGTCGGTGCCGTTCATGATCGACGCCGATGGCAAGCGAGCCGGAGCGACGTTCCTTCGCAACGCACTGGGCAAGAAGTCGGTTGGTGTCGACCTGAAGCACCCCGACGGCAAACAGTTGGTACAGGATCTCGCCCCGCACTTCGACGTGTTCTGTGAGAACTTCAAGGCCGGAACTGCGCGCAAACTCGGGCTGGCCTGGGACGACATCCGCGCGGTCCATCCCAAGGTCGTCTACCTCTCGGTGTCGGGCTTCGGGAACACAATCGCGTCCCCGTACGACTCCTGGCCCGCCTACGCACCGATCGTCGAGGCGATGAGCGGGCTGTACGAGTACAAACGCACCGGCGACAACCCGCCGATGGTCGGCCCGGCGGGCGCGCTCGGCGACATCTCTGCGGCGCTGTTCGGCACGATCGGCGTGCTCGCAGCGCTCCGACAACGTGATCGAACCGGCGAAGGCCAATACGTCGACATCGCGATGTTCGACTCCATGGTCGCGATGGCCGACCTCGTCGTGAACTTCTGGTCGATGGGTCTGCGGGGAGACCGCCAGGCCCCGTTGATCATGGATGGTTTTCGGGCGAAGGACGGCTGGTTCATCGTCCAGGTCGGTCGGGAGCATCAATTCGAACGGTTGGCCCACACGTTGGGGCGCCCCGAGTGGTTGACGGACCCGCGGTTCGCTACCCGCGACGGTTGGCGCGAACACCTCGAGGACGTGATTCGGCCCGCGCTCGAAGGCTGGGCGGCCGACAAGACTCGGATCGAGGCCTGCGACGTGCTCGGCCGCGACGGCATCGCCGCGGGCCCGTGCTTCACGCCCGAAGACATCGTGCACGACCCCCACGTCGCGGCGCGGGCGATGCTGGTCGAGGTGCCACGCACCGATGGCGAACCCGACCCGGTGCTGGTGCCCGGCAACCCGGTGAAGATCAGCGGGGTCGCGCAAGGTCCCGAGACGTATCCCGCCACGGTCGGCCAACACACCGTCGAGATACTGGAATCCGTGCTCGGCTACGACGAAGCGCGGATCACCGCCCTGCGCGCCAACGGCGTCATCAACTAAGTCCACTTCTCCCTGGATTTCGTGACACGACCCCTGTCTCCAATCCAGTGAGAACCGCACCCCCATCGAATACGGTCCGAGGGGTGAGGATTGGGGGGTGAGGATTGGGGGGTGGGCACACGACGTGTACGACCCGCCGGTGGCCGAGGCGAAGTCGTGGATCGCCGGGCGGACGTTCGAGTCCGACCGACCGCTCATCGACTTGTCGCAAGCGGTTCCTGCGTATCCCCCACCGCTCGCCCTCCGCGCACAACTCGCAGAGCTGGTTCGGCGCGATGACATGTCGGCTTACGCACCGGCGATCGGCCTACCCGAGACCCGCCGCGCGGTCGGCGCACATCTCGGGGTCGACGCAGATCACGTGATGATCACGGCCGGGTGCAACCAAGCGTTCTGCCTCGCGATCGGCGCGCTCTGCCAGCCCGGCGACAACGTCATCCTGCCCGTCCCCTACTACTTCAATCACGACATGTGGCTCGCGACCAACGGCATCGAGGTTCGCTACGAATCGACTGACCAACCGGCGACGATCGACGATCGAACCCGCGCGATCGTGCTCGTCACCCCGAACAATCCAACGGGCGTGGTCGCGTCACCCGACGAGATCGAGGCGAACTTCGAGCGCGCGGCAGCGCACGACCTCGCGCTCGTCCTCGACGAGACCTACAAGGACTTCCGCCCGACCACCGAACCCGCGCACGCGCTCTTCGAACGGCCCGACTGGGATCGAACCGTGATCCAACTGTTCAGCTTCTCCAAGGTCTTCGCACTCGCCGGCTATCGCGCCGGCAGCCTCACAGCGCATCCCGATCTGTTGCGCGACGCGGTGAAGCTTGCCGATTGTCAAACCATTGGGGCGCCGCGAATCGCGCAGGAGGTGGTCCCGTGGGCGCTCGCCAATCTCGGAGTGTGGGTCGAAGACCGACGCACCGAGATGCACGCGAAGGTCGCGACCTTCCGAGGGGCGATCCGAGACTCCGACTATCGACTCGTCTCCGCTGGCGCGTACTTCGCCTGGCTGCGTCACCCGTTCGACGAACCCGCTCGGGTGGTCGCTCGCCGCCTCGCCGATGAGCGCAACCTGCTTTGCATTCCCGGCGAGTGCTTCGGCCCGGGGCAGGAGCACTACCTGCGGTTGGCTTTCGGCAACGCCCACATCGACCAGATCGGCGAGATCACCACCCGTCTCGGGTGATTGCGCGGTTCGGGCCGGCCAAGGTCGTCGCCTCGACGAGGAGTGCGAAACGATCAGCCGCTGACGATCTGGTCGCGGACCTCAGTGGCATGGCGACTGGCGAACCCGGCGAGATGCTCACGCTCGTCGGCGCGCCAGCGCAGCGCAACCACTTTTGGCTTGCTGAAACGCAGGTATCTGCCGGGGATCTTGAAGACCCGATCGATGGTCACCTCGATGATCGCCGAACGCGGGATCGAAATCGTTGTGGATCCATATCCGAGACGGAACTCGAGGCTGTCCGTCGTGACGACCAACACGCCACGGCCACGCGCCTTGGTGCGCGCGATCGACGTCGAGCCGAGCAGTTCCACTTGGTAGGACGCCAACGCGGTGAGACCTTCGGTGGCGATCACCCAATCCGCTCGCTCGCGCGACCGACGCGCGGTGCCCTGCCGAACGGTGTAGATGATCCCGAACCCGGCGAAGCTCAGCCCGAGGACCACAACGACCGTCGCGTAGATCACCGAATCTCCTCGAGCGCGGCGGCGATCGTCTCGACTGCGGCAGCACCGTACGACAAGCTCTCCTCGTATCCATCCGTGAACGGAACCGGTAGGTATCCGAGCCAGTGCGGTGCGAACCCGACGATCACGGTGGGCTCCGGCGCCCGCGCCGACACGATCGCCTCCCCCAGCGCTGCGAACCCTTCTCCCGGCACCGACACGAATCGCACACCAGCGACATTCCACTCGTGGAGTTCGACATCGAGGACGTCGCGCCGCGTGATGGCCGCCATCGGCGAACCACCGACGTGGAGTTGGATCGACCGCCGACTCGACGACATCGACGCAGGCACAACCACCGACTCAGGCACCGGCGTTGCCACCGCACTCGCCGCGACAACCGCGAGCGCAAAGTCCTCGCCGACTCGTTCGACTGCCGCGAACCCAGCCTCGGCGCCCGAGTCCCACGTCATGCCCTGCGGATCGACGTCACCCTGGCAGCCCTGCACGAATACCGTCTGACCACCGAGGCGACGCTCGACTTCGTGACGGCAGGCGCCGACCCAATCGGCCGACACCGACAAGTTCTGGGGGCCGAGCACGACCGGGTGCACCCCGATGTTCACGAGCGTCGCAATCCGGGAAGTTCCGCCGGGGTCGACGATGTCAACGACGGCGTAGGTCGGCGCGTACCCGTGGCCCCGCCGATTGAACGACAACGCGGCCGGGAGCCCAAGGCGCGCGCATCGGAGCTCCGCGGGTCGGGCCGCGGCGTCGGCCGCGAGCGCCGCTTCGCAACATGAGGCCAGCAGGTCCTCGCGCCAGTTGTGCGGCACGTTCCACCCGAGCGTCTCGGTCCCGGTGATCGTCGATGGCGCAGCGTGCGTGTGAATGGTCGACGTGAGCACCGCAGACACCTCGATCTGCAATGCGTCGGCAACCGCGTCACGCACAGCATTCGCCCAGTCGATCGACATCGCCATCAGGTCGAGCACAACCAACGCGAGTCGCTGTCCGCCGGATCGAAACACGACAACCCGAACATCGAGATCGTCGTGGACGGCGGTGGCAGGATCGCGGCGATCGCCATATCCCGAGAGCCAGATCGGCCAGTGCTGCGGCGCGGGCGTGATGATCGCCCTTCCAACTCCAACCTCGATCACGGTGCCTCCTCGACGGTCCGTTCGGTCACTTCGGTCGGACCCTGTGCGATCAATCCCATCACGACCAACCCGATGCCCAGCAGTTCGAGCGACTCAGGTCGCTGCTGCAGGTCGATCCGCCCGATGATCGTGGCGGTGACCGGCAAGAGCGCGAGCAACAGAGCAAACCGACCGCGGGCGATTCGTCGCAGGACGTGTTGGTCGATCGCGTACGGCACCGCGGTCGACAGCACCCCGACCGCAACGCACAACAGCAACAAGCGAAGCGACGACCACGCGGGCGCGCTTCCACCGGCGCCGAACGGCGCGAGCGCGACGGCACCGAATGCGAGGGCGAGTGCGAGGCCGGTGATCCCGCCGCGCTGTGCTGAAACCCGCGCGCCGAGCACGATGTAGCCGGCCCAGCACGCGCCGGCTACCAGCGCCCAGGTCAGGCCGAGCGCGTCCGATCGCAGGCCGATCGACAGGCAGGCGACGCCACCGCCTGCCAGCGAGAGTGCAAGTACCGACCGAGACGAACGCGCCGAAACGGCTGCGACCGTGATCGGACCGACGAACTCGATCGCGACGGTCGAACCGAGATGCACACGAGCGGTCGCCAGGTAGAACGCCGCATTCATCGCGGCCGTCACAACCCCGAACGCGACGGCAGCCACCACCTCTGCACGACTCCATCGAACTCGCCACGGCCGAGCCACCAGCGCCATCACCGCGGCGGCGCCGACGATCCGAAGCCACGCAACGCTCTGGGCGGGCAGTTCGTCGAAGAGTTCGTAGGCGATCGCCGCGCCCTCGTACATCGAGACGGCTCCGACGACGAACAACACCGACGGCGGGAATCGAGGTGAACGGCGAGCCATCGAGACGCAGCGTACGGCCGCCTCTCCAGGGCTGGTGACCGGCGATAATAGTCGTTATCATGACGATCGATGACCGTGACCGCGCCGGAAACCCGCGATCGTCTCCTCGAAGCCGCCCTGGTGGTGTTCGAGCGCGAGGGCTATGAAGGCGCTCGAGTCGCCGACATCGCTCGCGAAGCCGGCCTGACCACCGGAGCGATCTACAGCCAGTACCGCGGAAAGGCTGCATTGCTGTTCGACGCGATCAGCACGCGCACTCGTGAGGAAGTCGACCATCTCCTCGAGGTCGCGAGCGGCGAAGAGGCGCTCAGCGTCCTCGCTGCGCTCGGGCGGCGAGTTGCGACGCATCCGGACACGAACGGACCCAGCCTGCTCATCGAGGCGATCGGCGCGGCCCGTCGCGACGCTGATCTCGCGGCACACGTCCTGGCGACGCTCGATCGACGCGAACGCGCCCTGATCGATTTGGTCGAGCGAGCTCGTCGCGCAGGCGATGTCGCCGAGGATCTCGACGCGCCTGCGATCGCGCGTTTTTGTCTCGCGATCGCGATCGGAAGCCTCACGATCCGCGCGGTCGGCCTCCCGCCCATCGACCCTGATCACTGGACCCACCTGCTCACGCGACTGCTGCACGCCGTCGCGCCAACTCCCGGAGAATCCCGAACATGACCTCGACCCAGGCAATGCACGACACCGTTCACGCGGTCCGTTCGACGTTCGACTCGACCTTTACGTGGGATTACGAGCGCACCCGACTTCCGCTCAGCAAGTTGTACGAGAAGGCAAAGACGAGTCAGTGGAACGCCTCCACCGACCTCGACTGGTCGATCGACGTCGACCCGGAGAAGGTCGCGAGCGAACTCGGCGTGGGCACGAGCGATCGTTTCAGCGTGCTGCGCGACTACCCGCACTCGCCGGTCGCGTCGTTCGGCGACCGCGAGTGGCTCGAGGTCGCGGTCAATCTCCAGTGCTCGCTCCTGAGCCAGTTCCTCCACGGCGAACAGGGTGCGTTGTTGTGCACCGCGCGCATCACCGAGACAGTTCCGTGGATCGACGCGAAGTACTACGCCGCAACCCAGGTGATGGACGAAGCTCGCCATGTCGAGGTGTTCGCCCGCTATCTCAACGAGAAACTGGGGCGCCAGTTTCGGATCAACGACAACCTGGGATCATTGCTCGACGACATCCTCGCCGACAGCCGCTGGGAC
>SXGT01754238.1_pt1 | contig 17408 bp, 13 predicted proteins | sample 3176221 | NCBI WGS metagenome assembly SXGT01 (sample SAMN11356862, study PRJNA531348) | freshwater metagenome | isolation source: freshwater sample F1-120 | place: China: Fuxian Lake, Yuxi | collected 2017-12-25
AGAGGGGGATAAAGGTGGCGGCGTGAACGGTTACACGTAAATCACGGGTCAAGACAAATTTAGGCCGTCACCTAACGCCCTATAAATTGAATCTTCCGCCCGCTCGTGCCGAGTCTGGTTCCTTCACAGGCTCAGAAACCCGCTGGCTGATAACGCAGGCCCACCAGAAAATTGCGCCGATCCTGGTAGTACAGCCCGGAGGTGCGGTAGTCCTGATCCAGCAGGTTGATAACGCGTCCTTCCAATGTCAGCCCCCGACTCAGATCAACCGTGCCGCGCAGGTCAACCGTCACGAAACCCGGCATTGAACGGGTATTGGCCAGGTCATCGTAGCGGCGGCTTTCGCCATACACGCTGCCTCCCAACCGGAAACGGCCCAGACTGCGATCCAGATCAAAGCGGAACAGCGAGCGGGGACGGCGCGGCAAGGCCCGTCCCTCACTGGCTCCCGGCGTCAGGTTGAGCGGTTCGGTCAGGGTGAGGGTGGTCGCCAGGTCGAAGTCCAGTATCCGGGTGGCCAACCGGGTTTCCAGTCCCAGAATCCGGGCCCGGTCACTGTTGACCGCCGTGCAATTCCAGTTGCTGTCGCACACGCTGCTGATCAGGTTGTCAATTTCGGTGTGATAGCCATTGATGGCCCAGTCGATGCCGGCATGACGCCCGGTGAGGGCGGTTTCCCAACTTTCCGAGGTTTCCGGCAGCAGGTCAGGATTGCCGTAATCGGGGAAATACAACTGGTTGAAGGCCGGTGCCTTGAAGGCATTGCCCCAACTGGCCGACAGCCGAATGCCGTTGGCAAAACGGTAACCAACGGCCGCATTGCCGGTCGGCTGGCTGCCAAATTGTTCGTTGTCGTCGTAACGGGCACCCAGCAGTATGTCGACAGCCCCCGGACTGGCCAGATACTGGACAAACCCGGCCTTGTTGTCACGGCTGCTGACCCGGTAATCGGTAGTGCCACTGACCTGATCGTTAAAATAATCCAGCCCCAGCGAAACGCGGTGGCCGTCCGTTATGGTGAAATCATTTTGCCAGGTGACGTTCACCCGCTGGGTATTGAAGGCACTGCTGAAGCGTTTGTTGAGGTAATTGGCCGATTCATCCAGCGTTCGGCCTGCCCTGAGCGTGGTTTGCCAGAAAGCCAGCGGGGCATACCGCAGATGACCGCCCGCCATCTGCTGCACCACCGCCGAATTGTTCTGGAAACTGCCATCGAAACGGTTATGGCCTTCTGCCTGCAGCAGGTTGCCCTCAATTTCCAGACCGCTGCCAAAACGATAACCGACCCGGGCACTGCCTGAGGTATTGCGGTAACCGTCCCGATCCGGTTCACTGCCCCGTTGCACGTCGTAGCCGCGTGTTTCGAGTCGTGCGCCATTCAGGTTAAACCAGGCCCGGTCGGTTCCACCGGACAGACCACCACTGGTTTTGTAGAGGGAATGACTGCCGACGGCAGCACTGAGCGAGGGTCGTAGCCCCCTCCGGCCCTTGCGGGTAAAAATCTGGATGACCCCGCCAATGGCCTCCGAGCCGTACAGGCTGGAGCGCGGCCCCCTGACAATTTCAATTCGTTCCACCTGGTCGATGGGAATATCCTGAAAGGCGGCAATGCCCAGGGTCGCCGACCCGGCCCGAACGCCGTCGATCAAAACCAGTACATGATCGGAATTGGTGCCCCGCAAAAAAACCGAGCTGTTCTTGCCCAGGCCACCGTCATTGCTGATGGCCATGCCGGGGACGCCGCGCAACACATCCTGCACGGACTGGGCTTGACGGCGTTCAATTTCCTCGCGGTCGATCACGGTTGAACTGGTCAGACTCTCGGTGACGGCTTGTTCGATGCCGGTCGCGGTGACCAGGGTGAGGGGGAGTTCCGGCGTGGTTTCCGCCGCACAAAAGGACGAAGCCAGCCACAGCGATGCCGTGCCGGCCCAAAGGACAGGTTCAAATTTCATGGAGAATCAGAGGGGAAGCTGGCCGGGCACACCCGCACGGCGATGAGCGTCAGGGTGATACCAATCACCCGCCTGTCGCAGGCCGGTATCCGGGCTTGCGAGCGGGTTAAAACCCGGGAACCCCGCCTTCCCATACCCGAAGGCACAGTGGCTTGTGAGGCTCCTTGACTCGCTGACCGTTGCGGGGGCAGCACCGGACTGGTCGTGGAACGACGCACCGGTTTCCCGTTTAACCTGCCGAAGGGATCGGCAGGCACCTGAGACACGGCGGCATGATAAACGCCGCTGCCCGCTCAATCAACCCGTCACCCATTGGTTTCCGCGAGCGCGAACGCATCGCCACTTCACACCCCTCCGCGAGGAGGGGTGAACGCTTGCTTCAGTTGATCCCGTTGGCCTGCATGGCTTTCAGTACCGTGTGGCCGATATGGGCCGGATTGCGGGCGACCTTGGCGTTGGCCGTGTCGGATTCACCGGAAATGATGGCCCCGGCATGGCCCATGCGCCGACCGGCGGGTGCGGCCTGCTGCCCCTCCACGCCATCTGTTTTCGCACCAGACACCTTGAAAGAACGGGCGTCCAATATCCGATGGACTGGAGTATTTTGCAAAAGCACCATCAACTATTCACCAGTCCTGTGTACGCAGCACGGCCAGGTGCAAACGCCTGGTCAGACGGGTTGCGTTGCCGTTAACCCGCAGTTTTTGTTTTTGCTGGCGGATGACGATTCACCAGGTCCTGTTGACATGGGCTATCGCAGCCAGATGAGTACGGCAGCGAGTCGCAGAAACCCCATATAATTACGCTTGAGCTTTTCAAATAGCGAAAAAATGCGCCGATAGTGTTTGATTGTGCCGAAAAAGCATTCCAGGACTTAGGGTGCGCCGGGATAAGCTGGCAAGAGATTGGAGGTGAACCGCCATTCCGCTCCCCTCACCCGGAATTGGCATAATAAAAATAACCGCTATGCTCCCCCCAACGACCGCCCCGCCCTTCGGGCCCCTCCAGAGGAGGGGAATACCCCGCCCAAAATGGTTTTGGGGTAGCCACATCCGACATGGGCTATGTTACCCATAAAGCAGACTCAACCAGCCGGCTGTTGCCAGGAACGGGCCGAACGGCAGGGGGTTTTCGGCGCGGTGTTTTTTAAGGACGATCAGTACAATGCCAGTGACCACCCCGGCCAGGGAGGCGGTCAGTACGATAGTGGGCAGGGCTTGCCAGCCCAGCCAGGCTCCCAGCAAGGCCAGTAGTTTGAAATCACCATAGCCCATGCCCTCCCGGCCGGTGATGCCGCGAAACGCCTGATACACCAGCCAGAGACTCAGATACCCGGCCACTGCTCCGGGAATGCTGGCATGACTGTCGGCAAACAGGGGTACCAGGCTGGCCATCAGCCCCAGCCAGAGCAACGGCTGGGTGAGGGCATCCGGCAGCAACTGATGCTCCAGATCAATAAAGGCCAGGGCGATCAGGCCGTAGGTCAACACCAATGCCGCTGCCGTTTCCAGGTTCCAGCCCAGTTTCAGATAAACCAGCAGGGACAGCACGGTACTCAACAGTTCCACCAGCGGGTATCGCCAGGCGATCAGGCCACTACAACCGGCACAACGCCCCCGCAGCAGCAGATAACTGATCAGTGGAATGTTCTCCAGCGGGGCGACTGGCCGCTGACAGGCCGGGCAGTGGGATCCCGGCCAGAGCAGGTTGTAGGGCGGTAACCGGGGAGCGGGTTCGGTATCAGCCGACCGTGCCGCCTGCCACTCCCGCTCCAGCATCCGGGGCAGGCGGTGAATCACCACATTGAGAAAACTGCCCACCAGCAGACCGATCAGGCCGATGATCAGGGCATTCATATCCGCCATCACATGACACCTCCCAGTTTGAACAGGGGCAGATACATGGCCAGTACCAGGCCGCCAATCAGGGTTCCCAGCAGGGCCATGATGAGTGGCTCCACCAGTTTGCTCAAGGCCTCCACCTGGTTATCCACTGCCACCTGATAAAACTCTCCCACTCGGGCCAGCATGGCATCCAGGGTGCCGGATTCCTCTCCAACCGCAACCATCTGTATCACCTGTTCGGGAAACAGCCCGGTTTGGCGCAGTGCCCGTTGCAGGGAACTGCCGGTAGCAATCTGGCGGCGTACCGCGTGGACGGCATCGGCATAGACCCGGTTACCGCAGGCACCGGCCACCGAAGGCAGGGCTTCGATCAGGGGTACGCCTGCCGCCATCAAAACCGACAGGGTGCGGGTAAAACGGGCAACGGCGGCCTGGCGCAATACCCGGCCCGTTATTGGCAGGGACAGTAAAGCCCGATCCAGGCCGCGATTGAACGGTTCGGAACGTCGTTTGAGTTCAACCAGGCCATACCCGAGGGCTACGGTAACAATCACCAGCAACGGCCCCAGGGTTTGCATGGCCTGCGACAAGGCGATCACGGCCTGGGTCAGGGGGGGCAGTGCCGCTCCGAAACCATGAAACAGGCTCTCGAACTGTGGTACCACCATGACCAGCAGCAGGCTGCTGACCACAACCGCCACCAGCATGACCAATGCCGGGTACGTCAGGGCACTGTGTACCCGCTTTTTGAGGGATTCGGTTTTTTCCTGATGTTCGGCCAGGTTAAGCAGCATCCCGTCCAGCAGGCCTGCCTGCTCGCCGGCCCGTACCAGACTGCAATACAGGGCATCGAACTGTTGGGGATGGCGGGCCAGGCTGTCAGCCAGCGGCTGGCCTTTCTCGACCTGATGCTTCAGGCCCAGAACCAGTTGCTGCATGGCAGGTTGTTCGTGACCGCGTCCGATGATGGCAAAAGCCTGCACCAGTGGCACACCGGCCCCCAGCAGGGTTGCCAGTTGCCGTGAGAATACGGCGATGTCGGCGGAACGAATGCGGGACTGCCCTTGCAGTTGTCGCAGCAGGGAGGGACGCCGGAGGATGCCGGGCCGAATCCCCATCCGGCGCAGTTCGGCCCGGGCCAGCATTTCGGTTCGGGCCGAAATCTCGCCCCGGTGCAGATGACCGCCCTGATCGAATCCTTCCCACTCAAAACTGACCGATTTTCCGGAAAGGTCGAACATGGCTCAGTTCCCTACCACCGTGGCAATGGTTACGCTGTAGCGTTTGCCATTTTCTGCTACCAGGGGTTGGCTGAGACCCTGCAGATCACCGGGACTCGGGGTCGGTTTGCCGGTTCTGGAAATCCGGGCTCCAAGCACAAGCCGGTCGAATGAGGTCAGGTTCATGCCGGGCAACATGCTCATGCTGTCGTCCAGGCTGACTTCCAGCGGCAAATCCCTGACTTGCCGACGTACCACCGCCAGCGGCATGGGGGGGCCTTCCGCCGCCCGGGCAAAGATGAACAGGGCATCGTCCGGACTGGTTTTGGCCTTGAGTTCATCCGCCAGGCTGACTGCAACCTGAATCTGCTTGCCGGTTTTGGCAGGGCCAGCGGCGGTGGTTGCCGCCGGGGGAGGTGTTGTTGCTGGCGGTGGCGGGGCGGGTTGACCCTGTGCATCGGCAATAAAGGCATCAATCTGGCGGGCATCCGGGCTGTCAGCCGGTAGTTGCTGCCGCAGGGTTCGCCAGTATTCCACTGCCTGCCGGTTGTTGCCCTGTTCAGCGGCGGCGATTCCAGCCAGCCACAGGGCGGTTTTGTGTTGCGGGTCTTTTTGCAGAACCTCCTGAATGAGCTGGGCCGGTCGGCCCGATAACCGGCCCTGATTGGCCTCGGCCAGACTTTCGGCGTACAGTGCCTTGATGTCCGGATTGTCGGCGTCCAGTTTCAGGGCATAACCGTAGGCTTCGGCGGCCTGATCGTACTGCCGGGTGGTTTGCAGCGAGCGTCCCAGCAACATCCAGCCTTCTACGTCGTTCGGGTTGGTTTTAAGCCGTTCCGCCAGTTTCTGGATGCTGGCATTCAGGTCACCGGCCTGTCCGGCGGGTGTCGGCAGGCCTTCAATCAGGTCAGGTCGGCCAAGTCCCAGATAACTCACCAGAATCACCATGGGCAGCAGGCACAGGGTGATGATGACCGGAATCCGGCCCCGGGTGGTGTCCGGACTGGCCGGTTCTGCCGACGTGTCCAGGTCGTCAAGCAGGTTGCGGGCCGATTCGGCTTCCAGCCACTCCCGATTTTGCCGGTCGGGTTCTTCCTGAACCAGTTCGGTTTGTCGCTGCCGGTGCAGCAGCATGTTGAGGCGATCACGCCGCAGGGTGCCCGGGCGCGGTTTGGGGTTGAACACGGGTACGAAAAAAACATAGCCCAGGAGCAGCAGCAGTGTGGCCACCAGCCAGAATCCAGTCATTCAGCAAGCCTTGATGAGTTGAGTAAGGGGGAACGGAAGGGAACGCCCTACCGGTCGCGTACCAGGCGCAGGGCTCCGGTATCTTCCAGGTAGGTGAAATACGCATAGCCATAAAACGACTGCACGACCCAGCCGTAAAAAGTATCCAGCGTGTAGGGTGAGGATGTCCAGAACATATCGTTGGTCATCTGCGGAAAAATGTCCGGGTTCATGGCCAGGATGCTCCGGGAGGATGGATCAATCAGGCTGGACATCTCCTTCACGTTGGGAACCCGCCAGCCTGTTTCGGTGGGAACCACCCATTGCAGGGCTTCGTACCAGGTGAAATAGCGCGGATAGCCCTCGCAGCCGTTGCCGTTCCAGCGCATCCCTTCGGCGCAGCGTTTCCAGGTGAGACCCGTGGTGGCATCGGTGACCTCCGCACCATCCGGCGATACCGACCAGCGTGATTTGAGCGGACGTCCCCGCACCAGCCGCACCGCGTGGGCCGCACCCAGGCTGTCACGGTAAACCTGGCCGTCATCCCACTGCACCACATAGGCCTGACCGGGCTGGCGACCGTCCAGCGAACCGGTCCAGTAGGCTTCACTGAGGCTCAGGGGAAACAGGGTTTGAGCCTGTACCGGGCCTGGAAACGGAATGCCGTAGTCAACCAGACTCTGCAATTCCATCAGGGCGGGCAACCGCCAGTCGCGGTAACCGCACAGGGCTTCGGCGTTGGTTTGCCTGACCAGGGTTCCGGCGTTGCCGGGGTCGGTTCGCTGCCGGGTGTAGCGGGTGTTGACGGCATGCAGCCCGCTGGCGGTTTTGTTTTCCCAGACCAGTCCGGTCACTTCATCGCGGACACAGGACGCGGTGATTCCGGCCTGGCGGATGACTTTGCCACGGGCGTCCAGTCGGGTCAGGCGAAAACCGGTCTGACCGGGATTGGCGGCATCACGGCCGTGGTCACCGTCCTGACCGGGGTACAGGCTGAGCGGACAGGGAATGCCGTAGTAATGGGTATCCGAACACAGGGTGATACCGCTATCGTTGAAGCGGGGTCGGGGTAAGGTCGAGGCAGCGACCGCATCGACCGGTTGCGGGGCCGACGGCAAAGCCGTTGCGGCCCACGTCGGGGTATTCAGCAACAGGCCGGTCAGCAATGCCCGGCAGGTACGGGGTATGAATCGGGAAATGAAGGGCATCATGGTGAATCATCCGGAGGGTTGAACAAGCAAAACCCCGAGCCGGGGAGACGACTCGCCCGGTCGGGGTAGGTGACTGGAAGCAGGAGGGGCGAGAGTGGCGCGGCCATCCTGGCCGCCGGTGGGCTAACCACTGAGTCCCGGCCCTTATCCTGAATTCACGTTTCCCTGGTGCTTAGTGGCCCATACCGCCTCCACCGGAATGACCACCCGCCACAATCGCGGCCGGAGCCGGCGGTGCATGCGGCTTGGGCGTGCCTTTGGGTGAGCCGGTGAAGCTCTTATCCAGGCTGTGGCACAAATCGCAGGCGATGGGGGTGTTGGCGGCCACCTTGACCGGCTTGCCGTTTTCATCCACAAAGCTGCGATCAGTCAGAGCCTTGGAGAGGCGGGTTCCCTTGTGATCGTCGCCGTGGCAGGCGGCGCATTGATCTTCACCATCCGGACCCGGCTTTTTGGCAAAGTCGTTATGCCAGCCGCCCTTCTTGCCGCCATCCTGATTGGCGGCCGACAGACCGGCTTCCTTCCACCAGTACGGATCGTTGACCGGGTGCATGCCGTGCGGTCCGGCCAGGTAGGCTCTGGCACTGGTGGCATTGACCACGGTACCGTCACGCACCCCCTGACCTACTCCCAGATTGCTGGTACCGCCGTTGGTGGCCACCATTCCACCCTTGAAATCATCCTTGACATGGCACACCGAACACTCGGCAATGTTGCCGTCGTAGCCCTGCAACTGTTTGGCTGTCACGTTATCGTTGGCGTTCGGATCCGGATTGGGCCAGATCGAGTGAGAGCCGCCATGACAGGCCGAACAGGCCAGTTCACCGTTGGCACCGGAGCCGTGTACGTCTTTGCTCTTGCGGTAGAGTGCCTGCGAAACCGGCTGTTTGAGGTACGCAGTCTGGGTCAGCGGTGTCTTGCCATCGGCACCCAGTACCGGATTACCGTTGGCATCCCTGACCGCTACGCTGGATTTCTCCTTACGCATTTCCACGGTTGGCATGACCGCAAAGCGGGCATTTTCAGGGAAAACACTGGCCTTGGCCGGGTCTTTCGCATCCCAGGCCACTTTCTTGACACCGGCACTGAAGAAGCCGGTCGCCGCATCCTTTTTGTTGCCATCGCCGACGTGGCAGGAACCGCAATCGGGTTCATCCAGCCAGGGCCGTCTGAAGTGTACGCTTTCACCGGCGTAGACACCGCCGCCGGTCAGATTGGCATCGTACTGGTTGTTCGGATACACGTTACCCACCGCCAGCATGTCACCGTGACAGTTGTCACACTGAAGTCCTGAGGCATGGTGAATGTCGCGATAGCTTTTTTCGGTGGGACCGGTATGGCACTTGGTGCAGTTTTCCTCCATGGCCACGCCTTCACCGAAGGGCAGCATCAGTTCGCCATTGGCGTCCATCGGGAACAGGTCAGGACGCCAGTCATTCTTGAGCGGATCCCAGGTGTAGGCGGTCTTGACCATGGTTCCCGTGGTCGCATCCATTTTCAGCGGTACGCCTTCGTTGTCGTTGTGCTGCGAGTCCCAGCCGCGACCCCCGTACATTTTGGGATGACCGCGTTCGTCACGGATCAGATCGCCCTTTTTGTGCGGCAAACCATCGGCACTTTGCCGGGCCGTCACGTCACGTTTGTAAACCTGCATCTTGCCATGGAAGGCGTGAAACGCTTTGGAATAATCCGAGCGGTTGGTGGGGTAGGTACGATTGCCGACACCGTTGTCAATTTTCAGGTGGCTGTAGTGGTGACCGGAACAGAAGTATTGTGGCTGCGAACGGTTTTTACCGATGTCATCGCCATAATAATCTGCCAACTGGCTGGAATAACTGGCCGGCCATTGCATCCCGGTCGCGGGAGTCGGGCCGTAAAAAACCATGTAGTCGTGCATGACCAGGGTATTGAACAGGGCGGCCTTTTCCTGATCCGCCCAGTTGTCGGACTCAGGCTCGCGGAATTTAAGGCGTACCTGCAGTTTGCCATCCGGGCCGATGCGGGATTCGGCGATGCGGTCGGTACGCAGGCCGTTGGCATCACGGGGAATGTAAGCCTTGCTGTTCGGATCGTTGGCACCGGGTGCCAGGTTGGTAAACGCCGGATTGTCCGGATGCTTGTCGTCGAACCGGTTATGGATGGCCGGTGGCCAGGGTTTGGTCGGATCGGTACCCGGCGCATAACTGCCAGCCCCGGTCGCGGGGCCCGGGGTGCCGTCGGCATTCACCAGTTCGCTTTCGCTGACCGGGGTGCGCCAGACACTTTCATCGCCTGCAATTTTGCCTTTGGCATGACACTCACGGCAGCGGGTTTCGGAGGCGGTGGTGTAGACCGCATCGGTTTTGGCAATGACCTTTTTGCTCTTCTTGTCGACCGCCTCAACCCGCATCAGGGGATAGGGATTCACCCGGCCCTTGTCATCCACGTCACTGACCGGAATAAACTGGGCGATGAATTTTTGCCGGGTGTCATCAAAGGCATCCAGCGGTTGCGGGTCGTTGGCCTTGTAGGGATTCTTAACCCCCGGCATTTGCCGGACGTTGGCACCATCGTCTGCCGAACCCCGGATGCTTTGATCCGGCAGCGGCATGGGTTTGGCCGGGGTATAGGTGCTTTGGGTATCGGCAAACGAGCGACCGGTCTCGGGAATTTTGTCGATCTCGCGGGCATAGGGCTGATGCTGGCGATCCCACAGTTCATTCTTTTTGATGACCGCTTCACGGAAATCATGACCGTCTACAAACTTGTTGTCGGTCGGAACCTGGGTCACGGGATTCAGCACGGAGGTCAGCGGGTCATAATTGGCCCCGATTTCACCATCGGCAAAGAGATTCTGGCTGGTGGAGTTGATTGAATCGCCACCTACCGGATCCTTTTTGTTAGAGGCGGCTGAGTAAAAGACGCCAAACTGATCCGGGCTGCCAAATTCAGGCTTGCCCTTGACCTTCTTCATCAACTGGGCATTCAGGGCATCATACGGTACCAGCGGATTGAAGGGCAGATTGACCATGCTGCCACCCTGCATGCCGGTCTCCTCGAACGGCAACACAACCCAGGCACCGTCTTTGGCCTTCAGGGCACTGGCGGCCAGGGGCTGGGTGCGTTCCTTGACTTTGGGATTGGGGTTGGTATTGGCCGGTGGCTTCACCATGACAATCACATCATCGGCACAGCGTTGGCCGGTCGGGGTGCTGGCCTCCAGCGTCACCCTGAACTGCCCGGTTTGAGCGAAGGTCGGGGTGATGCTCTGGCCCTTGAGATCGGCCTGGCCATTACCCAGGTTCCAGACATAGTCCAGACCCTTGCCGGAACCCGCCGCCCGGAGTTTGACACTCTGGCCCTGAACGATCTGGACATCGCGGGCCGGACTGCTGATCGAACAGACCGGTGTGGTTTTACAACCCGCCGCAGCACCCGACACCGGCACACTGGTTTTGTTGGCCCCCAGGGTTTCCAGTCGCAGGTTACAGGCATCGGCACCGCTTTGCAGGGTGGCACTGAAGGCCTTTTGGCCATCGGTTTTGGCCGTGTACAACAGGATGTTGTTGTCAGCGTTGTAAATCTGTACCCAGGAACCGCTTGGCAGATTTTTCGCCATGGCGGTGCCTTTGACGACGATCTGGCCGAGGTCTTTATCGTAAGTGGCGGTGGCCCTGACCGTCGAACCGGCCGCCGTGGCCGTGACCGGTAGGGTCAGGCCCATCAGGGCCAGGGAAATTCCCATGGCCCAACCCAGACCGGGCGGCAACCCGGTCCAGATGGAATGTCGTATTGTTTGCATGAATACCCCTGCTCAAAACTGGCAAAAAGTCTGGTTATTATGAATCGATGGATAACGTGAATTCGGGATAAAGCGCGGTGAATGGCGAATGGGGAGCATGGATTGCTGGCTGGTATGCGGCATTCACTCGCCACTGACCACCGGGCCGTCAGGATGGCAGTACTCCCGGCATACCACTCGCTATTCACCACTGACCATTCACCCTGTCCTTAACCCGAACTGACGTTGACGTTATGGATATGATGTCTGGACAACGCGACGCCGACGCAGCGAAACGAAGAAACTGACGAACGCCGGGCGGAGCCGATCTGTCCAGATCGCCATTTCAGCAAGGAATGAGCCAGTATCAAATACCCCGGCAGATGGGGTAGATGATGAGGGGGTAATGGGGATGGGGTGTGTGATATGCCGCAGTGGACAGGCCATATCGCCCGGGTGGTCGCCGTGAACCGGCGGAGGCGTTCAGATATCTGAATCAATCCGGTCGACTGCCGGGGCCAGTGCCTGGTGTACCTGCTTGATCCATTGCTGACGGCTGCGGTCATCCACTTCGGCGGCAAACAATAATTTCACCTGTACGCCATGATCCGTGGCCAGAAAGCCCAGCCGTATGCTGGCCGGGAGGTTCAGGCTGTCGATGCGTTCCTGCAGACTCGATTCGCCTTCGCCACGGGTGTGAAATACCGTCCGGTGCGGCGGAGTGAGGGGGTAGTTTGCCCGCAATTGAGGTTCAACCCGGTGGCGGAACATGGCCTGCATTTCACGCGGAACCCCCGGCATGAACACCAGCCAGCAGGCTCCCTGCCGCACGCTGAAACCCGGAGCCGTGCCCCACAGGTTGTCCAGACGCGCTGCTCCGCTTGGCAGCCAGGCCTGTTTTTCATTGCAGGCCGCCATGCGACGTCCCCGCTGGCTCATCTGCTGCTCAATCATGGCGAGGGCAACCGGGTCGAGTTGCAGCGGTAATCCGAAGGCCTGACTGACTGCGGCAGCGGTCAGGTCATCCGAGGTAGGGCCAAGCCCCCCGCTGCAAAGGACGATATCCGTCCGCACCGCCACTTCCTTCAACACGGCAACGATGTCGTCCAGACAATCGCCCACCACCGTGTGTCGCCGAACCCTGAAGCCCGATGGGGTGAGAGCCTGGGCCAGCCAGGCCGCGTTGGTATCGGTGACCTGTCCGCTGACGACTTCATCGCCCTGGGACAGGATTTCAACAGCAGGATTGGAGCAGGGAATGGTCATGGGGATAAATAATGCCACAGTGGCAGGGTCAACAGGGCCAGGGCGGTGGAGAGGGTGGTCACCATGGCGTAAAAGGCTGTATCCAGCCGGTAACGGTCGCAGAATACGATGCCCATGGCCATGCAGGGCATGGCCGATTCCAGTATCAGGGCCGTGAGCGTATCGCCGCTGAAGCCCAGTGCCAGACCCAGGCCGACGCTCCCCATCGGTACGATCAGCAGCCGACCCGCCAGCACTGCCACTGCGGTGCGCCAGTAGTGATCGCCGTCAAACTGCCAGCGCAATCCCAGCCCCAGCGACAGCAGCATGAGCGGTACCACTGCCTGGGCCAGTAGTTCCAGACTGTGTTGCAACCAGTCGGGCAGGCTTAGTCCCAAACTGTTGAGCAGCACTGCCATCAAGGCTGACAGCAGGGGTGGATTGATCCGCTCCGTCCGTCCCGACCCGGTTGCCTCATGACCATAACGGCGGGCCGCCAGGGTTCCCAGGGTGTACAACAGTGGGCTGAAAGCGAAAAAATCAAGTTGTAGCACGATGGCTTGCGTCCAGTCGCCAAAAGTCTGTGCCAGCAGTGGCAATCCCAGAAACGTGACATTGCCGAATGCCACAGCCAACAGGGCAGCCCCCCGGCGTGCGGGGGACAATCGGCCCGAATGGCATAGTAACGGAGTCAAAATCAGCCCGAACAAAACGCTGCCGACACCAAACAGGGCGATGCGGAGGCTTTCCATACCCAATGGTGTCCGTCCCAGCACCGACAACACCATGGCCGGCAGCAACAGGTGGTAGACCAGTGCCGTCAGTGCCTGACGCAGTGAATCGGCATCAAGCCCGCCCGGACGCACCCGACGCCAGAGGGCACCACAGCCAATCAACAGCCCCATTTGCAGCAAGACCAAAACCAGGTTCATCAGTTACTCCGCGAGAAACCCCGCCCCTGGGGCAGGGTAGTTAATACCGGATCAGGGGTTAGGGGTTAGGGGTTAGGGTGAGCGTCCACCCACCATTCGCCATTCGCGGCCAGGATGGCCGCGCCACTCACCCCAGGCTCTAACCCGAACTGACGTTATAATACGCCCTCATTTATTACTTATCACGGCTGTTCCATCATGAACCATTACCTGTCTCCTCTCCATATTCCCTGTCACGACCGGCTCATCATGGCCCTGGATGTGCCTAACGCCGATGATGCCCGAACCCTGGTGGAAAACCTGGGCGATTCCGTCACTTTTTATAAGGTGGGGCTGGAGCTTTTCATGGCCGGTGACTACTTTGGCCTGGTTGGCTGGCTCAAGCAGCGTGGCAAGAAGGTGTTTGCTGATCTCAAGTTTTTCGATGTACCGGAAACCGTGGCCCGGGCAGTCAGGGCTTTGCAGGGACACGGGGTGGATTTTGCCACCGTACACGGCAATGATGCCATCATGCAGGCCGCCGCCGCCGCCAAGGGAGACCTCAAAATTCTGGCAGTTACCGTGCTGACCAGCCTGGATCAGGGCGATCTACAGGATCTGGGTTTTGAATGTGAGGTCAGTGCCCTGGTGTTGTCGCGTGCCCGCCGTGCCCTGGCAGCAGGCTGCGATGGGGTGATTTCATCCGGGCTGGAAGTGCCCACCCTGCGCCGCGAAGTCGATCATTCGCTGCTGGTGGTGTCACCCGGCATCCGCCCGGTCGAAAACCGTCACGACGACGACCAGAAACGGGTGGTGACCATCGAACAGGCCTTTGGCAATGGAGCCGACTACATTGTGGTAGGCCGCCCCATTCGGGATGCGGCTGATCCGCGTCAAGCCGCTGAAGAGGCCCAGGCCCGGATTGCCCGGTTGTTTGGTGTGGAATGACTGACGCCAAAGTTACGCCGCATACGCTGACTTGAGCCTGCTTCGGCCAGTAGTTTTGGTTTTTTCGCTTATGTCGGGATGAGTGCCGCCTACAATTCCAGCAAGGCCGCTTCAGCCATGAGTCCGGGGCCAAATCCCAGCAGCAGGCATGGCCCTTTGGCATTGCGCTGCCGCAGTTGGTCGAGTATGAACCAAACCGTGGCGGATGACATATTACCGTGATGACGCAGCACAGCACGGGAGGCTGCCAGATCAGCGTCATCCAGGTGCAGGGCTTCGGCGACGGCAGACAGGATGCGGGGGCCACCAGGATGGACGGCCCAGTGGGCAATATCAGCCGGGGTTTTGCCCTGTCGCGCCAGCCAGGGGAGCAACCAGTCTGCCAGGGTTTGCCGGATCAGGCCGGGTACCCGGGCAGACAAAAACATTTCAAAACCGTGATCGCCAATGTGCCAGCTCATGTCGGCCTGACTGTCCGGAATCAGGCAGGAGCCACTCTGCCGCCAACACCAGGCCCGGTCTGAATCAGATGCCCCCAGCACGGCGGCTCCGGAGCCGTCGGCAAACAGGGCGTTGGCCGTGATCTGTCCCGGCTCCGGGCTGTACTGAAAGTGCAGGCTGCACAGTTCGGTGCAACACAACAGCACCCGGGCTGCCGGGTCGGCTGCCACCAGGGCCGTGGCCAGTTGCAGGCCGTTGAAGCCGCCATGACACCCCATGAAACCCAGCGAAAATCGCTGTACCGTGGGGGCCAGTCCCAATCGCTGAATCAGTTCATAGTCCATGCCGGGCGCGAAGAAGCCGGTACAACTCACGACAACAAGATGGGTAATGTCAGCGGCACTGAAAGCCGGAAGGGTCGTCTGCACTGCCGTCAGGGCCTGACGACAGGCTGACTCGGCCAACGGGGGGGCTTCATCGCGGTAGCGGCGCATGCGCTCGGCGGTGCCGGGCTGACCGTCCAGTCCGGGTGGATAAAACCAGTGTAAACCGCAACCGGCGGGTTCAGGTCGGATCAGTACGCTACCCCGGGTTCGGGCCTGGGTACGGCGATACAACACCTCGACACTGCGGGCGGCGTCTCCATCCAGTCCCAAACAATCGGCCGCCATGCGGGCGGCAATGCCTTGCTCCAGGCAGTGAGGCGGGACGGCCGTGCCGATTCCCAGTAATGCGATGCTCATGGGAGGGTACTCCTGGCGGGCGGGGTGTTGATGGATTGAATCAGGGGAGTGGCCAATCCCGGCAGACGGGACAACAGTTCCGCCATCGCACGAATCAACCACGGATGACGCAGGCAGCGGGTCGTCCAGTGACATACTGCCTGACGTTGCCGGATCATTTGAGTGTAGGTTTGTATCCAGGCCTCGGCAGACCGCCGCTCGTTCTGGCCCGACACGGCAGCGGGCAGCAGTGTGGCTACCGTGCGTCCGCCCAGTAAAGCCCAGGCCATGCCTTCACCGGTAAACGGCTCAATGTACCCGGCTGCATCACCGCTCAGAAAAACACGTTCCAGAGCCACCGGTCGTCTTCGGGTCGTCAGGTATGAGGTTCCCTGAAAATGACCGGAATCCAGGTCGTCGGGCACCGGCCATGCGACGTGTTGCAGTACCTGCCGCATCATCCGGGCTGGCGAACCGGCCTGGCGCAGGGTGGCAGGATGCACCGCAGCCGCCAGGTGCAAACGGTTGTTTTCCTGCCGAACCACGCCCACGTAGGCATCACCCCGCGATGCCATGTGAATGATTCCGGCCGGGTACCCGTGCGTGTCGCCCACTTCAGTGGCAACGCCAATGTAGGCCGCCGGGCGGGTTTGGGTCTGGCAACCGGCGAGTCCCCGGGTATAACGCCCACCCAAGCCATCAGCGGCCACTACCCAGGCTGCCTTGAGGGTGGCCGTCTCAGCCTGCCGCGTGAGGATCAGGTGTCGGGCCGCAGAACTGCAACCGCCGTCACGGACACTGACCATCGGCATGAACTGAACCCCCTGCCTCAGGGCTTCGGTCAACAGGGCTGCATCGAAGCCTCGACGCGACAGGGCGCGGCCCGGTGGCAAGTCCAGATCAATTTGTCGACCTTCGATGCCCAGCCGGAAACGGTCTACCGTGATGGCACCGTATTGATCCGGCAAATCCGCGCAGCCCAGTGCCGCCAGTTGACTGAGTGCTACGGCGTTCATGCAGCCACCGCACACCTTGTCACGCGGATGCTGCTGCCTGTCCAGGAGTAGCGTTTTCAGCCCCAGCCGGGTGCTTTCCATGGCGGCAGCGATGCCTGCAGGCCCGGCTCCAACCACTACCACATCCCAGTCAGCAGTCTGCACTGTCGCCCAGTCCAGCGAGGCCTGTAGGGTTAATGTTTCCATAGCAACTGGAACCGCGCCGGAAAACGGCTTTTGACCTGAACCGGTTGCAGCCCGGCCAGACGGGCCAATTCGGTCATTTCGTCCAGGGTAAACGCCGCCCGTACCGAACGGTCACTGTCCTGGTGTACCACGACGGAACGACTCAGCAGATGAGCCCCCAGCCAGACCAGCCCCCGATTGAAAGCCGTGCGCTCCAGGTCGTCAATAAGGATGCCGCAGCGTGCGGCAGCGGCCATGCGCTGCAACAGGGAGATCAGGGTGGTTTCGTCAAGATGGTGTAAAAACAGCGAACTGACCATCCAGTCACAAACCGGCAGGGTGTCACGGGTAGCATCCAGTCTCAGCCATTCGACCGTTACAGCCTGATCGCGGGCCTTGCATGCGGCGTGGTCGAGTGCGATCGGGCTGATGTCAGTGCCGATCCAGTGCCAGTCATAGCCTTTCTGTTGTGCTTTCCGGGCCAGGCGGATTGGCAAATCTCCACCCCCGGTGGCCAGATCGACAATCACCCAGCGATCCGAACCGGCGGCGCGATACTCGCCTTCAAGTACCTGCCAAAAGGCTTCAGCACTGAAACTGATGCGGTTGAGTCGGGCCAAACCGGCAAGGGCCAGACGGTGAGCATCCGGATCGAGGGTTGGATCATCCATGTCCTCGGGTTCAGGGAGACGAGTTTTCATGTTCGGTATTCAGTTTTTGATTTTTAGTGTTCGGCGGGGTGG
>SXGT01543058.1_pt1 | contig 17407 bp, 13 predicted proteins | sample 3176221 | NCBI WGS metagenome assembly SXGT01 (sample SAMN11356862, study PRJNA531348) | freshwater metagenome | isolation source: freshwater sample F1-120 | place: China: Fuxian Lake, Yuxi | collected 2017-12-25
CGGGTCCTCGATGGTGATGATGTGACCGCGGTGGCGTTGGTTGTACGCGTCGATAAAGCTCGCCAGCGTGGTTGACTTGCCAGAGCCCGTAGGCCCCGTCACGAGGACGAGGCCTCCCGAACGGTCGATGAGCTCGCTCGCCACAGAGGGGATGCCCAGGTCGGCCAGGGGCCGTACTTCACTGGGGATCTGCCGGAGCGCTGCGGCCACGTTTCCCTGTTGCCTATAGAAGTTGGCCCGAAAGCGCGTGCCGCCCTTCCAGCGGAAGCTCAGGTCGACCTCGTTGGTCTCATCGAAGGTCTTCTTCTGCCGCTCGTTCATCAGGCTGTACGTGAGCATCTCGATCTCGGCCGCCTCGAGGGGACGGGTCTTGAGCGCGTAGACGCTGCCGTTGATGCGGAGGCAGGGCGGCGAGGCCACAGTGAGGTGGAGGTCCGAGGCGCCCTTCTCAACCATGGTCTGGAGGAGACGATGGATGTCGATGAGGTCGGAGCCGGTTGTGTCCATGTGGGGTTTGCTCCGCGGCTCGGGCTCGAGCTGTTCGATTGAATGGAGACCCGGCTCCCGGCTGGAGCCCTCGGTAGGTCTTGGCGGTCGCTCTCTGCGGGTTGGTCGCTCTCTGCGGGTTGGTGATCCGCGCGCGCCGTTAGTCGTTCCGCGTGGTGCGGAGGATCTCCGAGACCGAGGTGGTGCCCTCCACGAACTTCTTGTTGGCAGCCATTCGCAGGGTCACGAGGCCGAGGCGAACGGCCTCGCGCTTCAGCTCCATGGAGGAGTACCCCTGGAGGACGGCCTCCTTCAGCTCGTCATAGAGCGGCATGACTTCGTAGATGGCGCGCCGTCCCTTGAAGCCCGTGCCCCCGCATACCTGGCAGCCGGCGCCCTTCTTGCGGATCGCCGCGGTGATCTGCTCTTCGGTCATCTGAAGGGAGCGAAGGATTTCGTCCGTGGCGTCCGGGTCGTCGGTCTTGCACTCGCTGCAGATGGCTCGTACGAGCCGCTGTGCGAGGATCAGGTTGAGCGACGACGTGACGAGGAAGGGCTCGACGCCCATGTTGAGGAGGCGGCTGACGGTCGCTGGAGCGTCGTTGGTGTGAAGCGTGGAGAGCACGAGGTGGCCCGTAAGGGCCGCCTTAATCGCGATCTCGGCGGTCTCGAAGTCACGAATCTCGCCGACCATGATGATGTCCGGGTCTTGCCGGAGGAACGATCTCAGGGCCGCAGCGAAGTTGAGCCCCACGCCGTCGTTCATCTGACACTGGTTGATACCCGCGAGGTTGAACTCGACCGGGTCCTCGGCAGTGGAGATGTTCTCGGTGACCTTGTTGAGCTCCCAGAGCGCCGAGTAGAGGGTGGTGGTCTTTCCCGACCCCGTCGGTCCCGTGACCAGCACCATGCCCCAAGGCGAGTGGACCGCGTCTTTGAACAGACGGAGCGGCTCCGGCTCGAAGCCCAGCTTGGTCATGTCGAGCTTCAGGTTGCCCTTGTCGAGCAACCGCAGGACCGCCTTCTCGCCGAAGAGGCAGGGCAGAATGGACACACGGAAGTCGACTTCGCGCTGCTTGCCGAGCACGAGCTTGATACGTCCGTCTTGCGGGAGCCGGCGCTCCGAGATGTCGAGCGAGCTCATGATCTTGATACGCGAGATGATCGCGTTCTTCAGCTTGATCGGCGGCTTCATGATCTCATAGAGCACGCCGTCGACCCGATAGCGGATCCGGAACTCCTTCTCGTAGGGCTCGACGTGGATGTCGGAGGCCATGCGCTTCACTGCGTCGACGAGGAAGAGGTTGACGAGACGGACGACGGGCGCCAGCTCTGCCTGCTTTTCCAGCTCCTCGACGTTGATGGCCTTGGAGTTCGCCTCGTCGTCACCGAACTCGACGTTGTCGATGCCTTGCATGACGGTGTCGTAGTTGGAGAGGCTCGTGTCCTCGACCTCGGCGCTCTTGTGGTACTTCGCGAGCGCTGCCTTGATGGCGTTCTCTGTGGCGACCAGGGCCTCAACGTTGTAGCCGGTGAGGAACTTGATGTCGTCCATCGCGTAGATGTTCGACGGGTCCACCATCGCCACGATGATCGACGAACCCTGCACGTCGATGGGCATCAGCCCGTGGCGCTCGCAGACCTCTCTCGGGATCAGCTTGACTACGTCTTCGGAGATCTCGAGGTGCTCGAGGTCAACCGATGGTACGCCGTAGTGACGGCTGAGGAAGTCGACGAGCTTGGTCTCCTCGATGTGGCCTAGTCGGGCCAGGGCGCCGCTCAGCGACTCCCCACTGCGGCGCACCTCCTCCGATGCGTCCTCGAGCTGCGCGAGGCTGATCACTCGCTCCCTCAGCAAGAGCTCGCCAAGACCGTCGTAACCAGCGCCTCCCCCTTCGCGCCCCGAAGTGGTCGCAGGGAGGTGGTTGCCGCCAGCCTCTTTCGGGGCAAGTGCGGGGAGGTTTCCGTTCGGGTCCTTGCTCACTCTGGCTCCTAGTGGTCAACGCGTTTTTCCCCGGACGCACGGTTGCGCCATCCGGAGTCTGAGGCTCGGACCCCAGACGGTCGTGCGTCCCGGGTGTGGCCTAGCGCACACCCGTTTTGGCTTGCCGTCCAGAGTGCGTCTGGGCGACGGAGACCTCGTGTGAGCGTACGGTTGGGTGCGCGACACTGTCAAACGGGGGTGGCGGCACCGTTTCACGTGGAACGGCCCGGATCACCCGGTGATGAGGTGATACAGCCCTTGGCCATCGCGGCGAACGAGACCCGACAGCTCGGCCTCGAGCAGCAGCGCTGAAGCCGACTCGCCCAGCGCCGCATCAATCAACGCCGCAGGTAGTGCGCCACGCCTCGTAAGGAGCTCCGTGACCGGTCCGCCGACGGGGGCCCTCGCGCTCCGGTGGTCCCGAACACGAGCCGTAGGCCACTCAACGGCGCGGAGTCCACGGACACCCAGCGCACCCTCCAGATCCAAGGGATGGCGGAGGACAACAGCGGTCCCGCCGTGCAGCAGGTCGAGAACACCCTCCGTCTGAGGCATGCCCAGGTCGCCCGGAACGGCGAACACGGATCGCCCATACTCGCGGGCAAAGCGCGCCGTATGCAGAGTTCCGCTCTTTCGCGCGGCTTGCACCACAACGGTGGCTCGACCCATCGCAGCGATCAGTCGATTCCGGTCAGGAAAGGTCCAGGCGGCGCCTGCCGCTTCGGGCAGCAGCTCAGACGCGAACCACGCACGGCCGGTGCCAAGCGCGTCACGCGCCCACGCGTCTCGCTGCAGGCCCACAGAGAGCCCGGTGCCCAGGAAGACAGCGGTCCACCCACCGGCCTCCAGGACGGCACCATGGGCGGCACGGTCCACGCCGACCGCTGCACCCGAGACAACACCACGACTCACGCGAGCGCAGGCCCTTCCGAGCAGCGCAGCGATCTCAACCCCGTAGGCGTCAGCTTCCCGCGAGCCCACCACCGACAGCGCAGGCGCCCCAGCCGCTCCCCCGAACACCTCCTCCTCGGCGGCTGGCAGCGCCCCAGTGGTGCAAAGCAGCTGGCAGCCGGTCACCCGCAGCGCCTCCGGGAAGTCGGGCCTCCCGGGCCACGTGAACGCCAAGCCGTCCGCCGCGGCCCGATCGGCCACCTCGTGCGCCTCGTCCAGAAACTCTCGCGTCGTGGCCGCTCGAACACGAGCACTGGTGCTCGGGTCCGCCAGCGCGCTCTCGGCCGTTGGGTGCCCGAGGAGGGCCTTCCGGAAGGTCCTTACATCGCGGCCCAAGGCGCAGTAGATTGCCAATCGTCCGACCAGCTCGTCCATGCCCGCCAAATACCATGTTTCACGTGAAACACCCGACACTCGAAGTCACCATCACGGCCATGAGCCACGGCCCGGACGGCGTCGGTCGCCTGCCCGACGGCCGCGTCGTGTTCGGTCCCGGCGCTGCTCCGGGCGACAGGGTGAGTGTTCGCTTGGCTGCCGAGCACGCCACGTGGTGCCGCGCTGAGCTCCTCGCGATTCTCGAGCCCGGGCAACATCGACGAGAGCCGCGCTGCAGGCACCACCGCTCCGGAGAGTGCGGCGGCTGCCCGTGGCAACACCTCGAGGCCTCCGAGCAACGTCACCAGAAAGAGGCGCTGATCGCACGCGAGGCCGCGCGCTTCTGCCCCGAGGCGGCCATCAATCCCATCCGCTCCGTCTCCGAATGGGGCTACCGGCGTCGCGCCCGCTTCGGTCATCGCGGCCCAACGCTCGGCTATCGCGCCCGCGCCACGCCCCGCGTGTTCGCCCTCGAGGAGTGCCCAATCCTCCGGCCCGAGCTGGAGGGCGCCCTCCCCCACATCCGCCGCGCCGCTGCGGTCACCCCAGACGGCAACTTCGACGCGATGGTCGACCCACAAGGCGCCCTCAAGCTGGGCCGCGACGCCACCCCCTTCGCTCAGCCCAGCGAAGAGGCCGAGCGCCTGCTGGTCGCCGAAGTGTTGCGCTTCGTCCCGGCAGACGCGCCCGCGGTACTCGAGCTCTTCGCAGGCGCCGGCACCTTCACCGTCCCACTCCTGGCCCGCGGCCACGCCGTAACGGCAATCGAGGGCGACGCGGCCACGGTGAAGCGCCTACGCGACAACGCACCAACAGCCGCCGTGCTCCAAGCCGACCTCTTTCGGGTAGACGTTGGGCAGTTCTTCCCCTCGTGCAACGCGGCGCTCCTCGATCCACCGAGAGCCGGCGCGGCCCCGTGCCTCGAAGCCCTGGCTGCCACACGAGCCGCGGTGATCGTCTACGTGAGCTGCGAACCCGCCACCCTCTTCCGCGACCTGGCGCGCCTCCGAGAGCTCGGCTACCAGGTCACGGAGATCTCCCCGTTCGACGCGTTCCCGCAGACGCCCCACATCGAGACGGTCGTCCGATGCAGCCGCACCTCTTCCCCATGACCCGCCTTCCGCGTTAGATCACAACGATCGGACGCTACATCGCCATCGCCGGGAACATGGGTGCGGGCAAGACCACGCTCGTCGACTTTCTGCGCGCGCGCTACGGCGTGACACCCTGCTTCGAGCCAAACGACGAGAACCCGTACCTCAGGCCCTTCTATGCAGACATGAAGCGCTGGGCGTTCCCGTCGCAGATCTACTTCCTGCAGAAGAAGTTCGCGCTGCATCTGCAGCTCGAGCGGATGGCGGGCGTCGTTGTGCAGGACCGGTCCATCTACGAGGACGCCGAGATCTTCGCCCGCAACCTGCATCGTCTTCGCATCCTGGACGAGCGAGATTTCCGTACGTATTGGGAGCTGTATACGTCGATTCAGACACAGCTCCAGCCGCCGGACCTCCTGATCTACCTTCGGTGCTCCGTCCGCACGGTCCGGAAGCGCATCGCCATGCGGAGCCGGCCGGGCGAGGACGCGGCCCCGTTGGCCTACATCCGCGGCCTCAACCAGCTCTACGAAGACTGGTTCACGCGCTACACGCTGTCGCCGTCCATCGTGATCCCCACCGACAACCTCGACTACTTGACCGATCTCGTGCACCGCATCGACCTGTTGGATACGATCGGCCACTACCTCGAATGATGGAACCCCGCCCATGACCCGACTGCTCCTCGCCCTCCTCTCCTTCTGGCTGGTCGCGTGCGACGCCGAGAAGAAGATCACCGACTCCCCGGGCACCGACGGCGCCACCACGGGCACGGACGGCACCGACGGCACCAACGCGTCTGACGGCGCCGACGGCACCGAGTCCGCGGACGGGACCGGGTGCGTTGCGCGTTGCGACGGGCGGCAATGCGGGGCCGACGGCTGCGGCGGCTTCTGCGGCACCTGTTCGCCTGGCACGGCCTGTACACCGGCCGGGGCATGTCAGGCTCCGCCGGGGTGCAAGCCCCTATGCGAGGGGAAGTCCTGCGGCCCGAACGGCTGCGGAGGCACCTGTGGCGTTTGCCCCGCCGGAAAGGCCTGCAACGGTGCGGGCCAATGCACCGACGGCGGAGGCTCGGGCTGCCTCCCGGCGTGCGAGGGCAAGCTCTGCGGCGACGACGGCTGCGGGGGCTTCTGTGGGAAGTGCGCTGCGGGCCAGGACTGCACCGACGGACAGTGCACGGGCGAGACCTCCCAGTGCGGAACCGTCGACGAAGTCGGCGAGTGCCAGCAGCAGGGCGAGATCGCCGTCACCTGCAAAGCAGGGAAGCTGCTCGCGGTGGTCTGCGACCCGAACAAGGGCTACGTCTGCGGCTTCAACGAGGCCAAGGCCAAGTACGACTGCATCAAGAGCGGCTGTAAGCCTGACTGCCAGTCCAAGACCTGCGGGCCCGACGGCTGCGGTGGGCAGTGCGGGCAGTGTGCCCCGGACCAGACGTGCAATGCCAACGGCCTCTGCGAGGTGGGGGGCGCGTGCACGCCCAAGTGCGCGCAGAAGACCTGTGGCCCCGACGGCTGCGGCGGCAAGTGCGGCATCTGCGACGCCGGCCAGGCGTGCGAGCAGGGGAGCTGCGTCACCACGGGCGACTGCACGCCCAGCTGCAACACGGCGTCCTGCGGGCCAGACGGCTGCGGCGGCTCGTGCGGCACCTGCAAGCCGGGCGAGTCCTGCACTTCCGGCCAGTGCAAGTCCACGTCCTGCACAGCCTCCTGCGTCGGTCGCGACTGCGGCAACGATGGCTGCGGCGGCTCCTGCGGCACGTGCGCAGCCTCCCAGAAGTGCGACGCCTCCGGGCACTGCGTCATTCCCGGGGGCGGTGAGTGCGGAGACCTGACCTTCGAGGGTCGCTGCGCCGGTAACGGAAAGATCGTCGAGTGGTGCGAGAGCGGGAAGGCGAAGCAACAAGACTGCGGCGCGCTCGGCGCCAGCCTCGTGTGCGCGTGGATCCCGAGCCAAGAGACCTACTGGTGCGTGGACTCCTGCGTCGCCGCATGCGCCAGTCGCGAGTGCGGACCCAAGGGTGACGGGTGTACCGGCGACTGCGGCACCTGCCCGGAGGGCGAGACCTGCAACGCCGACGGCCTCTGCGTCGCTGTCGGTGGCGGTGGCAGCTGCGGCACGGTCACGGTCGTCGGCGAGTGCCAGGGCCAGACGTTGGCGTTCTGCGCCAGCGGCGAGATTGTCACCACCAACTGCGGGCAGTTCGGCCTGTCTTGCGGCTGGGACCCCGTCTACAGCTGGTTCGGGTGCGTAGACCCGAGTGGCTGCGTCCCGAACTGCGTCCTCGACAACGACACCCCCCGCGAATGCGGCGACGACGGCTGCGGAAACCTCTGCGGCTACTGCGCTGCGGGCGAGGGCTGTGTGGACGGCAAGTGCACGGCCGGCGCCGACTCCTGCGGCGGCCTGGACGAGATCGGGGAGTGCGTCGGCGACACGCTGCGCTACTGCGTCGGCGGCAACATCCAAGAGGTGCAGTGCGCCGGCTCCGGCCTCAAGTGCGCCTTCGACGCCACCGCGAACGGCGGCCAGGGCTGGTTCGACTGCGTGGGCGGGGCGGCGTCTTGCGACTCGGCCACCTACACGCCGGTCTGCACGGCCAGCGAAGTGCTGCTCTCATGCGAAGGCGGAGCGGTCATCGAGACGCCATGTGCGGGCGCCAGCCCCGAGTGCCTCCAAAAGAGCGGCGAATACGCGTGCGCGGCCAAGCCCGCGGGCTGCGGCACCTGCAGCGCAGACACCCGCTGCCAGGCGGACGGCACCTGCGGCTGCGACGGAATCGACGTCCTCGGCCAGTGCGAGAACAACGTCCTGGTCTATTGCCTCGATGAGGCGCTCGTCACCCAAGATTGCTCGGCGACGAGCAGCGTCTGCGACGCGACCGACGGCTTCTTCGTCTGCGTCGGGCCGTAACGTTCGCTCTCAGCGCCGGGTAACCACCAGCCGCCGCGCGATCCCCTCGTCCTCGCTGTAGGTCTGCACGCCCTGGATCTCCTCCAGCGCGACGTGCATCGACCGCCGGTCCTTCGGGTTCATCCCGTAGACCCGCGCCTCGAGCCCCTTCTCCCGGACCACGTCCGCGAGCTGGTTCGCGAGCTTCGCCAAGCGGCGCGCCCGCGACTCGCCGAAGCCGGCGACGTCCAGGTTGATGGGGCGGTCGTCGTCGTCGTGCTCCCGCTGCACCATCCGATTCACGAGCAGCTGGTAGGCCTGCAGCGTCTGGCCCTGCCCACCCACGAGCAGCGGGACGTCCGCCTCGTCGATAGACACATCCAGATCGATCCGCTCGGCGCCGGAACGCGCCGCTACCGACGCCACGAAACCGGAAAGACGCAGCAGCTCCGAGGCAGCGTTCACCGCCGCCGCCGTGCGCTTGTCCGTCTCCGAAACACTTACCTCGCTCATCGTCGACCCCCCTTCGCCGGCAACGTTCGGCCGCCGAGATGCTTCTTGACCCACCACTGCTGTACCACTCCGACCACCGTGCTCACGAAGATGTAGAAGACGAGGCCCGCCGGCAGAACCAGCATGAACGACGCGAACATCAGCGGCATCACGTAGAGCATGATCTTCTGCTGCATCGGGTCCGCGCCCGGGCTCTGCGGCATGAAGCGCTGCTGAATCACCATGAACACGCCTAGCAACGCCGGCAACACGTAATACGGGTCGGGCCGCGTCATGTCATAGACCCACCCGAAGAGCGGAGCCTGGTAGAGGTCCACGGCCGAGTAGATACAGCGATACAGCGCGATGTAGACGGGCATCTGCAGCAGGATGGGGAAGCAGCCCCCGAGCGGATTCACGCCCGCCCGCTTGTAGACGTTGAGCATCTCCTGCTGCAGCCGCTGCTTGTCGTTCGCCCACTTCTTGTTCAGCTCGTCGAGCTCAGGCTTCAGGTCCTGCATCTTCTGCATCTGGACCGCCTGCCGATGCGTCAGGGGCAACATCACGCCGCGCACGATGAGCGTGAGCAGCACGATGGCGAGCCACCAGATGTCGAAGAGCCCGTGGATCTCCTTGAGAAGCCACAACATCGGCCGAGCCAGGAAGCCGACGTACCAGAAGTCTAGCGTCTCCACGAAAGAGCCGGCCGTGGTCTGAAGCAGCTTCAGCTCCTTCGGTCCCGCGAAGAAGGTGACGTCCAGCGCGGCGGCTGAGGCCTGCTTCGTCTGAGCCACCAGCATCGTCTTCAGAGTGACGGCCTCGTCACGCGGGCCCTTGTAGGTGTCGATCGCCCTATCGAGGCTCGCAGCGTCGAGGTGGGCATCGTCGACCCCGAGCTTGGCCTTGGCCTCCGTGCACGTCAGGCGGCCCTCGCGACGATCCGCGGGGAACCACTCCGGGAGACAGGCCGCGGCCGTTCCCTCTAGGAACTCGTTGCCCTTCGCAAGGGTGGCGGAGACCACGCCGTTCCCCTCGGCGCTCAGCACGCACGTGCCGCTGAGGCCCTCGTCGCCCCCGACGAGGCCGGCCAGAAGGAAGTACTGCGAGTTCACGCCGAACCACCGGACCGTGCCGGTCTGCGTGACCGCCTGGCCGTCCGACTCGAGGAGCGACGCGTGTGCCTCCTCGGTGACCTCGCCATCCACGTGGCACACCGGGGCCCAATGCTTCACAGGGGCCGTGAATAGACCGGGCGGCTCCGCCCACGGGTCCACCCAGCTGTGCACCGCCATCGCGTACTGCACGCTGAGGGCGTCTGGGCCGTGGTTCTTCACTCGCACGGCGTGGGCGAACATGTAGTCGCCCTTCACGGTCCACGTGCGCTCCACATAGACGAGCGAGTCGTCACGCGCGGGGTTCGGCCAGGCCAGCGTCACGCTGCCTTCGCCTCGCGCCACGACCGTGAACGTGCGGTCGGCCTGCCACTGATCAGCCGGCGTCGCCACGCGCACCACCTTCGCTCGGGCGGTCCCGGCAGGCAGGCCCACGTCGACCACCACGGCGTCCGCCCGGAGCTCCTTGATTACGGAGCTGTGCTCGCCCACCACGAGCCGGTCGCCCGGCCGCAGATCCAGGTCGCCTTCGCTCTTCGCCGAGAGGGTGACCACCAGCGGTGACTTCGGGTCGAAGGTGACGCCGGCCTCCGCGCGCACGAGGCGCGTGATGGTGCCCGCCTTCGCCTTGGGCCACTCGAGCGCCTGGAAGTCGAGGTCCGCCGGGAAGTACGCCGGGCTCCAGGTCTCCACCACGTCGTAGAGACCCGGGGCGAACTTCGCCGCGTCGATGACCCCGGTCTGAACGAGCCCGCGTGATTTCTCCGACAGCTCTGCCACCCGGTCGCCCTGCCGATACTGCTCCCGGTCCAGCTTCACGTGGGCGAGCCCACCGCCGTTCAAGCTGATGGTGGCCGTATAACCGCCGTGGGTTCCCGTGCCCGCGAGCAGAACCGCTGTCCCTGCCCCTGCGACCGGCGTGGCCGCGGCAGGCGCGGTCGATGCGTCCGGGGCCGGCACGTCCTCCTGCTTCGGGTCGTGCAGGGCCAGGAACAGCATGGCACCGAGGGCCGCTGCAATGATGATTACCGTCGTTGGTCGTTCCACGATGTCCTTCTCGACGTGAGCTCAGCGGAGCCGCGGGTGCGGCTCGCCGGAATTCGGGGGGTTGTGGGCGGCGTCGCAGCATGCTGCGTTGCCGCCGGGCGCGAGCCTCCGGGGCCCCAGGGGTACCGGCTCGTGTCCGCCCGCGCTCCAAGGGTTACAGCGCACCACTCGCCAGAGGGTGAGGAGAGCGCCGAGCAGCAGACCGCGGCCCCTCAGCGCGTCGATCGCATACTGGGAGCACGTGGGATGGAATCGACACGCTGGCGGCAGGAGGGGTGAGATCGCCTTCTGGTACGACCGAATGACGGCCACGGGCATCCAGACGATCGCCGCCCGCACTCGCTCCACCCACTCGCCCAAGGTCATCCGGCCTTCAGCTTGTGAAGCCGAGCCAAAGCACCGCTCAGCTCCTGCATGGTCACGTCCTGCGATGGTGGCTCGACGTCGCGCCGGGCGATGACCACCACGTTCAGCGAGGATTCCGGGTACGCCCCACGAAGGCGACGAAACGCCTCACGCACCAACCGCTTCCAGCGATTGCGGCGAACGGCGTTACCGACTTGACGGCTGGCGGTGATGCCAAGCCGCACCCCCGGCCTGCCGGCTGACTCCGTGGGCGCTCGGGCGCCACCGAAGATCACGAAGTGGCGCGTGTGGTGCTTGAGTCCAGCCCGCTGACAAGCCAGGAACTCGCTCCTCTCGCGCACCCGCGCTGCGGCCGGGAGCCCCTCTCGGCGTGCCCCCGGCGCGGCACTCGTCACTTCGAGGCCGTGGCTACCGCGATCCGCTTCCGGCCCTTGCGGCGACGAGCGTTGAGGACCGCGCGGCCGGCCTTGGTGGCCATCCGGGCGCGGAAACCGTGGGTACGACGACGTTTGATGTTCGACGGCTGAAAGGTGCGCTTCATGATGCTCTGCTCGGCTGATCGGTAATGCAGCTGGTGCCAGCTGCCACTGCGTGCTGCTGGTCCTCGCGGCAAGTTCCTGCGGCAACCCCAGGGGGTCGTAGCGGGGGGCGGCCATGTAGCATGACGCCCTCCGCTCCGTCAATGACGGCGTGCGCTTCGCGTCGGATCCTGCCTTGTGGACGCCAGCAGGCCCGCCAGAAGCCGCCCACAGGGGTGGATCCGAGCGTAAGTGGATCGAGGACCCCAGTGAACTTCGGAGGATACGAGAAAACGCGAAAAGGCCCTTGCGCCGCTTCGACGGCGGGTGCTACCCAACCGTCACGACGAGGTCACCACCGGCACTGGGTGCTGGTACGGGAGGTCGCTTTGCGCTTCTAGCGCTGAGCTTTGCCCCCGTCCAGAATCCAGCTGCCCGGCGCCGCCGAGTCCATTTTGCGCCGGGGTGATGGCCCCTCCGACGCGCGTCATCGATTCATTGGCTTGGCCCGCTCGGCGTCACTTACGCCTCAGGGACACGGGAAACGGCGGAACACCTCCGTATGCAGGAAGTCTGGGACAAGGCGCTGTACGCGATCCGCGAGCAGATCGACGTCCACCAGTACAACAGCTGGTTCAAGCCCATCGTTTGCGAGACCGTCACCGATCAGACGATCGTGTTGAAGGTGCCCGATCGGTTCTTTCGCGACTGGATCCGCGACAACTACATGGAGTTGCTCAAGGCCGAGCTGGCGCAGCAGGGCGCCAGCGACCTCGACATCCGCTTCACCTTCGAAGGCGAGCCCATCGATCCGGGCCGGCGTGCTACGGCGCGCCTCCCCACGCACACCGTGCCCTTCGAGGGCCGCTACACGTTCGACTCGTTCGTCGTCGGACCGTCCAACCAGTTCGCTCACGCTGCGGCGGCCGCGGTCGCTGATGCGCCGGGCAGGGACTACAACCCGCTGTTCGTTTATGGAGGCGTCGGCCTCGGAAAGACCCACCTCCTGCACGCGGTCGCCAACCAGATCCTGAAGGCCAACCCCCGAGCCACCGTCCAGTACTACACGAGCGAGACGTTCACGAACGACCTCATCTCCTCCATCCGGTCCGACCGCATGGACGAGTTCAGGGTGAAGTACCGCCAGGGCTGCGACGTCCTCCTGGTAGACGACGTGCAGTTCCTCGCCGGCAAAGACCGCACCCAGGTCGAGTTCTTCCACACGTTCAACAGCCTCCACGCCGAGAAGAAGCAGATCGTCCTCACCAGCGATCGGCCTCCCCACGAGATCGCCAACCTCGAGGACCGGCTCCGAAGCCGCTTCCAGTGGGGCCTCATCGCCGACATCCAGCCGCCGGAGCTGGAGACGCGCATCGCCATCCTCCAGGCCAAGGCTGCGTCCGAGCGAATCGCGGTGGACACGGAGGTCATGACGTTCCTCGCGCACAACGTGAAGAGCAACGTGCGCGAGCTCGAGGGATGCCTGATCCGGCTCAACGCCCATGCGCGCCTCCATCGGCAGCCGATCGACATCCCGCTCGCTCGAACGGTCCTCAAGGACCTCATTGCGGCGCCTGGCCCCACGATCACCGTCGGTCAGATCCAGAAGGTGGTCGCGGCGTACTTCAACGTCACCACGGCCGACCTGAAGGGCGCACGCCGCCACCGGGCGATCGCCTTGCCGCGGATGATCGCCATGTTCCTCTGCCGCAGCCACACGCCATCGAGCTATCCGGACATCGGGCGACGCTTCGGCAATCGAGACCACAGCACCGTGATCAGCGCCGTGCGGAAGGTCCAGGACCTGTTCGACGAGCGCGACAGCACCGTCTTCCGTGCCGTGAGCGACCTCCAGAGGACGCTAGGCGTCTGAACAAGCGCGGGTGGTCCACTCCCGCGCCCTCAACATCAAGGTCCTCAGCAACGAGCCCGGCCCCTCTCAGGTGTGCCGGGCTCTTGCGTTTAAGGTTCCCAGACTGGGGCTTTCGCCCCCCACGGCGCGGGAATCGACCCTGTTGGCAAGCTGTGGAGGGCCACCCCGACTCCCTGTGGGGGAACCTGTTGACCGCTGTGGGCAGAACTCGTCGCGCGGGCCATCCACCAGTTACCACCAGCGCTCACCACAGCTTTAACAGCCGCGGCCAGGTCACCCAACGCGCTGGTTTCATGGTGTATTCGGTAACTCCCCACCTTCTCCCCAGGCCCTACGGTGACGGTGATCTCTCTCTATTCTTAACCTCTTATCCCCCTTATCGTAAGCGACGACCCTCGCACGTCCCCCCCTCTGACCGCCCCACGGGCAGAAGGGGCCGCCCACCGCTAAGGCTTCCAGTGCCAGGCTCGTTGGAGTAAAGAACGCCGTTCGCGCCGGAGGGCCTCGTGGAATTCACCGTCTCCAAACACGACCTCAGCCAGGCCCTCTACAAGGCCCAGGGCGTCGTCGATCGCAAGACCAACCAGACCATCCTGTCGCACGTGCTCTTCGAGTCCGTCGGGTCGTCGGCCGTGCGCTTCAAGTGCACCGACTACGACGTGGTGCTCACCGGCACCCACGCGGCGGAGGTCGCTGTACCGGGACGGCTGGCCGTGGGCGCGAAGTCCATGTTCGAGGTCGTCCGCACGCTCCCGGACCTTCCGATCCACGTCGTTGGCCTCGAGAACCACTGGGTCGAGCTCCAGTGCGGTGCCTCCCGGTTCCGCCTCGCCGGCTTGCCGCCAGACGACTTCCCGGACCAGGCCAGCCCCGAGAACCTGAGCTCGTTTACGATCGCGAAACGGCTGCTGGTCGGCATGATCGAACGCACGCTCTTCAGCGTCAGCCACGACGAGACGCGGCCCAGCCTCAACGGCGTGTTCTTCCGGGTAGTGCGCGAGGAGTCCGAGGTCCGCCTCACGATGGTCTCCACGGACGGGCACCGGCTCTCCAAGTGCGAGGTCCTCGGTGGCGACGCGGGCAGCTTCGGGCCTGCGGCCGAGGCCATCGTCCACCACAAGGCCCTGGCCGAGCTCAAGCGAACGTTGGAGGGCGAAGACGAGAACACGCAGATCGCCTTCCACCGCGGCAACGTCTACTTCTCGAACGACGACGTCACCCTGCAGGCCCGGCAAGTCGACGAGAGCTTCCCCGACTACACCAAGGTGATCCCGCGCTCGGCCGCAGCGCGCCTCACCCTCTCGCGTCAGGCGTTTCAGGCGTCCATCCGACGAATCGCAACGCTCACGTCGGCGAAGACCAACATCATCAAGTTCGAGATCTCGCCCGGTCGCCTCGTGCTGTCGGCGCAGAACCCGGAGATGGGCGAGGGCCGCGACGAGCTGCTCGTCGAGAACGAGTCCGCGGAGCTCTCAGTCGGGTTCAACTACAAGTACCTGCTCGAGGTCCTCGGGGTCATCACCGGGGAGTCGATCTGGCTCTCCATCTCAGACCAGTACTCTCCAGGTCTCATCACCTCGCCAGACGACGAGGGCAGCCTTTTCGTCGTCATGCCCATGCGGATCTGACGAGGGCCCGTGCGGCTCAGGCGCCTGGTCGTCCGGGACTTCCGCAACCTCGAGCTCGTCGACCTCGAACCCAGCCCGCGGTTCACCGTCCTCGAAGGCTCCAACGGGCAGGGCAAGACCGCCCTCCTCGAGGCGGTCTACGTCCTTGGAGCGCTCAAGTCGTTTCGGGCCACCCGCACCGACGAGCTGATTCGCCACGGCGCGGAAGAGGCCCGGCTCTTCGCGGAGATCGAGACCGCAGGCGTGGTCAGGACAGTGGACGTCACGCTCGGCCCGCGACGGCGCCGGATCGAGCTGGACGGGAAGGTCTGCCGCGCGCTGGGCGACGCGCTCGGACAGCTCACGGTGGTCTTCTTCGGCCCGGACGATCTCGTCATTACGAAGGGCTCACCGAGTGCTCGACGTCGCTTCCTTGACCGGGCCGTGTTCAACCGCTTTCCAGTGAGCCTCGAGAGCACCCGCCGATACGAGGTGGCGCTCCAGCAACGCAACGCGGTCCTGAAGGACGGCGGTCCCGACTCGCTCCTCGACGCCTTCGAGAGGCCCCTCGCCCTCGCCGCGGCGGAGGTGACCTCGTGGCGGCTCCGCTTCCTGACCGAGCTGAGGCCCTTCTTCGACGGCGCGCTTCAGGAGATCACGCACGGCGACCACACGGCGGTGCTCAGCTACGCGAACGGCGTGGCGGACCCCACCGCCGGCGGGTTCGAGGCCGGGTTCCGAGGCGCCCGCGCGGCTGACCGGCGTCGGGGGACCACCACGGTTGGACCCCACGTCGACGACCTGGACGTGGCGCTCGACGGTTACCCAGCGCGGGCCGTGGCCTCACAGGGCCAGCACCGCGCCCTGGTGCTCGCGATGAAGGTGGCCGAGATACGCGCTCTCGAGGCCGGCCTGGGCCACCGGCCCGTGCTCCTGCTCGACGACGTGTCCAGCGAGCTGGACGCGGACCGGAACGCCAGGCTCATGGAGTACCTGCTGGGCCCCACGTTCGGTGGGCAGGTGCTCCTCACCACCACCGATCGCGCGTTCGTCCGTGCGCCAACCGACGTGGTTGACGGGCACCTGACCTGCTTTACGATTCGCCACGGCCAGCTGTCCCAGAGCGTATGAGCACCCCCTACGTCATCTCCCTCTCAGAGTTCGAACAGGCGTGGACGGCTCATCGCGAGCGCCGCTATGGCTACGCGTTGAACAGGCCGCTATTCGCGCTCTACACGGTCCTCTTGGGCGGGTTCTGGGCCTTTTGGGCCTACAAACTCGCCGTTGTGGGCATAGACGAGCAACTCTCGGTGATCGCAGTGCTCTTTGGCATCGTCAGCCTGTTTACAGTCGCCAACGCGGTGTGGTGGTCCTTCGTGGGTCGCTCCAGCGGGATCGTGTGCCTCAGCGACCGGCTAATCTGGCGGTTCGGCAAGGAGGCCTGGTCGGTGCCGTGGACTGCCATCGACTTCGACCGCCTGGGCATCGCAGAGGCGAGCCAACGGCAAGACGAGTACACGCTGCGTGTCGCCGGTATCCCGCTGGTCCTCTTTCGCCCGCACCTTCGGCTCGTCAACTTCGAGACCTTCCTCGCCATGACGTTCATGGCCCTCAAGGAACACGGTCGGATTCCCAATCGGAGGAGCCGCTCATGAGTCAATTCGTCATCGAGGGTGGTGTTCCGCTCGCCGGAACCGTCGAGCCGGGCGGCAACAAGAACGAGGCGCTGCCCTGCATCGCCGCCGTGCTCCTCACCAGCGAGCCGGTGATCCTCGACAACGTGCCCCGGATTCGGGACGTCGACGTGCTGCTCGAGATCCTGCGCCGCATCGGCGTGGAGGTCAGCGAGGTCGGGAGCCCCAACCGGATTCGGTTCTGCGCAGCCAAGATCAACTCCCCGCAGCCCGAGGCCTCTCTCTGCGCTCAGCTCCGCGCCAGCATCCTCCTGCTCGGGCCGCTGGTCGCGCGCTGCGGTGAGGTCATCCTGGCTCCCCCGGGCGGCGACGTGATCGGGCGGCGGCGGGTCGATACGCACCTCCTTGGGCTGGAAGCGCTGGGGGCCGAGGTCGACCTCGCCCGCGCCTTCCACGTGCGCACCCGCGGCCGCCTGCGCGGCGCCGACGTGTTCCTCGACGAGGCCTCGGTCACTGCCACCGAGAACCTGGTCATGGCGGCAGCCCTGGCTCGCGGCACCACGATCCTGCGCAACGTGGCGAGCGAGCCGCACGTCCAGAATCTCTGCCGCATGCTCGAGCTGATGGGCGTGGGTTTTCAGGGCATCGGCACCAACACGCTCACGATCGAAGGACGCGAGTCGCTGCACGGCTGCGAGTTCCGGATCGCCTCCGACTACCTCGAGGTGGGCTCGTTCATCGGCCTCGCTGCGTGCACCGGGTCCGACATCACCATCCGCAACGCTGATCGGCCGCAGCTGCGACGCATTCTCATGATGTTCGATCGGCTCGGGGTCCACACGGAGCCGGTCGGCGACGACGATCTGCGAGTGCCACCCGGCCAATCGCTCGTGGTGCGCCACGACGTCGGGGGAGCCATCCCCAAGATCGACGACGCGCCCTGGCCGGCGGTCCCCACGGACCGCAGGTCGATCGC
>SXGT01689664.1_pt1 | contig 17407 bp, 10 predicted proteins | sample 3176221 | NCBI WGS metagenome assembly SXGT01 (sample SAMN11356862, study PRJNA531348) | freshwater metagenome | isolation source: freshwater sample F1-120 | place: China: Fuxian Lake, Yuxi | collected 2017-12-25
CCCTCACCGCGCCCCTCACCGCGCCCCTCACCGCGCCCCTCACCGCGCCCCTCACCGCACTTCGGCCACCCATCCCGTGGTGCCTCCGTCGTAGGGAGCGGGCGGCCTGGTCACGGCATAGACGGTGATCGCGGCGCCCGCCACCACGGCGGCCAGTCCCGTCCAGAACCACCACTTCTTGGTCAGGGCAAACGGCTCTTTTGGCATCTTGGCGTAGAGCTCGGTGGAGGCGCCCGGGCCCACGTCCACCGTCGTGGCATAGGTCACGAACCCCGGGCTCCTCACGTCCAGCGAGTAGGATCCAGGCGGACGGCGCAGGACGACCGGCGCGGCGCCCACGTCGAGCCCCTGTAGCCTCACCACCGCGTCGGGCCGCTCGGCGCGGACGGCGATCGTCGCGTCCAGGGCCACCAGGGAGAGAGGGACCTCCCCTCGCGCTCCAGGCTTGAAGACCTCGCGGTACGTCGAGGGAGAGAACCCCGACTTGGACAGGACGAAGACACGAGCCCCGGGATCGACCAGGGCCCTCACCTTCCCCTCGAGCCTGGGGGAGGGGGCGTCCGGGCTGGCCAGCCCCGCGACGACCATGTCCGACCGCCCCGTGGGATCCTTGACCACAGGGCGCCCGTCGATGGTGAGCGAGGCGTCCGGAGGATCGACGCGGAGGACCAGGGACACGAGCAGCGCGTCGATCTCGCGGAGCAGCCCGCTCGCCTCCTCCACGTAGGACGCCGGCAGGGCCGTCTTCCCCGAGGCCTCGTGCCTGGAGAGCGCGTCCACCAGGTGGCTGCGCGCCCGGGTGAGCCGACCGAGAGAGCGCTCGGTGATGGCCAGGTTGTACGAGGTCAGAGCGTGAGGCCTGAGGCTCGCGGCTCGTTCGAAGGCGACCAGCGCGTCGCCCCAGCGCGCGGCCTTCACGAGCTCCGTCCCCTCCCTGTACGCCTCGCGCGCCGCGGCCGTCGCGTCGCCTGGCACGTCCTTTGGCGCGTCCTTGGGCGCCTCGTCGGCCCACGAGGGCGGGGACACCAGGATGGATATCAGGAGGAGCGGCGCGGACAGGATGTTTACGGGTATTCCGGGGAGACTACTTGCCATAGGGGTTCTCGCTGGCGATGCCCCTGGGCGAGGAGGGGCCGCTCGGAACGGGCGGGGGCTCGAGCGAGGCGGACGGAGCCGGCTTCTTCCTGGGGGCGACCCCCGGACGAGCCACGCTCGAGGAGGGCCTTGGCGGAGAGGACGGCTCGACCAAGGGCAGCGGCGTCGAGGGCGGCGTGGACGGGAGCGCCGGAGCGCCGGACCCGGGCGGCTCCGCGGCCAGCGCCGAGACCGAGGGCCTGCCCTGAGGGGGGAGGGCCTCGCCCCCCTTGTCTCGCTGGCCCATGTAAAATGCAGTGGAGCCCCCGAGGACGGCCACCAGAAGCGCCCCACCCACCGCGAGCGAGCGCCCTGGAGACAGGGAGAGCGACGCCCCGACAGGGGCGTCGGTGGCCGACGAGGCCAGGTCGAGCCGGGTGGGCTCGAGCGGCAGGGTGTCCTCCAGCGACAGGGGCGCGCTCCCGAAGGCGCCGAAGGGGAGCGTCCTGGTGAGCGAGTGGCGGGACACCACCGCGCAGACCTCGCCCAGGCTCGCCGGACGATCCTCCCTCCTGATGGAGAGCATCGCGTCGGACAGGTCCAGGATATCCGGAGGGAGAGAGGGAACGAGCGTCCGCAGCGGCTCGGGGATACCGGTCATGATCACCTGGAGAATGGCCCCCATGCTGTCGCCCGTCACCGGCCGGCGACCCGAGAGGCACTCGTAGAGGATCACCCCGAGAGACCAGATGTCCGAGCGATGATCGATGTTCTTCTCGGCGAATACCTGCTCCGGGCTCATGTAATAGGGAGTGCCAAGCATCGCGCCGGTGGCGGTCAGCCCCGCGGTCCGTGCGGCCTCGCCCTCGGTCGCCGTGAGCTTGGCGATGCCGAAATCGAGCACGCGCACGTCCACGCCCGCCCTGGATTTGCAAAGAAAGATATTCTCGGGCTTGAGGTCGCGGTGGATGATCCCCCTGGCGTGCGCCGAGCCTATGGCCGAGACCACGGTGAGGAAAACATCGCAGAAGTCGGCCAGCGAGAGCTTGCCTTCGCGGTCGAGCCGGGCCGCGAGCGACTCCCCCTCCAGGCAATCCATCGACATGATGGGGTTGCCGTCGGGCCCCACGAACACCTCGTGGATGCGGACCACGTTGGGGTGATGGACGGCCATCGCCGCCCTCGCCTCGCGATAGAAGCGCCTGGCGATCTCCTCGGTGAGGTTGTTCACCCTCAGGAACTTGAGCGCGACCCGACGGTCGTCGCGGAGATCCTGGGCTGCCCAGACCACGCCCATCCCCCCCTGGCCCAGGAGGCGCTCCAGCCTGAAGCGCCCACCGATGCTCTCGTTCTCGCGAAGCCTCACGCCATGAACTCCAGGCCGGGAGTCTAGTCCTCCTCGACAGACCGTGCGACGCTCGTGTTCCATGGCAGCTACCATCACGTCGCGGGGCAAGGCGATCGCCGTGAGGTCGCGGAGCGCCGTGCTCACCCTCCTGTCCTTGTGCTGCGCGTGCCCGGGCGCCGTGAACGAGCCCGCCCCCCCGGAAGACCCCAGAATGGATGGGGGCGCGGACCCGAGGAAGGATCCCATCACCGCGTCGCCCCAGGCCGACGCCGGAGCGCAGACGGGCGACGCCGGGCGAGCGGACACGGGGGCTCCAGACGCCGGTCCCCTGGATGCCGGCCCCCTGGATGCCAATCCCCTGGATGCCAATCCCCTGGATGCCAGTCCCCTGGATGCGGGTCCCGTGGACGCCAGTCCCGCGGACGCCAGCCCCCCGGGTCCGAGGAGCGTCCTCTTCCCGTCAGGCTGGCTCCCGCTCCATGCGGGCGGCCTGGCCGACGCGGCGGGGCGCGCTCTCCCGGACTTCGGCTACGCCGGATACCACATGGGGATCGAGCCTCCGCCCCACGGCGCGGGCGTGGTGGTGGCGACCGTGAGCGCCGCCCTTGGCGACGGCCTGACCGACGCCACCGCCGGGATCCAGGCCGCGATCTCCTCGGCATGCAGCGCGGGTGGAGGCGTCGTGCAGATCCCGGCCGGCACATTCCGCCTGACGTTCCCGGCGCCGACGGGCGGCGCGCTCGAGGTGCGGTGCCGCGCGGTCGTGCTGCGGGGTGAAGGTCCGGCGAGGACCCACCTCTGGCTGGACGATCCCACCCAGGCGCGCGGCCGAGCGATGATCTCCTTCCGCGGCGCAGGCGCCCTGTTCGACGCTCCAACCACGACGACCTACCCGCTGACGGCCGACGCTCCGGGCCCGACGACCCGCCTGGACGTGGCCTCGGGAGGGGGCCTCGCTGTCGGGGACCACGTGGCGATCCGTTCGGACAACACCCCGGATTTTCGCGAGGACCACCGGATGGATCCGGTCTCGTCGGGCCTCGCGAATCTGTGGCCGAGCACAGGCTTCCAGGGCATCACCTACGCCCGGCGCATCGTGGGCATGGGCGCCGGGCACATCCAGCTGGATGCCCCCACGCACTATCCGCTCCTGATCCGTGACAGCACCCGCGTCTATCGCATCGGCGCCTTCATCGACGAGGTCGGCCTGGAGTCCCTCTCGATCGGGATGACCGAGAACCTGACGTCGCCGGTGACCGAGCCCGGGAGCGAGGAGGAGTACAACACCGCGGGGACCACCGCGTACGAGGTGCACGCCTCTCGCGCGGTCGAGTTCGATCGCGTCCGGGACGCCTGGGTCCACGACGTGGCGAGCTACCGGCCCGCCGTGAACACGGGCGCGGTGCACCTGCTCTCCAACGGGATCTCCCTGGCCACGGCCTCTTTTCGTATCACCGTATCCTCGTGCAACCTCGGGTTCCCTCAGTACCGAGGGGGCGGCGGGAACGGGTACCTCTTCCACGTGCAGGGCTCCGATATGCTCCTCCGTGACTCGCGCGCGGAGCGCGCCAGGCACGGCTTCATCATCAACAACGCCTCGAGCGGTACGGTCTTTCTGCGCGACACCACCGTGAACTCGCGCTACTCGGACGACTCCCACAGGTTTCTGGCTCACGCCAACCTGTACGACAATTTCCAGCTCGATAGGGCCTGGCTCCAGTCCGTGAACCGAGGCACGACCAGCACCGGCGCGGGCTTCACCGGGACCCAGCACGTCTTCTGGAATACCCACGTCGCGGCCAATCACGCCTCCGCGAGGGGGTGCGCCATCGAGAGCGCCCAGTGGGGGCACGGCTACCTGCTCGGCTCCACAGCCGCCCCGGGGGCCACGGCGCTCCTCTGCCCCACGAGCTACTCCAACAGCACATGGGCGAGGCTGGATCAGGGCGCGCCCACCGACTTCACCGAGGCGGCCGGCACGGCGCTCTATCCGCCCTCGCTCTACGAGGCCCAACGCGCGCTGCGCTGCGCGCGCGAGGGCCTCGTTTGTCGGTGAGCGCCCCTGAATCCGGTCAGTCGGCCCCTGGCTTGGAGCGGGAGTACATCGCCTCGATGAGCGCGGCGTACTTGGTGACAACGACCTTGCGTTTGACCTTGAGGCTGGCGGTGAGCTCCCCTCCCTCCACCGTCATCGGGGCAGGGATCACTTCGAAGTACTTGATGCTCTCGAAGCTGGCCAGGGTGCCGTTGACCTCCCGGACGTGGGCCTCGATCACCTCGCGCACCCTGGGGTGACCCGGCTCGGCGGGCACGCCCTGCCCCTTGGCCCACTCGCCAAGGTTCTCGGGATCGAGCGAGAAGAGCGCCACGCAGAAGTTGCGATCGTCGCCGATGACCACCGCCTCCTGCACGAAGGACGGCGCCTTGAGCCGGGCCTCGATCTTGACCGGGGCGATGTATTTTCCTCCGCTGGTCTTGAGGAGCTCCTTCTTGCGTCCGGTGATGGTGAGGAAGCCCTCCTCGTCGAGGGAGCCCAGATCGCCCGTGTGGAACCAGCCCTCGGCGTCGAAGGCCTCCGACGTGGCGTCAGGGCGGTTCAGGTATCCCCGGGTGATGTTGGGGCCCTTTGCCAGGATCTCGCCGTCCCCGGCGATCTTGAGCTCCACGCCCTTGAACGCCTGACCCACGGTCCCGATCTTGATCTTGCCAGGGCGGTTGGAGGTGAGGCCGGGGCAGGTCTCGGTCAGGCCATAGGCCTCGATCAGCAGGAGGCCCAGCGCCAGGAAGAACTCGTGGACGTCGCGGCGGAGCGGCGCCGAGCCAGAGAGCAGGATCTCGGCCCGGTCCAGCCCTAGCCTGGCCCTCAGCTTGGAGAACACCAGACGATCGGCGACCGCGTGGCGAAGCCCCAGCCAGAAGGGCAGAGGGCGGCCCGTGGTCACGTAGGGGATGGTCTCCTTTCCCACCCCCATGGCCCAGTGAAATATTCGCTGCCTGAGCGGCGGGGCTGCGGCCACCCCGCCCTCGATCTTGCCCTTCATCTTCTCGTAGACGCGGGGCGCGCCAGGGAAGAAGCCAGGGCGAGCGCCGGCCAGATCTGCGGCCAGCGTGGGGACCGAGGAGATGACCAGCGCGGTGTTGAAGAAGGGGCCCGCCAGCTCGATCAGCCGGCCGAAGGAGTGGGCCAGAGGCAAGAACAGGAAGAGGCCCCCCTCCTTCACCTTGGGACCGAACAGGTTGACCTCCTCGATGTTCTCGAGGAGAGAGAGCATGTTGTCATGGGTCTGGATGACGGCCTTTGGGGGGCCGGTCGTGCCCGACGTATAGGTGAATGTGGCGATATCCTCCCTCCGGACCTGGCCTATCCGGCGCTTCATCTCGCCTCCCAGCTCCGCGAGGCGGGCCTTGCCCCTCTCCTCCACGGCGGCCAGGCTCTCCCAGTCGTCCGCGGGCGGTACGCCCGTGGGATCGACCAGGATCACCTTGCCGCGCAGCCTGAGGCGAGAGGCGGGATAGTCCTCGTCGAAGAAGCGAAAGCCGTCCCGGATCGCCCGGACCTTGTTCAGCTGGCTCGCGTTCTCGGCCACCACCAGCTCCACCTGGGTATCGGCGTGCATGAAGCCCACCTCCTCCGGGAGCAAGCTGGCGTAGACCGGGACCGTCTGGAGGCCGACGGACATGGCCGCGAAATCCAGGATGACCCAGTCCATCGAGGTGTTGCCGATGATGCTGACCCGGGCCCCATCCGTGAGCTCGGTGGCGGTGAGCAGACCGGCGGCGATATGCTCGATACGGGGGAGCACCTCGCTCCAGGGCACGTCGGTCCACTGATCGGCACGGCGGACACGAAAGGCGGGGGCCGAGGTGTCGCGCTGGGCGCGTTCGAGCACCATCGCGGCGATGTTGGGGTCGGGCATCCGTCAGCTCCTAGCAGAGAGGTCGACCAAAGATATAGACGATGGAGCCAGGCCGTGGGTAACTCTTGCGCAACCGTTCACGGGCCGGGAGAGCGCGACGAGCCCCCTCGCCCGGCTGGTTCGCCAGGGCCACGGCGGTGGCCGAAGCGAGCGTCGGAGATCCCTTCTCTGTAGCTTACCAGGCCCCTGGAATTTACGGAGCGAAAGCAGGAGAAAGAGACCACTGGAGACTCGAGGGGAGGCCCTCTAGGAGAGCTGGACCTGGAATTTCACGTTGCCGCTCTTGCCGAGCGCCACGACATCCCCGTTTCGTAGCTCGATCTCCTGGTTGGGCGATACCTGACGATCGTTCACGAACGAGCCGTTGGTCGAGCCTCGATCCACGAAGACCACCGAGCTGCCTCGCAGGCCGATCCACGCGTGGACGCTGGACACCTGAGGATCCTGGACCACCACCTGGGCCGCGGGGGCCTCCCGCCCTATCACCGCGCCCGCGCCCACGGGGACCAGCTTCCCCGCGAGGGGGCCGGTCACGAAGCGGAGCGTCGCCTCCGGCATGGCCTGGAAGACCTCGGTGCGCCCTCCCTTTCCGCTGGGGGAGAGGGCGGGCGCCAGGGCCGTGGCCGCGAAGGCCGGCTGGGAGGCGTGAGCAGGCTGCTGAGCAGGCGGAGGAGGGCCGTATCCCGGCGCCCCGGGGGGGCCGTATCCCACCGCCGCAGGAGGGCCGTATCCCGCCGCCGCAGGGGGACCCGCGTGCCCGTGGCCATAGGCAGGCGCGGGGGCGTACCCTGGCGGGCCATATCCTGCTCCCGGGGCGGCGGGCGCCGGCGGAGCGCCATATCCGCCCGCGTAGGCGGGGACCTGCGGGCGGGACTTCTTGCCGAACACGAGGAAGGCCACGACGACCACCGCGGCCCCGCCCACGACGACCACGCCGCCGATGACGAGGGCGCTGGCCGCTCCGGCTCCGCTCTTGTCCTCGCCCTTGGCGATGTGCTCGTGGCAATCGGTGATCAGCCGGGTGGACTCGCGGTGATCGGGGAAGAGGGCCGTGATGTCCCTGAAGTCCTTCTCGGCCAGCGAGTACTCCTGCTTCCAGTAGTGCTTGAGGCCGCTCTGCCACTTCTCGTCGACGGCGCTCAGCTTGTTGTCCGTGCCCGCCTGCCGGACAAACTCGTTGGCCGTATCGATCGGGACGATGAAGTTGAACCCCTGCACCTCCTGGCCGTTGACCGTATTGCCGCGGAAGGTCAAGAGGCCGATGGCCTCCCCGTTCTTGTTGAGCACCGGCCCGCCCGAGTTGCCGTGGGTGGTGTTGGTGTTGGTCTGGAGGACGGGGGTGCCGTCCTTGGTGGCCTTCTTCGCGGAGATCGAGCCGTCGTTGGTGGTGGGCTCCAGCTCGGACTGCATGTCCAGGTTGTCGGAGTCCGCCGCGCCCGGATACCCCATGACCCAGACGTGATCACCGACGTTGACGGCCGACGAGGTCCCCAGCCTGAGCGTGGGGGCGTTGCGCACCTCGATCTTGATGACCGACACGTCCTTGCCGCTCTCGAGGTCCTTGCCCTCGCCCGTCGGGGCGCCAAAAGCCTTGATCTCGAAGGGGTAGCTCTTGCCGCTCTGGAGGAAGACCTGGGCGATGCGCTTGAGGTTGGTCAAGCGCGTACCGTCCTTCTCGAGGATCCCGAGGGCGATGCCGAAGTTCCGCTCGTTGATCTCGGCGTTGGCGGCCCTGAGCGTCCTTATCACCAGCATGCGGGTGAGCTTGGTGCGCGCGGCGTCGTCGCCCTCCTTGATGTCGCCGACCACGTGGGCGTTGGTGAGGATGTAGCCCGCCTGGTTGATCAGGAAGCCCGAGCCGCTCCCCAGCGCAGGGATGCGGACCCCCTCCCCCTTTCGATTGACGAACTCCCCGATGTAGCCCGCATAGATACGGACCACCGCAGGCTTGGCCTGCATATGGATGCGGTTGGTCTCGTTGGGCTGGGCGGCGGCCTCCCTCGGCAGGAGCGCGAGGAGGGCGAGGAGCAGCGCGGCAAGTCGGAGGCGGAGGTGGTGCATCGTCTACGTCGGCTGACGCCCGGGTGAAGTCCTCGTCGCGCCGACCTCATGCTGCGCCAGCCCGACGGGGAGCGCAAGGCCCAGGACATCGCGCCTCCCCGCCGGTCCGAGGGCCGAGCCCGGGCCTCAGCCCTTGAGGCAGCGCTGGATGTACGGATACCCGTCCGTGATGAAGTAGTGATAGATACCCGCCGGGAACTCGGGCGTCACGCCGAGGCGGCCATTGCACTCGTCCAGATCGCCGAGCCCCGCCACGTACTCGAAGTCCTGCGTGAAGGTGCCCATCGCCACGAGCGCGGTCGAGGGCCGCCCGGCGTCGGGAGTCGCCTTGATGCGAAAGCTCGAATTGATGGCGCGCACCGCGCTCGCCGGATCGTTCGCGATATCGTATCCGTAGCGGGCGTAGACGGGAAACCCGTCCACGGCAAAGCCCACCAGGGTCATGGCGGCGCCCTTGCCGAGAACATTCATGTACTCCTCGGGCATACCGTGGTAGTGGTAGGCGCCGTTGGGCTGGACGTGGGCGTTGCTCGAGTCGGTGCCGAGCTGGCGGTAGCTCTGGCCTAGCGCCTCGATGCGCCACACCCCCGCGTTCTGGTAGCTCTCGGCCGTACCCGGCTCGAGCTTTATGCTGTTCATCGCGTAGCCGGTCACCACGGCGCTCCTCGTGGCGCCGGTGAGGGTCGGATTGAGCGTGGCTGTGAAGTTGATGTTCTGCGCGCTGATGGTGTTGGGGTTGCCGGGGTTGGGGAAGGCGCCCGTCACATGATCGGGAACCCCGTTGCCCACGAGCATTCGTTGGGTGGCCGAGCAGGTCGTGCTCACGGTGCTGGTCATGCCTGCCGGATTGACCACGCTCGCGCTGTATCCGCAGAAGAGGTGCCCGGTCCCGGACGCAGGGACCGCCGCACCGCATATGCCGGCATTGCACACGTTACCCGCCGTGCAGTAGGCGTCGCCCCTGCGGGCGGGCGGAGGCGCTCCATCACAGATTCCCCCGTTGCACAGGATACCCGGCGTGCAGTCGGCGTCGCCCCCGCAGGCCTCTCCCGGATCGCAGAGGCGAGCGCCCGCAGCGCCACAGGCCGGCGCCGCGGGCGTGGCCCCCATTGCCGTGCAGCGCCCCGCGCTGAAGGGATCGACGATCGAGGGGACGCAGGTGCCTCCGTCGCAGAGCGCGGAGGAGCAGTCGGAGCTGGACGCGCAGCCCTCGCCGTCGGCGGCCTTGGACGCGCACACCCCGTTGACGTCGCAGACGTTGCCCCGACCGCGGTACGAGCACTCGTCGCTGTCGGCGCAGGGGGCGCCGGGCGGCCTCAGGGGGGCGCAGGTCCCGGCGTTGCAGAAGTTGCCGGGCTGGCACTCGATGCTCGCGGAGCACGCGTCCCCCGCGGCCAGGGCCCCGGTGTAGACCGAGTAGCACGCGGCGATCGCTCCCCTGAACGAGGGCCCGCCAAGGTCGGCGCACCCGAGGGCCTGGATCCTGGCGAGGCAGTCCGCCTCGGCGGCGGCGTGATGGATCACGTTGCCCGAGGCCAGGATCTCGGGCGTCACCCCCCGCAGCTCTCCCTGGAAGCCCTCGGGGTAAGACCCCTGGCAGACGGCGGCGTCGAGGAGGAGCGCGCTCGCCGAGCAGCAGCCCGCGGCGAGGCTGCAGATGGCCCCCACCTCCAGGCTCGGGAAATCCTCCGCTGCCGCCGAGGACGTGCGCCCCGTCGTGGCCTTCCCGTCAGCGTCCCCGCCCGCCCCCACCAGCGAGCAGCCTCCACAAAATACGATGAGCGACGCCACGATCGTGATCTGCCTCGTCCTGTCCATGCGACACCTCCGCTTGCATGGGGTGTGCGCCTCGCAAAAGCGATCACCTCTCCACGTCGATTGCCATATTAACTATTTGAAAGACGGCATGGCTTGTCGCGCTCGCTTCACGGACCCGCCGCGGGCGTCGTCGAGGAGCCTCCGCGCCAGCCCGGCACATGCTGACACATACCAGACAGCACAAATTCAAAGCTCGGAGCGCCTCGCGGTCACCGCACCACGGCCACCGAGGGCGCTGGACACCCGACGTGGAGCGTGCAAGAGACGGAACATGAGTGTAAAGACGCACATCAGGGTTGGGCTATTCGGGAAGCGCACCGAGGTGAAGGACGCGCACGACTAGAGCGTCCAGCAGGCTATCCAGACCCGCATGAAGCGCGCGCACGCCGGCCGGCCGCTCATCTTCGATCTCGACGACACGCTCATACAGAGCTTCCCCACCTACGCCCTCCTCCACCAGCGCGTGGCGGAGGATCTCGGGCTCGACGTCCCCACCCGCGACGCGCTGGTCCCTTACGCCGCCACCTGGGAGGAGACGGTCACCGCGCTCTGGCCAGGGCTGGATCTCGAGGCCTTCGTCCGGCGCTACGACGAGCTGGCCCTCGCTCATCCCTATCCGGCGTTCCCCGGCGCGGTGACCGCCCTCGAGACCTTGCGCGCCCTCGGGCATCCCCTCTTCATCGTCACCAAGCGCTCGCAGCGGCACCTCTTTCGACGGCTGGCCGAGGCGGGGGTGCGGAGGGAGCTGTTCGACGGCATCTTCCCGGTGGAGGTCCAGCCGGCCTGCAAGCCCGATCCTCGCTGCTTCGAACCGGTCTGGCAGGCCCTGGGCCGACGCAGCGCGGAGGCTCTCTACGTGGGCGATCGCGAGGAAGACAGGCGCGCCGCCGGGGCGGCCCGTATCGAGTTCGTCGCCGTGCTCACCGGGCCCGAGGTGGCCATGGGCTTTCCCGGGGATCACCCCGCGACCGCGGTCATCGCCACCGTGGCGGCCCTGCCGGACTGGCTTAGCACCGAGCCCTGACCGGCCAGGCCAAAGCAAGCCACCCGTTGCTGCAGACCTGGCCTCGGCTTATCGTCGCGGCGAGATCATGTTGCTTGAGCTAGATACCCTCTTCGCCGACAAGTACCGGATCGTACGTCTGCTCGCCGAAGGGGGAATGGGCGTGGTCTACGTCGCCGAGCAGATCTCGACGGGCAGGCTGCGCGCGCTGAAGACCATGCACGCCCACCTGGCTCAGGATCCCAGGCTCCGCGAGAGGTTCGAGCAGGAGGCCCGCATCGGCGGACGGATTCGCAGCAAGCACGTGGTGGAGGTGATCGACGCCGACATCGACGCCGAGACCGACATGCCGTGGCTGGCCATGGAGCTGCTGGAGGGGGAGACCCTGGACGAGCGGATCGAGCTGGGGGCTCCCCTCTCTCTGGACGAGCTGAGATCCGTCTTCGAACAGCTTTGCCACGCCGTCGGCGAGGCCCACAAGCTCGGGATCGTCCACCGCGATCTCAAGCCGGAGAACATCTTCCTGGCCGCGCCGCCGCAGGTGGACGTCACCTTCGTGGTCAAGGTGCTCGACTTCGGGATCGCCAAGTGGGTCCGCGACGCGAGCACCACGGCGAAGAACTCGCTGAAGGGCGTCGGCTCCCCCGGCTGGATGGCGCCCGAGCAGCTCTCGTTGGGCGCGGACATCACCGCGAGGACGGACGTCTGGGCGCTCGGGCTCATCGCCTTCCGCGCGCTGACGCGGCTCTACTACTGGAAGAGCGCCAACGAGCCCCTGTGGGACAACATGGCCATACTGGCCGAGGCCGCGAGGGCGGACACCGCGACCCCGGCCTCGGTCCGCGCCGCCGAGCTGATCCCCGATTGCGGGCTCCCCGGCCACCCCCTCGAGCGGGTCTGGCCCCTGTTCGATGACTGGTTCAAGCGGTGCGTGAGCCGCGATCTATCCGGGCGCTACGCGGACGCCGACGAGGCGTGGAGAGGGCTCAGATCCGTCCTCGAGAGCTCCCCGGAGCCGCCAGCGCAGCTGCCTTCGACGAAGGACCTGCCCTCCGCCGTGGCTGCGGAGGAAGCGAAGGCCAGGGCGCGCAACGAGGCGACCAGGACCGCCGAGGGGAACAGGCAAGCGGCGTGGCGCGAGCCCCTCACGGGCATGAGCTTCGTCTGGGTGCCGCCAGGCCAGTTCCTGATGGGCTCGTCCAGGGAGCCAAATACCCCCGGCTTCCACGCCGACGCGCACCACCACGAGACGCCCGCTCACGAGATCCGGCTGCCTCACGGCGTCTGGACCGCGGAGCACCCGGTGACCAACGCCCAGTACGGCGCGTTCCTCGCGGAGACCGGGCGCGCCTCTCCGGCGTTCTGGCAGACCCCGAGGTTCAACGGCGCCGAGCAGCCGGTCGTCGGCGTGAGCTTCGAGGGCGCGCTGGCGTTCTGCGCGTGGCTGACCGAGCGAGCGAAGCTCCAGAACGGCCGTTGCTTCGACCTGCCCACCGAGGCGGAGTGGGAGCACGCCGCCCGCGGCTCCGACGGGCGCACCTACCCGTGGGGCGAAGAGAGCCCCACGCCGGAGCTGGCATGCTTCGGGCAGCGGGGAGAGGGAGGAGCGCCAGCGAAGGTGGGCGGCAGGCCCGCGGGCAAGAGTCCGTTCGGATGCTGTGACATGGCCGGCAACGTCTGGGAGTGGTGCCTGGATGCGTGGGGCAGCTACGGCAACACGATGACGACGCTCGTCGATCCCTATCGCCCCGGTGATCCTGGCGCCCCCCGCGTCATCCGGGGCGGGGCCTGGTTCGACGATCCCTGGCGCCTTCGCTGCGCGTTCCGTGGCAAGGAGAAGCTCAGCCTCCGCGAGTCGATCCAGATCGTGGGATTGAGGGTCGTGTGTCGTGGCTCCAGACAACCCTGGTTGGTCGATCCTTGACCCTTTGCCGGACTACCCGCTCCAGATTAAGAGGCAGTCCTGCCGAGTTTCAAGCCCTTTACTAAAGCAGGCAAGGTTCAACTCACAGAGAGGAGGCGAGGCCGTTGCCTCTTCCTCTCCTTCCCTGTGAATCGAACCATGTCCCCCGGAAGAGGAGACGCCCGAGGGTGTCCCGATGCGAGACGGCGAGGCCGTTGCCTCCTCGCTCTGTGAAGGGAGGTCGCCCCCCGAGGCGACGAGCCGGAGCCCGTCGCCTCGAGGGACGAAACCATCAGCTCACTTGGCGTTGTCGGAGCACAGGTAGGTCCCGCCGGTGGCGTAAGCACAGCCGGCATCGTTGAAGTGGGCGTAGCCGCCGCCGTTGATCCCGCTGAAGGCTCCCAGCCAGCAGCCGGGGGTGTAGTCGCCGTTGGGCTCACTGATGGCGTTGCCCCTGGCAAACCAGGCGCCTCCGCCGAGGGCCTTCCAGTTGTTGCCACACGAGCTGCTGGAGTTCATGGCGCAGCCGGTGAAGTTGCCCGCCGCGAGACCGTAGACCCCGGACACCGTCTGGAAGTACGAGCTGCCGTATCTGGCGTTCATGGCCTGCAGGTGCGCGTTGGTGCGAGCGACGACGATCTTCAGCCCCACGGCCGTGCAGGAGTTGGGCTGGTCGAAGCGGTTGGTGCTGATGCCGCCGGTGACCGGGTAGTAGGTATATCCGCCGCCATCGGTGGTCATATCGCAGTACACAGTGATGGGGGCTCGGGGGCCGGAGCCATCGGGGTCGACGATGTAGTTGCCGCTGGCCGCCGCCGGGTTGCCCTGCTTGATCGCCAGGCAGGTCATGGGGAACCCGTCCTTGAGGTTGTCGGAGCAGATGTAGTTGCCGCCGGTCTGATAACCGCAGCCGGCATCGTTGAAGCGGGAGAAGCCGCTGCCGTCGAGCGTCTGGCCGTTCTCGACCCCGAGCCAGCAGCCGGGGGAGTAGTCGCCGTTGGGCTCGCTGTAGGCCCCGTTCTTCGCGAACCACGAGCCGCCGCCGAGGGCCTTCCAGTTGTTTCCACACGAGCTGCTGGAGTTCATGGCGCAGCCGGTGAAGTTGCCCGCCGCCAGCCCGTAGACCCCGGGCACCGTCTGGAAGAACGACGGGCCGTACTTGGCGTGCATGGCCCGCAGGTGCGCCTCGGTCCGAGGGACGGCGATCTTCAGCCCGAGGGCCGTGCAGGAGTTGGCCTGGTCGAACCGGCTGGTGCTGATGCCGCCGGTGACCCGGTACTGGGTATATCCGCCGCCATCTGTGGTCATGTCGCAGTACACGGTGATGGGGGCTCGGGGGCCGGGGCCGTCGATGTCGATGGTGTAGTCGCCGCTGGCCGCCGCCGGGTTGCCCTGCTTGATCGCCAGGCAGCTCGTCGATGTCACGCACGTCCCGTTGACGCAGGCGATGCCGGAGGGGCAGACGTTGCCGCAGGTGCCGCAGGCGGTGGCGTCGTTCTGGAGGTTACGGCAGGAGCGGTTGCAGCTGGTCTGCCCCGCAGGACACGTGAGATCACACACCCCGTTGCCGCAGACGTAGGGGGGGAAGTTCGCGGGGTCGGCCGGGTCGCCCGGGTCGCAAGGCAGGTCGCAGCCGCCGCAGTGGTTGGGGCTCCATGTGGTGTTGACGCAGACCTCGTTGCAGTTGGTCTGCCCAGCCCCGCACTGGACATGGCACTCCCCGGCCTGACAGGTCTGCCCGGCGGCGCAGACCGTGCCGCAGGCCCCGCAGTTGGCGTTGTCCGTGAGGATGTTGATGCAGGCGTTTCCACACTGCGTGAGGGCTGGGTTGGAGCAGCCGCAGGCTCCTCCAAGGCAGGTGGTGGCTCCCGTGCAGGTGATGCCGCAGTCGCCGCAGTTGGTGTTGCTGGTGAGGACGTCGACGCAGGCGCTGCCGCACTGGGTATGGGCGGGATTGGCGCAGCCGCAGGCTCCCCCGAGGCAGGTGGTCGCTCCCGCGCAGGCCGCGCCGCAGGCGCCGCAGTGGGCGTTGCTGGCGAGGAGGTCGACGCAGGCGTTGCCACACGCGGTAAGGTTAGGATTGGCGCAGGCGCAGGTTCCGGCTCCGTCGCACGCGCTCCCTGCAGGACAGACGGTGCCGCAGCCGCCGCAGTTGTTGTTGTTGTTGTTGAGATCGACGCAGTTGTTGCCGCACCGGGTGGTGGCCGGATCGGAGCAGCCGCAGGTGGCGGTCTCGAGGCAGTTGGTCGTCCCTGGGCAGACGTTGCCGCAGGCGCCGCAGTTGTTGTCGCTGGTGCGGCTGACGCAGACATTGCCGCAGCAGATCTCCCCTGCGGCGCCATCGCACCCGGCGTTGTTGACGCAGTCGTCGCCGATCGCCGCGGCCTTCACGCTGGAGGTGCCCTGCTCCTTGCCAGGGTCGACCACGCTCGAGCAACTGATGATCCCCAGCCCCAGAAGGGCCAGGGGAAACAGGTATGAGCTTCGTGAATTCATGGAACCTTCCTCCTTATCGCGAACAAAGCCGTTACGGCTTCCCTGGTGGGAGGCCGTTGATGAACAAATCCAGCGAAGGAAGCTGGCGGGATACGGCGTTGTGCCCCTGCCTCTAGCGTATGTCGGTGATCGCGATGCTCCGATCCGGAGCGATATGTAAAGAGGGCGCGACAGGAGATAAACAAAGCGAGTGACGTGTCCCCGACGCGCTCGACGTGACCTTCGAGTCGATCACGACTCAGCCATGAGCGCGAGGAAATTCGGACCCGTTTGTTAAATTCTATTAACCAGCGGTTTTTTGCACAAAATTGGTGGTAGCGCTCGCTTGCCTCCGACGTCAGCAAATGGCAGGGGTCGCTTGTCGCGAGCGCCGCTCAGACCTCGGCGCGTAGCGCGGCGAGGGCCCGGCGGACGTTGGCGCGAGCCTTCCCGTCCAGGCGGGCATGAAAGTCGTCGGACAGGAAGATGCGATCCCTGGCCAGGAGCGACTCCAGGAACTGCGCCCGCCCCATCCTGTAGAGAGGCCCAGGATAGGCCTCCTCGTATTCGAACTTAACGCCCGCTTCGTAATCTGTATATGCGGCCTCGTCGGCGCCGAGGATGGCCATGTCGCAGTCGAGGAAGTGGCGGGCGTCGCGATCCAGCCCCTCGGCGCCCAGCTGGCCGTGCCTCGCGGTCAGGAGGATCAGCTCCCTGACCCGCGCCGGATCCAGGGCCAGCCCTGGCTCGGCGGCGAGCGCCTGGGCGGCCAGATCGGCGCTCCGGGCCTCGTTGTCCTTGCGCGAGGCGTCGTAGACGGCGTCGTGGAAGAGCACCGCGACGTAGATCTCGCCCGGCCGGTCCCAGCCCAGGCGCTCGCCCACGCCCTCGAAGGTCCTCGCCACCTCGGCCACGTGCGAGAGCGTGTGGTAGGCGCGGCGGCCAGCGGCGTAGGCCCCCTCGAGCAGAGGCTCCCAGGGGGCCGGGAGAGCGAAAGGAGCAGCGGAGCGCAGGACGTCCATGAGCGAAGAGGAGAGCATGCCCGTTGCTCTAGCCAATTTTCCCCGAAATGAGAGCCTGTCCTGCCAAGGTGCGAGCCCTTCGCCGAGGTGGGCGAGGTGGTAACTCACGGGGAGGAGGCAACGGCCTCCCCCGTCCCTCGTCAGGTCCTGGCCCAGGGTCGTCGGGGACCTCCAAGGGTCGTCGCAAGACGGGCAAGGTGGTAACTCACAAAGAGGAGGCCAGGAGGCAACGGCCTCACCTCCTGTAATTTAACACCTCGCCCGCTTCAGGAGAGGGCTTAAAACTCGGCAGGACTGCCTAGCCTGGCTCCGGCCGTGCGCTTCTTGGGATTCGAGAAGGGACTACGGAGCTCAGGCCGTGGCCGAGGGGTCGGTCTTGGCCTTGGCCTTCTTGGCCTTGGGCGCGGCGGCCGGCTCGGCGGCCTTGGGCGCGGCGGCCGGCTCGGCGGCCTTGGGCGCCCCGTTGGTGACCGCCCCGGGGAGGAGATCGGCCTTGAGCTGGGCGGCGCGGGACGTGCTTTCCCAGGGGAAATCCTTGCGACCGAAATGGCCATAGCTGGCCGTGGGGAGGTAGATGGGGCGGAGGAGGTCGAGCTCCTCGATGAGCGCCTTGGGGCGCATATCGAACTTCTCGAGGATGTACTTCGAGAGCTTCTCGTCCTCGATCTTGCCAGTGCCGAAGGTGTTCACGTGGACACCCACCGGCCTGGCCACGCCGATGGCATAGGCGATCTGGACCTCGCATTTGTCGGCCAGGCCGGCGGCGACCACGTTCTTGGCGACGTA
>SXGT01932141.1_pt1 | contig 17407 bp, 10 predicted proteins | sample 3176221 | NCBI WGS metagenome assembly SXGT01 (sample SAMN11356862, study PRJNA531348) | freshwater metagenome | isolation source: freshwater sample F1-120 | place: China: Fuxian Lake, Yuxi | collected 2017-12-25
GGCCCGCGACGCCACGGCATCCCACGCCACGATCGTGCCGACGGCGTATCGCCCCACGCTCCTCGCACCGCCCCACGCTCCTCGCACCGCCCCACGCTCCTCGCACCGCCCCTGTCGGGGACGGGCTCGTCGGGTGGGGCTGGAAGCTCAGGGTGGGCTGCGCCCTCTCGGTCGCAGGCCCCCGCACGACCCATGTCGACACCAGGGGCGTGAAAACCCCAATCCACAGGCCCACTTCGACGCGCTGATCAGGCCCCTCGAAGCGCTGTCGTCCGCCCGCAGGCCTGCGCCCATCGGGCGCAGCCCCCCCGCGCATCCAAGCCCCACCCGACGAGCCCGTCCCCCCGGGTGGGGGGCGGTGCGAGGAGCGTGGGGCGATCGGCGGGCGCGGCAGGACTTCAGGCTTCACTGAGCAAACCTGTCCCTCGATGGCTTGAGCGCGCCGAGCCGAGGCGCGGAGGGCGCCCCGCGGCTCGCGGCGTGCGCCCCTGCGGCTCGCGGCGATGGACCCGGGCGGCGCTCGGGGTCAGGGGCGCGGCGGTCGGCGCAGGGCGCTCCGGACCCTGGCGCGGGCCCAGGACATCTCCTCGGGCGTCCAGAAGCCCCACAGCGCCAGGATCAAGGGCGCCAGCGCCAGCAGCGCCAGCTTGGCGGGCAGCTCCACCGGCCATGACCAGAGGCCGTCGATGGCCATGCCGAGCGCGACGCTCGGCGTGACGGCGACGGCCAGCTTGAGCATCCGATCGCGCTCGAAGGGCAGCCGCGTGACCCGGCGACAGGCCCAGCGCACCCCGAGGGCCAGGACCGCGTAGGCGACCAGGGTCGCCCAGGCCGCCCCCGCGATGCCCATGTGGGGAATCCAGAGGATGTTGAGGCCGACGTTGATCGCCCCGGCGACGAGGGTGATGATCGGTATCGTGTTGTTCTTCTTGTAGAAAAAGAGCCCCGAGACGTAGACGAGGTAGAGCCCGAGGAAGAAGCCGCCGAGGGAGAGGATGGCGGCGACCTCGGCGGCGGCGGCGTACTTGTCGGCGTAGAGGGTGCGCACGAGGGTGGGGGAGAGCACGGCCAGGGCGCCGGAGGTGCCCGAGACGGCCAGCATGAAGTAGGTGATGGTGCGGGCGATCAGCGGGTGCTCGGCGACGTCGTCGTAGGCGCGGCTGAAGAGGGGGACCCAGGCGCGGTTCATGGAGTTGGCCACCATGGAGACGGCCTCCGTGAAGATGTAGGCCGAGCCGTAGATGCCGACGGCGCCGATCCCCAGGAGCGCCTCGATGACGATCCGATCGGCCATCGACAGCGCCCAGTGCGCCAGCAGGTGCGGCACCAGCGGCAGGCTGAAGCGCATCGCCGCCCACAGATCGGCGCCGTGGAAGGCGAAGCCCACCTCCCGCCACAGGTAGCGGGCGAAGGGCCACGCCACGATCAAGGTGCTCAAGAGCTTGGCCTCGAAGAGCCCCAGGACGCCCTCGTCCATCAGCGCCACGAGGGCCAGGGCGCCGAAGATGTTGACGGCGCTGGCCAGCATGTTGATCCCGACAAAGGCCTTGGAGCGCTCGGCGGCCGTCCAGGTCGCCTTGGGGACCACGCTCAGGACGTTGAGCAGCGCCGTCCAGGTGATCAGCGCGCCGTAGGGCTCGTAGGGCAGGGCGTTGAAGAGCCTTTCGAAGAGCCAGGGGCCGGAGGCCAGCAGGGCGCCGCTGAGCAGGATGGACCACAGGATCAAGAAGGTCGAGATGGTCCCGTCGAAGCGGCGCCTGCGCGCCGCGTCGTGCTCGTGCTCGTAGTAGAAGCGGTTGACGGCGCCGTGCAGCGCCGGGTTGTAGAGGTGGTTCAGGCCAGTCAGGACCATCACGCCCATGGACCAGACGCCGTACTCCTCGGGCAGCAGCAGCGCCGTGTAGAGCGGCGCCAGGAAGGCCGTGGTCAGCTTGATGGCGATGTCGCCGACGGCGTAGACGCCTGTATTCTTGAAGAGGCGGTTGATCCGCGTCGAGGCGGCCTCGGCCGCCGCGCCTCCCCCCGGCGATCCTGGCTGGCCCCCTGCTCCCGGCGAAGGCGGCTCCGGCCCCTGGGTCATGATCCGACGACCGCCCGCTCGTAGCGGAGCGCGAGCTGACCCTGGAGCACCCCCTCGGACACCTTCGAGTACCCCGCCGCCTCGAAGGCGCGCAGGCTCGCGGCGTTCTCAGGCCTGATCCACGCCACGATCCGCGCAAAGCCCAGCCGCGCCGCCTCGCCCGTCGCCGCCTCCAGCGCCCCGCGCCCGATCCCTCGACCTCGGCTCTCAGGCCCCACGTTCACGCTGATGACCGCCTCCCCTGGCCCCTCTCCCGCGTCCAGGCGCAGCGTCGCCACGGGCACCCCCTCGACCATCGCGATCAGCAGGTGGCGGTCCGGGTTGGCGAGCGCCCGCTCGAACCACGCCACATGGTCAGCCCGCGGGATCGGCGCCGTCGTGAACGAGACCGCCCGCGCGACCGGATCGTTGGCCCAGCCCAGGAGCAGGTCCACGTCCCCGGCCTCGGCCGGCCGCAGGCGGATCTCAGGGGGGGAGGAGGTCATGGGTCAGAGCCCCGGCGAGGTGACGTCGGCGGCCTGGAGCGGCTGGTTCGGCCCCAGATCCCGGGCCGCCGTGGCCCCCAGGACCCGGTCGAGCCAGGAAGGGTCGAGCCCCTCGGCCTGCTTGCCGCGCCGCAGCACGTCGATGTTCTCGCGCGTGAGGCGCTCGCCGGCCTTGATCGCGGCCGTCGTAAAGAGGCTCCGCCGGGCGAAGTGCCGCAGCTCCTCCTCGACCGCGTGCACCTCCTTGAGCCCCGAGCCCAGGATCGCCTCGACCTCGCGCACGCGCCGCACCAGCCGCCCCAGCTCGCGCGGCTCGACCGCGAAGGCGTGGTCCGGCCCCGGCAGGCGGTTCGAGAGGGTGTAGTGCTTCTCGATGACGGCCGCGCCCAGCGCCGCGGCCGTCATCGGGGCCGCCACCGGGTCGCGCGAGTGGTCCGACAGGCCCGCCTGGACGCCGAAGCGCTCCCGCAGCGCCGGGATCGCCGCCGCGTTGATCGACGAGGGCGGCGCCGGGTAGGCCGCCGTGCACTGGAGCAGGACGAGGGCGTCGCAGCCGGCCTCCTTGAGGACGGCCACCGCCTCGTCGATCTCCGCCATCGTCGCCGCCCCCGTGGACATGATCACGGGCTTGCCGCAGGCCGCCACCTCCCGCAGCAGCGGGTGGTGGGTCAGCTCGTAGGAGGCGATCTTGAAGGCGTCCACGTGCTCGTCGAGCAGGCCGACGGCCTCCTCGTGGAAGGGGGTCGAGATGAAGGCCATCCCGCGCGCGTGGGTCAGCTCCCGCAGCGTCGGCAGCCACGCCTCGGGCATCTCCATCGCCTCGATGATGTCGAAGATCGACCGGGCGTCGCCCAGGTAGTCGCTCTGGCCGGCCGCCCGCGTGTAGAGCTTGCTGGCCTTGAAGGTCTGGAACTTGACCGCGTCGGCGCCGGCCTCGGCCGCGGCCTCGATCAGCGCGCGGGCCACGTCCAGGTCGTTGTTGTGGTTGCTGCCCGCCTCGGCGATCACGAAGCACGGCGCCCCGGCGCCCACGCGCCGATCCCGGATGGTGAAGGTCTGCCTCAACGCCCCGCCTCCCTGGCCTCGATGGCGTCCAGCAGCGCGTCGATCGCCCGCCAGACCCCTCGGCCGTCTATCAGCGCCCTGCCGGCCTTGACCAGCCCGGCGCGCCGCCCCTCGTCCCCGATCAGCGCCAGCGCCGCGTCGCGCACCGCCGCCGCCTCAAGCCCCTCGTGCCAGCCCAGGTCGACGCCCGCGCCGAAGCTGGCGACCCCGGTGGCGACCGCGCGCTGGTTCTCGGCCACCGGCACCGCCAGCGGCGGCACCCCGCAGGCCAGCAGCTCCCAGGTCGTCGAGCCGGCCGCCGTCACCGCCGCCGCCGCGCCCGCGATCACCGCCGACATCTCGCGCACGTCCGACAGGACCGTCACGCGCGCCCCCGACCCCGGCGAGCGCGCCGCCAGCGCGTCCAGCGCCGCCCTGTCCTGCGGCGCCATCCCGCCCCCGGCGATGACCACCACCTCGTCGGCCTCTCCGAGCGCGGGCGCCAGCGCCGCAGCGACCGGCGCCGTCAGCCGCGCCGGGTCCGAGCCCCCGAAGGTGATCAGCACCCTCACCCCGGCGCCGCCCACTCCGCCCGAGCCTGCGGCGTCGAGCGCCTCGGTCACGGCGCGGAACTCGCGGCGCAGGAGCACATAGGGGTGCCCGACGAGCAGCCGCCCCTTGCTCTCGACCCCGTAACGGCCGGCGTCAAAGCCCATGTTCTGGTTCAACACGACGTCGGCCACGCTCGGGAAGTCGGCCAGATCGTCGACGGCCAGCAGCGGCAGCGACGCGCCCAGCGCCCGCTGGTACGCGGCCTTGAAGCCGTAGCCGTCGCACGCCAGCGCCACGGCCCCCCGGTCGCGCGCCAGCGCCAGCGTGTCCTCGGCCTCCTCGGCGCCCGCCAGCGCGACCTGCTCCGGAGCCAGCCCCGCCTGCGGCGGCCGCCCCAGCATTCGATCGACGACCTCGACCCCGGCGGCCAGCAGCCGGTCGCGGATCGCCCCCGTGACCCCCGCCCCGTGCAGGATGGCCCGGCCTCCAAGCTCCGCCCAGGCGTCCAGCAGCGCCCCCAGGCGCGCGACGTGCCCGAAGCCGACCCCCGGGTGCGCGTCCGCCCGCGCGATCAGCGCGCGGCCCTCGACCCGCTGGGCGCGCCGCTGCCGCTCGCTGTCGATCCCGCGCTGGATCACCCCGGCGTTCAAGCTGGCGATGTGCTTGTTGTTGTTGAGGAATTTGTCGATGTCGGCGGCCTCGGCCCAGGGGCCGAGGGCGTCGACGACGGCCTCGACGAGCGCCAGATCCTCGGGGGTGTCGACGGTCAGCCGCAGGTGGCTCCGGTCTGGGCCGGGGGGGTCGGTGACGAGGGTCCGGAAGATGCCCGAGGTGCGGTAGAAGTAGGGCGTGACGTGCTCGCGGTCGCCGGGCAGGTCGGCCTCCAGGGCGGCGCGCTCCAGGGCGCCGCGCGAGAAGACCTCGACGTCGTGGCCGCGCGGGATGAGGCGAGCTTCGCCGGCCTGGTTGCGCACGAAGTCGCGCTCGCCCTCGGTCCCGAGCAGCCCGAGGTAGACCTCGACGACGCGGTCAAGCTCGGCGGGGTCGAGCAGCGGGCAGTCGCCGGTGACCCGGACGATGACCTCGGCGTCGACCAGGGCCGCGGCCCCCAGGTATCGCCCCAGGACGTCGTGCTCATCCCCCTGGAAGGCCTCGACCCCGAGCCTGCGGGCCTCCTCGACGACGGCCTCGTCCTGCGGGGCGGTCGTCGTGGCCAGCACCACGCGGTCCACCGTCCTGGCGCGGCCGAGCCTGGCGACGAGGTGGCCCAGCAGGCTCTCGCCGCCGACGCGCCGCAGGACCTTGCCTGGCAGGCGCGAGGAGCCCATCCTGGCCTGCGCGATGACCGCGACGCGGGGACGATCAGCCATGCAGCACCTTGTCGAGCGCCTTGACCACGCGATCGACGTCCTCGTCGATCAGATCGGCGTACATCGGCAGCGACAGGACGCGGGCGTAGTAGGCCGCGGCGCCGGGCAGCCCCTCCATCGAGTGGCCGCGCTCGACGTAATAAGGCTGCGAGGGCACCGGGATGTAATGAACCTGAGTCCCCACGCGGAGATCCCGCAACCTCGCCATGACCTCGGCGCGCGACTTGCCGCAGCCTTTGAAGTCGATCAACACGGGGTAGAGGTGGTAGGCGCTCGAAGCCCCCTCGGGGCCGTCGGCCACGGGCTTGACGTGCTCGACGGAGGCCAGCAGCTCGCCGTAGCGCGCCGCGATCGCCCGGCGCCGCGCCAGGAAGCCCTCCAGCCGCGCGAGCTGGCTGGTGCCCAGCGCGCAATGGATCGCCGACAGGCGCATGTTGTGCCCGAGCACCTGCTGCTCGTAGTACCACGGGCCGGGGCTCGGGTTGATGAAGCCCTCCTCGGTCCGCGTCAGCCCGTGATCGCGCACGCACCGCAGCTTGTCGGCCAGCGCATCGTCGTGCGTCGCCACCGCCCCCCCCTCGCCCGTCGTGATGTGCTTGACCGGGTGGAAGGAGTAGGTGGTCATGTTCGAGTAGAAGCTGTCGCCGATCGGGTGGCCCTTGAAGGAGGCGCCCAGCGCGTGGGCCGCGTCCTCGATCACGATCAGATCCCGGGCGCGGGCGATGGCCGCGATGGCCTCCAGGTCGACAGGGCAGCCGTTGAGGTGGACCGGGATGATGGCGCGGGTCCGCTCGCTCAGGAGCGCCTCCACGGAGGCCGGCGAGATGAGCCCGCTGTCGGGATCGACGTCCGCAAAGACGGGCTCGCCGCCGACGTAGCGGACGCAGTTGGCGCTGGCGACGAAGGTGATCGCCGGCACGATGACCTCGTCTCCCGGCCCGATCCCGGCCGCCGCGCAGGCCGCGTGGAGCGCCGAGGTGCCGTTGTCGACCGCCACGGCGTGCCGAGCGCCGATATGCTGCTTCAGCGCCCGCTCGAACTCAGGCACCTTCGGCCCGGTCGTCAGGTACTCGGAGCGCAGCGTCTCGACGACCGCCTGGATGTCGCTCTCGTCGATGGACTGTCGGCCATAGGGGAGGAAGGTGTCGCTCATGTCGTCCCTCGCGTTGCTCTCGACGCGAGTTCAAACAGACCGGACCCCAAGAAGTCAATTCTGCGGCCCACCTCAAGGCTCGCGGCTTGTAATTGTTCGCCGCCGTCTCGGTGGGCTATAAGGGCGTTGTTGAATGGATCCCGCGACATAGGCGGGGGGATGAGCCGGAGATTGAACCCATGAAGAGACTCTCGACAGGCGTGTGGGCGATGCTGCTTTGCGTCGCGCTCTGGACCAACCCTTCGGCGGCGCAGGCCCAGCCCGACGCCGGCGCGGCCGCCGACGCCGGCGCCAGCAACCCCAAGGTCGAGGCCGCCGATGTCGGCGCAGCCGCCGACGGCGGCGCCAACGCTGACGCCGGCGCCGACGCCGCCGTCGACCCGAACACGATCAAGCTGCGCACGATCTCGGCGCTGCTTCGAAGCAAGAAGTACCCCGAGGCCGAAAAACTCGCCGAGGAGATCCTCGCCGTCGAGCCCGCCAACGCGCCCGCGCTGGCCTACCTCGCCGAGATCTTCGACAACACGAATCGCCTCGACCAGGCCCTCGTCCGCCTCGACAAGGCCATCGCCCTCCAGGAGGCCGAGCCGCAGCTCTACATCCAGCTCTCCGGCCTCTACGAGCGCCAGAAGGACCGCGACAAGGCCCTCAAGGTCCTCGATGACTGCGTCGCGCGCTTTGACAAGCTCTCCGACTGCTACGTGCGCCGGGCGCAGTTCTTCGGCTCGACCAACCAGGACCGCGCCACGGCGGACTACAAGAAAGCCCTGGAGATCGACCCCGCCAACCGCACCGCGCTCAACAACCTCGCCAGCGTCCACATGGCCCAGTGCCGCTTCAAGGAGGCCAGCGTCCTGCTGGAGCGCTACCAGCGCCTCTACCCCACCTCCTCCTCGGGCGCCTTCAACCTCGGCACCGCCTATTACTCCCTCGGGAAGATCAAGGAGGGGATCGCGATCCACGAAGAGCTGCTCGCGCGCCGCCCCAACCACGCCATCGCGCTCAGCGGCCTGGCGCTGGGTCACACCCTGGCCGGCGAGCCCGACAAGGCCCTGGAGGCGCTGGCGCCCCTGCTCGGCGCCCCCGACCCCTCCCCGCCCGTCACCTACGCCGCCGGGCTGGCCCTCCTCTTCAAGGGCGACGCCGCCGGCGCCGAAGCCGAGCTCTCCAAGGCCGTCGCCGCCGCGCCGCGCCGCACCCACTTCGTCATCGCCCTGGCCGAGGCCCAGCGCCAGCTCGGCAAGCTCGACGAGGCCGCCCGCGCCCTGACCAGCCACAAGAAGATCAGCCCCACCACCGAACCCTACGTCAACGGCTCCCTCGCCCTCGTCCTCCACAGCCAGGGCAAGGCCGCCGAGGCGAACGCCAGCTTCCAGCTCGCCACGCGCCAGTTCGTCGACTACACGAAACCCGAGGACCTTCGCTACCTCCTGCGCCTTCCTCCCAAGGGCGTCGAGGTGGCCACGGCGCTGGCCGCAGCCCAGCCGACCGGCGCGACGAAGCCCACCCCGAAGGAGGGCGGGTGCCAATGCAGGCAGACCGGCGATGATCCCGTCGGCGCGTCGTGGTGGATCGCCGCGCTCCTGATCGCAGCGGCGATCCGGCGACGCGGTTGACAGCGCCACAAGCCGGCCTATATCCATCATCGGCCTGGGTTCACAGAGGACACCGATGAGCGACATCTACCGGCAACAACCCAACATCCCCGCCCGCAATGTCGAAGGCGTCATGGCCGTCATCACCCCCCGGACCTCCGAGATCCACCGCCTCAACGGCGTGGCCACGGAGCTCTGGGAGCGCTGCGTCGATCCCGGCGCCACCCGCGAGCAGCTCATCGCCTCGCTCAGCGACCGCTACGAAGTGTCGCGCGATCGACTCGAAGCCGACGTCGACGCCTTCTTGACCGAAGCCACGGCCAAGGGGCTCCTGCTCGTCTCTCGGTAAAGGCGAATTTTCTGCCCGTTCTCAAGGTGGATGGCTCTGATGACGATTGAGTGGCCGTCCAGGGTGCCCAAGTGAGCCACATCCTTGCCTTCGGAGATCACGATGATAAACCCCCTACGGGTGACCACGCCCGCCTCCTCCTCGCGCGCAAAGGGGCGGAGCCTCCAGCTCGCCTCGTTGCTCGGCCTCGTCCTGCTCAGCGCGTCCTCCTGCGGCGGGTGTGATGACGAGAAGACCCCCACGCCCTCCGTGCCGCGCGTGACCTTCCTGGCCCCGGAGGACGGCGCCGTCATCACGGCCCTGGCCGACTCCAACCCTTCGCGCGCCGGCGTCCAGCCCGCCTTCAGCCTCAAGATCGAGCAGATCAGCCAGGCCACGCTGACCTTGAGCGTCGGCGCCCCTGGCGCCCTGGCCCCCACCGACACCCTCGACGTGGACGTGGCCAGCGCCGGAGAGCTGACTGTCTCGAACCTGAGCGTCGAGGCAGGCCCGAACATCGTCAAGGCCGAGCTGCGCAGCGCCAACGGCGTCCTGCTGGCCGTCGCCGATCTGAGCCTGACCCTGGAGGTCGCCGGGCCAACGCCCGAGATCGCCATCGACCGACCCCTCGACGGGGAGAGCCTCGACCTTGAAGATGACATCGACCCGGACGCCGAGGGCGTCCAGATCGACGTCGCCCTCCGCCTCACCGACGTCGAGGCCGGCGGCGAGCTGACCCTCTCCGTCAACGGCGCCCTCGTCGCCGAGGCCCTGGCCGATGGCGGCGAGGCGGCCACCTTCGAGGCCGTCACCCTGCCCGCCGGCGAGGTGACGATCGCGGCGACCGTCACCGTCGGCGCGCTGAGCGACACCGACAGCGTCGGCGTCACGGTCGTCGACACGCTCCCGCCCTGCGCGCTGACCGTGGCGCCCGAGCCCTCCGACGGCCTGTGCGACTTCGACCTTGAGGCCGACCAGGACCCCATCTCCGACGGCCTCCAACGATCCTTCACGGTCGAGTCGAGCTGCCAGACGGTCGAGATCTTCGTCAACGGCGAGCTGTTCACCCAGATCGACGACGCCGAGGGCTCCCAGGAGGTCGTCTTGACGCTGGTCGACGGCGCCAACGCCCTCCGGTTCGTCGCCAGCGCCCCCGACGTCGAGAGCGCCGTCGTTGAGCAGTCCTATGGGGTCGACATCCAGGCCCCAGGGCTTGAGTTCTCCTTCCCCGAGGACGGCGAGCTCCTCAACAGCCAGAGCGACCTCGACGGGGACCCCAGCAACGGCATCCAGATCGACGTCAGCGCGCTGCTGGAGATCGGCGACGGCGAGCCCGTCGACGCGACCCTCCAGATCGACGGGCAGCAGGTCGCCTCGCAGAGCGTCGTCGGCGAGCCCCTCGTCGTCTTCCCCAACGTCACGCTCGACGCCGGTGACCACGCGCTGGAGGTCTCGGCCCAGGACGGCTGCGGCAATGTCACGCGGGCCTCGGCCCAGGTCAGCGTCTCACGGGTGGCCCGCGGGATCGTCATCAACGCGCCGTCCAGCGGCACGAACTTTGGCATCGAAGATGACCTTGACCTCGTCGCCGCCGGCCTCCAGAGGAACTTCACGGTCACCGCGACGGATATCGAGCCCGGCGCGGCGGCCTTCATCGAGTGTCGACGGGCCAACGCCCAGGCCTTCTTCCGCCGCAGCGCCGATGTCCCGATCGTCGGCGAGTCCAGCTTCGACATCCTCACGACCCTGCCCGACGGGGCCTACGCCTGCCGAGCGCGCGTGACGACGCCAACCCTGACCAGCGACGAGGTCTTCGTGGCCGTCTCGCTGGTCCGCCAGACCGTGGAGATCACGCAGCCCGAGGACGGGGCGCTGCTCAACCGCTCCCCCATCGACGTGGCGGTCCGCGCCGTCAACCTGCCCAACAGCCAGCTCGTCACCCTGACCCTTGAGGGAACGACGATCACCCGCGTCGCCCGGGTCGCGGACAACGGCGTCGTCTTCGCCGCCGTCCCGCTCTCGCCCGGTAACAACACGCTGACCGTCCAGGCCAACGAGGGGCAGCGCCCCTCGGACTCGGTCACCGTCACCCTCGACCTCGATCCCCCCGCGCTGACCTTCGTGGCGCCGAGCCCCGATGACCCGACCATCACCGAAGAGGACGACGCCGTCGGCGACCTCGACGACGGCGTCCAGATCGACGTCACCGTCGGGGTCCAGGGCGCCGCCGAGGGCACGCTGGTCTGCGCCTCGGCCGACGGCGGCTCGCCCGTCTGCGCCCCCTCCGACGCCCAGGGGAGCGCGACGATCCGGGGTCTCGGCGTGGCCCCGGGCGCCGTCGTGCTCCGCGCGGCGGCCACCGACGAGGCCGGCAATGAAGGCGAGGCCCTGCTGACCGTTCAGGTCGTCGTCGACCGCCCGCGCCTCAGGATCACCGCCCCCCGGGACGGCAGCGCGCTGGCCCAGCCGGTGGCCGACGTCGTCGCGGAGACGGACCTGGCCGAAGGCGTCGAGGTCCGCCTCCACGTCAACGGCGCTCAGGTCGCCGCCGCGCCCGCCGACGCCCAGGGGCGCGCGACCTTCGCGCAGGTCGCGCTCTTGAGCGATCAGGACAACACCCTCCAGGTCTTCGCCGCCGACGCCCGCGGCCAGGGCGCCTCTCCGCTGTCTCACGTGCTGGTCGACACCGCCATCCCGGTGGTCATCATCCAGAGCCCCTCCGAGGGCCAGCTCTTCAACCTCCAGGATCTCGACGTGGATGGCGCCCCCGGCTTCCAGACCCGCGTCGAGATCCTCGCGCCCGGCGTGGCCGACGGCCAGCCGGCGCAGCTCCAGGCCCTCTGCGACGGCGCCCCGGCCCAGATCGCGGCCGCCACCATCGAGGCCGGGGCCGCCACCTTCCCGCGCGTGACGCTGGCCGCCGAGGCCTCCTGTCAGTTGACCGCCTCGGTCACCAACCGGGCGCAGATCACCGGCGAGGACAGCGTTCAGGTTCAGGTCGATCGGGTCGCCCCGACGATCGGCTTCGCGCGGCTTCGCGATGGCCAGGTGGTAAACATCAATGATGATGCGGACTTGGACACGCCCGGGGTCCAGCAGACGATCCGGGTCAACCACCGGGGCATGGAGGTCGGGACCCGCCTGCGCCTGTCCGGCGGCCCGATCAACGCCGAGATCGAGGTGACCCAGCCCAACAGCCTGGTGGTCTTCGGGCCGGTGACGCTGCCCGACGGCGAGCTGATCCTCACGGCCTCGGGGGCGGACAGAGCCGGCAACCCTGGCGAGTCCAGCATCGCGCTGCTGGTCGACGCGTCGGAGTTCGCGCTCTCCTTCTTCAACATCCAGAACCCGTCGACGCTCAACGCCGAGGACGACACCGACCCGCAGGCCGAGGGCCTCCAGGTGGAGATCGCGATGGGCGGCGTGCCCGGCATGACCGGCAGCGTCGTCCGCCTGTGCGGCGACAGCGCGCCCCAGGGCGCGGCGGCCTGCGCCACGAGCGGCTTCCGGGAGATCAACCGGGGGACGCTGGCCACGGAGCTGGCCACGGCCACCCTGCCGGCCTCGCTGCCCGAGGGCTCCCAGATCCTCATCGCGGAGGTCGAGGTCGGCGAAGAGGCGCTGCTGGTCGTCAGCGAGGAGCTGATCCTGACCGTCGACAGCGTCCGACCCGAGATCACGGCCTTCACGCTGGCGTCGGACGAGCTGCCGCCGGTCGGCGTGATCAACGCCCTGGAGGATGAGGCCCCGGGCACCCCCGGCGCGCGCCTCATCTTCAGGGTCGACGGCCAGGGCGCCGCCGCTGGCCGCCCGGCTCGCCTCTTCGAAGACGGGGTGCTCTTGAGCGGCGGCGTGATCGACGACAACGGCGTCGCCTTGATAGGCGCCACCTTCGACGAGGGCCGCCACACCGTCGAGGTGGACCTCATCGACGGCGCCAGCAACGGCGTCGCGGACAGGCCCTCGATGACCTTCGACGTCGACCTGACGGCCCCCTCGCTGGCCTTCTCCGACGCGGTCGACGGCCAGCGCTTCAACGCGGCCGACGACGCCGATCCCGACACCGAGGGGCTCCAGCGGATCTTCGTGGGCTCCAGCGACGCCGAGGGGGCCGAGGTCGCGCTGATCCGCGTCGTCGGGGCGCTGGACGCCTTCGACGCGCTCGACGGCGACGACGTCGTGCTGGCCCGCGCCGAGGTCTTCGGCGGCGACGTGGACTTCGGGCTCGTGACCGTGCCCGATGGCGCCCACAGGCTGGCGCTGCGCACCGCCGACGAGGCCGGCAATGCCGCCGCCGCGCTGATCGACGTCGAGGTGGACGTCGAGGTGCCCTTCATCGCGATCCTCTCGCCGGGAGACGCGGCGGTCTTGACGACGGAGGCCGAAGGCTTCGAAACGCGGCCCGGCTTTCAGGCCACTGTCCTGGTCCAGAGCGACGACGCGCTGATCCCGGTGGCCATCCACGACGTCAACACGGGCCTCCAGCTCAGCGACCCGGCCGTCCTCGACGCCCAGGGGCAGGCGCTGCTGGTCGTGACCCTGACCTCGGGGCTCACCACCTTCGAGGCCCGCGCCACCGACGGCCTGGACAACGAGGGGGCCTCCGCTCCCGTGACCATCGACGTCGACCCCGCCGGCTGCGGGATCGCCTTCGCGGCCCCGGCCACCAACCCCCACTTCGTCGCCAACGACGACGACGGCGACCCGGCCAACGGCGTCAACCTGAGCTTCTCGACCGTCGTGGCCGACATCGAGACCTGCCTCGGGCAGCCCGTCGTGCTCTTCGTCGACGGCCAGGAGGTCGCCCGCCTCAACCTCCTCGAGATCGGCGTGGCCGCCTTCGACGGCGTCGTGCTCTCGGACGACGCCTCCCACCAGGTCGTCGCCCAGATCGACGACGGCCAGGGCAATGTGAGCTCGACGGCGCTGCTGACGGTCCACGTCAACCTGATCGCGCCTCAAGTCTCCATCACGGCGCCCTCCGACTCGCCCGCGCTCTTTGGCCGCGCCAGAGACCTGAGCGCGTCTGCGGGCTTGCAGATCAACCTGGGCCTGAGCGTCCTGAACGCCAACGAAGGGACGATCGAGGTGCGCTCCAGCCTCCAGGACGACCCCATCGTCCGCGCCGCCCCCGTCACGGGGCAGAGCGTGACGCTGACGAACCTGACGCTGCCGGCCGCCGATCAGACCCTGACCGTCACGGTCACGGATCGGGCCAGGAGCACCGCGACGGCCACCCGCGCCCTGATCGTGGACCTGATCGCGCCGGCCAGCTTCGAGGTCGCCTCCGCCACGACCAACCGGCGCCTGGGCACCACCGAGCTGGTCTGGGTCGCGCCCGGCGACGACGACCTGACGGGCTTCGTCGATCACTACGAGATCCGGCGCTCCGACGCCCCGATCACGGCCGCCAACTTCGACGCCGCGACGCTGATCGCGACCCACGACGCCCAGGTCGCCCCCCAGCAGGAGGAGGCCTTCACCGTCGACGCGCTGCCCTGGAACCCGCCCTTGACCGCCAACACCACGTCGGTCACCCACCACATCGCCGTGGTCGGCTTCGATGACCTGGGCAACCGGACGACGGTGGGCCAGAACGCCGTCGTGAGCCTGGGGCTCGACGAGTCGCGCTTCCGCGCTCAGGGCGCAGGCTCCGGCTTCGGCTTCCAGCTCGGCAGCGTCGGCGACGTCAACGGCGACGGCGCCGACGACATGATCGTGGCCCAGCTCGACTTCGGCCCCGGCCGCGACGTGGCCCACCTGCTCTACGGGCGCGCCGACCTGGCCGCGCTCGACGGCCAGACCCCCGCCACGCAGCTCCTGACGGGCAACCACACCGGCTTCGGCTTCATCGGCGGCCGGGCCGTCGCCCTGGGCGACATCAACGGCGACGGCGCCAACGACTTCGCCATCAGCGCCTACTTCGCCAACACCTTCCGGGGCCGGGTCTACGTCTACTTCGGCGTTCAGGGCGGCGGCCAGCTCAACGGCACCCCCAACGTGACGATCGACGGCCTCGTGGGCGTGCGGGGCAACTTCGGCTTCGCCCTGGGGGTCGCCGAGAACTTCGCGGACGCGGCCGACGAGGGCCTGCCGGACCTGCTGGTGGGCTCCAACAGCGAGGGCGCCGGCGCGGCCTACGCGATCCTGGGCCGGCAGACGTGGCCGGCGACCTTGAGCGTCACGGTCGACGCGGCCACGAACCAGGCCAACGGGATCGCCCGACTGGCCGGTACGGTGACCGGCGGCGAGTTCGGCGCCTCGGTCGCTGGGCTCTCCGACGTCGACGGCGACGGCTTCAGCGAGATCGCCGTGGCGGCGCGCCGGGTCAACGGCGAGAGCGGCGTCGTGAGCGTCTTCAACGGCGGCACGCTGGCCGAGGTGCAGAACCTGCGCTTCGGCGTCAACGATCAACAGATCGCGCCGCCCGCGGGCGTCATCGGCGGCCTCTTCGGGTCCGCGATGGTCTCCGGGGATCTCGACGGCGACGGGACGCTGGACCTCGTCGTGGACGCCTACGCGGGCAACGACACGGTGGCCGTCTTCCTCTTCGATCAGGGCATCCCGACCGAGCCCTCGGAGAGCTGGTCGACCCCGACGGCCTCCTTCTTCTACGGCGAGCAGCTCGCGCTGGCCGACGTCAACGGCGACGGACAGCTCGACATCATCGCTGGCGGCTTCTCCCAGAGCGGCAATGGGCGCCTGGACGTCTACTTCGGCGACGAGGGGACCTTCGGCGGCACGCCGGACCTGCGCCTGGACCGCGCGACGAACTGGGCCAACGACGTCACGGCCGGAGACTTTGACGGCGACGGCTTCGACGATCTGGTCGCCGGCCAGCACGCCGGCACGGGCTTCATTGTGATCCTCTACTGAATGACCTATATTCTCCACCGTGGCGCCCCAGGCGCCTCAGGTGGGGAAGAGCGAGGGGCCTGACGAGATCAGAGCGCGACCGCGAGGCCGCACAAGGAGCACCACTTCGATGAGCAAGCCCAAGGATCCCCAGCGCGTCGAGCCCACGCCCAGCACCTCGTCGCAACCCCAGGACGCCCTCGCGCGCCCTCGCGCCACCGAGGCCGAGGGCCTGCGCACCTACGAGCCGCCTCAGATCGTGTCGTCAAAGATCTTCCACAAGGTCATGATGTCCACACCCCAGCCCGGCTTCCCCGGCTGCGACATCTACTGACGCGCGGGTCCGCTCAGGCCCCTCTCCTTGAGGACCGATGTCCGACCCCCTCGCGCCGATCCAGATCGACACGCGGCTCCGCCTTGGACCCGCCCTCGTGCGCCTGCGCCTGCGGGGCGCCAGCGGCCCCTTGCTCAACGAAGACGACCTCGCGCGCCGCTGGGGCCCCTTCATCCTGCCCGGCGACCCCGATGAAGACGATGTCGACGAGGACATCGCGGTGGACCTCGTGTCCACCGAGGGCCCCTGGCCCCGAACCGGGCGCCTCATCACCGACAACACCCTCACGGCCCGCCAGCGCGAGGGCCAGTGGCGCCTGAGCCGCGCCGACGTCGACGTGGCCTTGACCCCCTCGATCCTCATGGCCGAGGGCGAGATCGCCCCGCACCTGCCCGCCGTCGAGGAGTGCGTCCGCTTCCTGATGTGGCTCTTCCTGACCGGCGCCGGCCGCAGCGGGCTGCTGCTCCACGCGGCCACCACCACCCAGGGCGGCCTCGCCTTCTGCTTTCCGGCCTACGGCGGCACGGGCAAGTCGACCCTGGCGTCCTTGACCCCCGGAGACGGCGCGCTCTCGGACGAGCTCTCCCTGCTGACCCTGGAGGGCGGACAGTGGCGCGCGTGGCCCTGCCCCTTCTGGAACTGGCCCCGGCAGCTCTCCCCCGAGGTCGACACCAGCCGCTCCTACCCCCTGACCTCCCTGAGCTTCCTGCGCCAGTCCCCGGCGACCCGATGGTCGCCGCTGCGCGCCGACGATGCGCTGACCCAGCTCATGGAGCAGGCCGTGGCCTTTGACGCCTTCCCGGTGGCCTCCAACCGCACCTTCAACCTCGCCGCAGACCTGATCGAGGCCCTGCGGGGGCAGGGCCGCGTCGGCCAGCTTCACTTGCTCAAGGGCGACGACCCCTACGCGATCTTGAGGCCAGACCAGGGTCCTGCCTGAGCGGCAACAAAAGCTCTTGACCCCCTCGGGGCAGTGTGTAGGTTCCCGCCTGTCGACGGCTCGCCCAAAACAAGGGCGTGTCGCCCGTGGTCGCTGAACATTCAGGTCGCAGGCGCGGGCGGTCGGCCACTTTCAACATACTATTTTTCAACGGGTGTCTTTGACTCCGACACCCCGACGCCGTCGACTTGATCTGCGGCTTCGACACGATTGATTCTTGGGAAGGGAGAGGAGCGATGAGCAAGGGCAAGATCATTGGAATTGATCTCGGGACCACCAACTCGGTCGTGGCGGTCATGGAGGGCAACGAGCCGAAGGTGATCACCAACGAGGAGGGGCACCGCACCACTCCCTCGGTCGTGGCCTACACGAAGGACGGAGACATCCTCGTCGGCCAGGTCGCTCGCCGTCAGGCCGTCACCAACCCGGAGCGGACGATCTTCTCGGCCAAGCGCTTCATCGGCGCGACCTGGGAGCAGGCCGAGCGCGAGAGCGCCCACGTGCCCTTCCACATCAGCCGCAACAGCGCCGGCGGCGCCTCCTTCGACATCGACAAGAAGAGCTACTCGGCGCCCGAGATCAGCGCCAAGGTGCTCCAGAAGCTCAAGCGGGCCGCGGAGAACTACCTCGGCGGCGAGGTGACCGAGGCGGTCATCACGGTCCCGGCCTAC
>SXGT01415951.1_pt1 | contig 17403 bp, 17 predicted proteins | sample 3176221 | NCBI WGS metagenome assembly SXGT01 (sample SAMN11356862, study PRJNA531348) | freshwater metagenome | isolation source: freshwater sample F1-120 | place: China: Fuxian Lake, Yuxi | collected 2017-12-25
CTCGCGTGCCTTCTTCTGGCCGACGATGCGCGCCATGTGCGCGGAGCCGTAGCCTGCGTCGAAACTGCCGACGCGCGGGCCCGTCTGCCCGAAGCGCGCGTTGTCCGCCGCGATTGTAAGGTCGCACACGAGATGCAACACATGCCCGCCGCCGATCGCGTAGCCCGCGACCATCGCGACGACGGGCTTCGGGCACGCGCGGATCTCGCGCTGGAAATCCAGCACATTCAACCGCGGCGGCGCGCCTTCGTGTTTATAGCCCGCATCGCCGCGCACGCCCTGGTCGCCGCCGGAGCAGAAGGCGTCCGGCCCTTCGCCGCACAGAATGACGACGCCGACGGCCGTGTCCATCCGCGCCTCGTCGAGCGCGTCGCGCATTTCGTCGACCGTTAGCGGCGTAAATGCATTGCGCCGGTGCGGACGGTTGATCGTGATCTTCGCGATGCCCTCCGCCTTGTGGTAGCGGATTTCTTTGTATTTTTGGCCGCAATCGGCCCATTGGATGGATGGCATGTGTTGGGTCTCCTTCAGGGGAAGACTAGATTAAAACACAGATGCACTTGGCGGAGCGAGGATTCTTGGGTCGCAAGGGCCAACAACAAAATTCTGAAATGTTCGGAGGTTTCAGCGAAGCCATCGTCTTCGCTAGGCTAGGCCGACCTCGGGGAAATAGGATTGAGGGCCGAACGGGAAAAGGAAGAATAAAAGAAAAATAATCACGAGTAGAGCGGCAGCTCTAAGTGCCACGCGTAGACGCGGATTAGATGAGCGATTTGCGATCGCCCATCCAAATGCGGGACTGGCACCAATTAGAATACATAGTGCGGCACGAGGAACAACTGAGTTTTTTGTTCGGCCAATTTCATCAGCCTGATATCCTTCCACGACTTTGCGGACTACTCTTCGGGTGTCCGGTTCGAATTCTGCAAAAAGCGTCACACCTCGAGTGACCCGATACATTACGAACGGCCCGTCCATTTGGTGATCAGGATATGGCCCGTTGTATTCGAAGGGCTTCACGCCAAGTCGATCAGTTAATTCCTCCACAGTGATGGCTTCTGATCGCGCCATTTCCTGTGCGACGGACTGCTCACGTGCACGATGGCGTGACGCGTTGTCTGCAGCCCCGAGAACCCCGACGGCATTTAGAAGGCTAAACGCAGAAACTAGTAAGAGTCCGAGGGTCACGCTTCGCGGCTTGACGATATCTCTTGTTGATTCGTCCATCGAGTTACTTCAACGTTTTTCTTACTCGTTTACGCTTGTACTTCGTCTTTTCAGTCGGCTTGAAGCCTGCTCTGGAGAACGTCGATTCGAGGCCGGTGAATGCGAAGGCGTCCGGAAGTTCGCCGGATTTCGGCGGTGCGACGGGATAACCCTCGGCCGTCTTCACACCCCGCCGCTTCATTCCGCGCAGTGCGTGGTCGAGCAGCGCTTCGGAGACACCGTGTCCGCGAAAATCGCGACGGACGAAAAAGCACGGAACGCTCCAGACTTTCTCCGCGTCGTTGCACGCGAGGCTCGGTGCGCGATCGAGCTTGGGAAAATCCGAGCGCGGGCCGAAATTGATCCAGCCGACCGCTTCGCCGTCGGCATAGGCCAGCGCGCCGTAGACCTCGCCGTCGCTTACGAGCTTCTTGAAGCGGCGTTTGTTCGGCGCGCCCTGCATCTCGGTGTATTTCTCGCCCAGCTCCTGCCGCCACCACATGCACCAGCAACCCGCGCAGGCGCCGTTCTTGCCGAACAATTTTTCGAGATCGGGCCAGAGTTCAGGCGTGAGGTCTTTGACGACAAGATCGATGTTCATGTGTAGCTCTCTGTTACTAGCCCCGCGACGGAGCAAGCTCCGCCGCGACAAAGCGGAAGCGAGCTTCCGCACTCCAAAGAAGTTACTTTTAATTCGCAGCCTTCTCGAACCACACCTTGTGGTACGCGTGGTACCCGAGGATGTTCGCGTCGTAGCCGCGGACGTCGGTCTGGATCAGGTAGGGCCGGACGTAGTGGTAGACCATGAGGATGGGCTCTTCGTCCATCAGGATGTGCTCGGCCTGGTCGTAGAGCGCGTGACGCTTGGCCATGTCGTTTTCTTTGATGGCCTCGCCGAGCAGACGGTCGTATTCCGGATTGCTCCAGGCGGTGCGGTTGTTGCCGTTGCCGGTGGTGAAGCACTCGAGGAAATTGATCGGATCGACAACGTCGCCGATCCATCCCGCGCGGGCGAGGTCGAAGTCCATCTGCTCGTTCGACGTTGAGTTCAAATACACCTTCCATTCTTCGTTGCGCAGTTCGATGTCGATGCCGAGGTTTATCTTCCACATCTGCTGCACGGCCTCGGCGATGGTCTGGTGCCGCTCCAGTGTGTTGTAGAGGATGCTCAGCTTCGGGAAGCCTTTGCCGTCCGGGAAGCCCGCCTCGGCGAGCAGCTTTTTCGCGCGGGCGGGGTCGTAGGGCATGTTCGCCGTCGAGGTGTAGCCCGCGGTGCCCGGCGGGGTGAGGAAATACGCGGCTTTCTCGCCCGCGGTCATAATTTTCGTGCAAATCGCCTCGCGGTCGATCGCCATCGCGAGCGCCTGCCGCACGCGCTTGTCATCGAGCGGCTTGCGCTTGGTGTTCACGCGGTAGAAATAGGCGCCGAGCCAGTCATCGGTGCGCAACACCTCCGGGTGGTTTTTCCGGTAGTCCAATACTTTCGCCGGCGGCACGTTTTCGGTGACGTCGAGTTCGCCCGCGCGGAACATGCGTTCCTCGGTCTGCTCTTCGTTCACGGGGAAGAAATCCACGCCGCCGTTCATGATGCCGGCCGCATCCCAGTAGTTCGGATTCGGGCGGACTTCGATGACGGAGTTCGGCGCCCAGCGCGAAAGCTGATAGGGCCCATTGCCCACGAAGCTGCCCGGGCGCGTCCATTTGGACGTGCGGTCGTCCATCGGGCCCGCGGCCTCGATGGATTTCTGGTGGACAGGGAACCACGTGTAGTGGCCGTGCAACGAGAAGAAGGATGGTGTCGGATTGTTCAGCGTGACCTTGACGGTGTAGTCGTCGGGGAATTCGCAGCCGACCTGCGCGAAGTCTGTAATCGTGCCTTCGTTGTATTCCTTCGCGTTCTTCATGGGGAAGAGCATGTAGGCGTATTCGCTCGCGAGCGACGCGGTCAATATGCGGCGCCAGGCGTAGGCGAAGTCCTTGGAAGTCAGCGGATCGCCGTTGCTCCATTTTCCGTTTTTTCGAAGATGGAAGGTGTACTGCAGACCGTCGGGCGAGACTTCCCACGATTCGGCGGCGCCCGGGATGGGGTCGAGCGTCTTCGTGTCCATCCGCACGAGACCCTCATAGAGCGTCAGGAGAATATGGTGTTCGGGGATTCCGGTGACGATGTGCGGGTCAAGGCCTTCGGGCTCGGTGCCGTTGCCGACGCGCAGGATGTTGCCGTCCGCGCCGCTGCGATCGGGTGCGCCGCCCTTCCCTTTGCTGCCGCAGCCATTCAGAACAAGCACGCAGACGGCCACAGCCAGCGTCAACGAAGACAGGATTCGATGATTCACGTCAGTCCCCTTTGGTCGAATGATTCCATTATAGGGTGCAGGACAGGAGAGGGCGAGCATGCTCCCGTAGTGGGTTGATTGACTGGTCCTTCCGCCGTTTGATAGACTTCCTGAGTTAGCGTTTTAACGACCCGCGCGTCGTAGACGGCCGGCGGCTCTTCGGAGCCTTAAAAATCGCCTGCAGAGACAGCGGCCATAGGGTGCCTTGTGCGCCCGATGAGGGTGATCTTCCTGCCCGCGCCGGCTCTGCTTCGGCGCGGCATTTTTGTTTTTGGCGCGCGAGATTATCGAATCCCCGCGAGAGGAGGTGTACAGATGGCACGACCCGAAAAAGAAGCGTCCGTGGAAGAAATGAAGGAACGGCTGAAAGATTGCTCGATCGCGATTGCCAGCCAGTATCAGGGCATCACGGTGGAAGAAGTCACGCAGCTTCGTTCGAAGATGCGCGCCGAAGGCATCAAGTTCAAGGTGTACAAGAACACCCTGGCGACCCGCGCGCTCAAGGAACTCGATCTGGAAGCGGCCGCGAAGTTTATGGACGGCCCGACGATCTGGGCCTTCAGCAAGGACCCGGCTGCTCCCGCGCGCATCCTGAAAGAATTCTCGAAGAACGTTGAGAAGGTGAAGGTGCAGGGCGGCATTCTCGATGGCAAACTCGTCGACGCGAAGATGCTCGAGGCCTTGGCTGATTTGCCCTCGCGCCACGCGTTGCTTGGTCAGTTGGTCGGCGTCATGGCCGCCCCGTTGCAGAACTTCGTGGGTGTCATGTCTGCCGTGCCGAGGAATTTCCTTGGCGTCATGAATGCGGTCAAGACCCAGAAAGAAGAAGGCGGCGCTGCGGCCTGAGTTCCGCGCGCTTTAGATACATAGCAAAAACCAATTCGGCCGCACAGCGGCCGGCCGTTTGACGGCTAGGGAGACAGGCAATGGCAGCAGATATCAATGGTGTGTTGGACACGATCGCCGGCTGGACCGTGCTCGAGCTGAGCGAGTTCATCAAGGCGGCGGAAGAGAAGTTCGGCGTGAAGGCGGCGGCCCCGATGATGATGGGCTCAATGCCGGCGGGTGGTGGTGGCGGCGCGGCGGAAGCGGCGGCCGAGCCGACCGAGTTCGACGTGATCCTGAAGGACGCGGGCGCGCAGAAAATTGCGGCGATCAAGGAAGTGCGCGCGGTCACCGGCCTTGGCCTCCAGGACGCCAAGGACCTTGTCGACGGCGCCCCGAAGCCGCTGAAGACCGGCGTGTCCAAGGCGGAAGCCGAAGACATCAAGAAGAAGGTCGAAGCCTCCGGCGCGACCATCGAGATCAAGCCCGCGGGCTGAGTCTCGCAGACACGAAATACCAGCCGCGGCGGGGCTTCGGTCCCGCCGCGGTTTTCGTTTGTCCCGCAGGGTCCGTGCAGGGCCGTGTGATATCATTTGTCAATCGTTTTCGGGGAGGCTGCCGGGGTGGAAATTCTCTCGTTCGTCATGACTCCGTTTTCGGAGAATTGCTACGTCATTCTCGACGGCGGCGAGGCGATGGTGATCGATCCGGGTGAGCCCGCCGAGGAACTCTTCAAGGCGCTCGAAGGCTACAAGGTCACCACGCTGGTCAATACGCACGCCCACATCGACCACGTCGGCGGAAATGCCGCGGTAAAGCAGCGCACCAACGCCGAATTCGTCTGCCATGCCGATGCCGCCGAAATGCTGCCTTCCGTGCCGGCACAGGGCCGTATGTTTGGCATCGCCGTGGCCCCCTCGCCTGCGCCGGATCGGCTCATCGCCGAAGGCGACACGCTAAAAGTCGGCGAGGTCGAGTTGCGCATCGTGGACGTCCCCGGTCACGCGCCGGGGCATATTGCGCTTATTGGCGATGGTTTCGTGATCGGCGGGGACGTGCTTTTTGCCGGCTCCATCGGCCGGACGGATCTGCCGGGCGGCGATTTTGAGCAACTCATGGAGTCGATTCGCACGCGGTTGCTCGTCCTGCCGGATGATACCGTCGTCCTCAGCGGTCACGGCCCCGCCACGACCATCGGCAACGAACGCAACACGAACCCGTTCATTTTGTCTGCCCGTTAGCGCCGCGATGGTTGCGCTGGCCGCATTCACGCTCGCGTTTACTTTCGCACAGACGGTCGAAGTGCGCCTCGCACCCGACCAGCCCGCGCCGCTTTTTTTCACCGATGAACCGCTTGTCGTCCAGGTGCGCGCGGACGCCACCACCACCATCGCGCTCGACATCGATGTGGACCTGCCCGACGGCCGGCGCGCGTCGTGGAAACCGGGATCGCTTCCGCTTTCGCCCGGCCGCGCACAATGGCTCACGATGGACGGCCTCCCCATACTGCGTGGCCCGCATGTCTTCCATATCCACACCTCACCCGATGCGAAGCCCGTGGAACGCACCCTCGCACGCATCGATCGGCCGACTCTAACGGCATCCGAGTCCATCGTGCTGGCAATTTCTTCGCCCTCCCCCGCGGCGCGGTATGCCGCGCAGTGCATCGGCGCAGGCATCCAGTTTCCCATGGAATTACCAACCCTTGAAGCCGAAGTCGCCGCGTTCGCACATCCTGGGCGTGGCCCACTCTTCGTCCAGATCACGGCGTCCGGCGGACGGCATCCGCGTAGCGTCGAATCCGCCGTGGCCGCATTGCGCGGCCGTGTCGACCTATGGACGGTCAATGGGGCTATCAGCCCTCGCGAATCGATTCGCGAAGGAGTAGCCGCCCATAGTAAAGATTCCGGCGCAGCGTGGGCCCCCCGGATTGGCAATGCGCGCGAAGCCGGAAGACTGCTTCAGCGCGGAGATACGGTCCTGCCCGGCGCGTTCATCAGCGCACCCGCGATCGCCAAGCCGGTCGCAAATACCGCTGCGCGCGCCGGTTTCGAGCGCATGCCGCTGGTGGTCGATCTCGCGGCCGATCCCACTGCCGCTTCGCTCGACGGAATGCTGTGCCGCCTGTTCGCCGAAGGACTCGGTCTCGGCCGCACAGCGCTGATCCCGCAGGCCCTCATCGAGACGCCGGTGGGATTCTCCGGAGCACTCGCCGCGCTTGCCGCTGTACGTGATCAACTCGCCGATGCGCAGATCCTCGGCACGTACCCCGATACAAGCGAAAACGTCGTGTGGATTGCGCGCCTCGGTGCGTCCGCCGCTCCAGATACGTGGGCATTGATCGTCACTGTCTCCAATTCCGCCGCAAGCATCCCCTCCATCCTTCCCGGCGAAGGCGCGGTGTGGGACGTGCGCGACGCTTACGGAAATTCGCTGGGTGACTTCGGCCGGCCCGACGGGCGCGTCATGATTCCTTCCGGCGCCGGCACGTGGTACGTGCGCGGCCACGGCGGAACGCTGCTACGCGACACGCTCGCCAAGCGCGTGCGCGTACTCGCCGCAGCCGGCCTGAGCTACGCCGGCGAGCTGGCCGCCGCCGCACCCGAGACAACCGGATCGCTCGAAACGCTAGCAAAATACGAGTTGCCCGCACCCACGCGGCTTCAGTTCTTCGCCTTGCTCCGCGGCCTGCCAGCGATCGAGGAAAGCTGGCGCCGCGGCCTGGTCGAAACGCGCGACGCGATCCCCATGATCCGCGATCTCGCGGAGATTGCCGAAGTGCTCGCCATCCTCGAACAGGAGCTGGAAGAGCCCCTGCTTGAACCGCTCGACAAGACCCTGGACACCTGTGCGGAATGGGTTGCACGGTATCAGTCCTCCGCGGAGGCCGATCCGCGCGACGCGAACCGAATTGCATTTCTCCGTGCCGAGGTCTTCCGCCTGGCGGAGCGTGCGCGTGCATGGGAATCCGCCGGGCGCCGGATTGAAGCCAAGGCCGTGGCGGCCATCGCCGAGTGGCGTGCGCGCAGCCTCGAAGCCGCCGCAACGATTCCCTGGCCGGAAATGTCCTCGGAAACAATCATTGAAGAACCGGCGCCGCCGGATGAATCGAGTGAAGGCAAGGAAATCCCGGACACAGCAACGAAAACGGAGGTGGAGGAATGAAGCGGATCGGGGTATTGACCAGTGGCGGTGATTCACCCGGCATGAACGCGGCCATTCGCGCGGTTGTGCGCACGGCCAGCCATCACGGCATGACCGTGCACGGGATCCGCCACGGCTACCAAGGCCTCCTTGATGGCGACATCATCCCCATGGGCCCGCGCGACGTCGGCGGCATCATCAATCGCGGAGGAACGATCCTGCGTTCCGCACGCTGTAAGGACTTCTATGAACCCGAGGGTCGAAAACGCGGCGCCGCCGCCCTCGAAGCCTTCGGCATCGAGGGCCTTGTCACCATTGGCGGCGACGGTACCTACCGCGGTGCGCTTGCGTTGGAAAAGGAACACGGCATTCGGTGCATCGGCGTGCCGGGCACCATCGACAACGACATCGGTGGCACGGACTTCACCATCGGGTTCGACACGGCGCTCAATACCGCGCTCGAAGCGATCGACCGTCTGCGCGACACGGCCGAGTCGCACGATCGCATTTTCTATGTCGAAGTGATGGGCCGGCGCAATGGATTCATCGCCATGTTCAGTGCGATCGCCGGTGGCGCGGAGTATGTGCTCGTCCCCGAAGTACCCACCGACGTCGACGAACTCGTCCGCAGCCTGGATCGTGCCCGCCTGCGCGGCAAGCGATCGAGCGTCATCGTCGTCGCCGAAGGCGGTGATGCGGGGGATGCCGCCACCATCGCCAAAAAAGTCGCCGAGCGTTCGGTCTTCAAGGAGTACCGCGTCACCGTCATCGGCCATCTGCAGCGCGGCGGATCGCCGACCGCCTTCGACCGCATTCTGGCCGGCCGGCTTGGCATGCGCGCGGTGCAGGCACTGGCAGAGGGCCAGACTGGTCTAATGGCCGGCGTGGATGGCCGCGACGTGGTGTTGCGGCCTTTTTCCGACGCCTGGGAGCATTCATCGCACTACGACCCGGACTATGCGAAATTGATGCAAATCCTTGCCCTATAATCAGTTGCAACATAAGGGTTCGCTCAGTTCCCGCTAAACCTTTGAAGGGTCGCCGGCGTCGTATGGATGACGAATGTTGATGGCCGAGCGGTTACCTGGACAAAGCGCGCCGCCGGTGGTGAGGGCGGAACCCATCGCCCCCGTGCGCGAGCCGGGGGACGTGGTTCGCCGCGCCGCCGGAGGTGATCCGCGCGCCTTCGAACAGTTGTACAAGGAAAATCTCGGCCGGGTGTATGCGCTGTGTTTGCGCATGACGCGCGACCGCTCGCGCGCCGAAGAGCTTACGCAAGAAGCCTTCGTGCGGGCGTGGGAAAAGTTGAATTCGTTCCGGGGCGACTCGGCCTTCTCCACCTGGCTGCATCGCCTCACGGTGAATCTTGTATTGACCGAAGCGCGGACGCGCTCACGGCGAAACGAACGCGTCACGCTGGCGGACGAGTCCGGCGTGCCCGATTCGCCCGCCCGGCCCGAAGCGCCGCGCGAGCGGATGGATTTGGAACAGGCCATCGCCGGTCTGCCGGAAGGTGCGCGGCATGTGTTCGTGTTGTACGAGATTGAAGGCTACCGTCACGAGGAGATCGCACAGATGATGGGCATCGCTTCGGGCACGACAAAAGCGCAATTGCACCGTGCGCGGAGATTGTTACGCGAGGCATTATCAAAATGATGAACGACGACACATACGCAACACTCAACGATTACCTCGACGGCCTGCTGCCGGATGCGGAGCGCCGCGCCTTCGAAAGCGTGCTCGCGAATAACGTAGAGCTGCGTGCCGAATTCGAGGCCTTGCGCGCGCTGCGCACTGAAACGGCAGCGCTGCCTCGCGCAATTGCGCCGGAGCGTGATTTGTGGCAGGGAATCTCTAAGCGCCTGGACGATTCGCCCACGGTAGTTTCGTTCCGCCGGCGGGAAAGCGCTCCACGGCGCGGGATGACGTGGACGTATCTCGCCGCCGCGGCAATGCTGCTGCTTGTATTTGGAGCAACCATTCTGCTCAATCGCGCGCAGGCACCCACAGTTACAATTCCTGCGACGACGCCCCTGGCCGACGAATCAAGCCTGCCGGACGACGTCGAGTTCAAGCGCGTTGCGCAGCAATATGTCGATGCGCGCAACGAACTCATTGCGCTTCTCGAAGAGCGCCGCGCGGACATCGCCCCCGAGACGCTTGCCGTCGTCGAGGAAAATCTGACGGTTATCGCCTCGGCGGTGTCTGAAATCGAAGTTGCCCTTGCGAAAGAACCGCAGAGCATCAAGCTCGAGCGGATGCTATACGCCGTGTACCGAAGCGAGGTGGACCTGCTGCAACAGGCAGTCCAACTTACCGAGGAGTCCGCGGCGTCTAATCAGGCGGACGAGGCAAAAGGAGACGGCGATGAAGCCTAAAGCATGGGCATGCATGTGGGCGGCAGTACTCGTTTCAGCTTCAACTGCGGCATGGGCTGCGGATGAGGGAAACGTTGACGAAGAAACGATAGTGGTTCTCGAGCCGGAAGATATCGAGGAGATCAAGGAAGATGCGCTCGAGGCGAGCCGGGATGCCCTCGAAATCGTGCGTGAAGCATTGGAAGAAGCACGCAAGGAAATGCGCGAGTCCGGCCGCGACGAGCGCGATCATAATCGTGCGCGCCGCGAAGTCCGCATTCAGGTGGACGATCGAGACGAAATTCGCGAGGCCGTGCGCGAAGTGGTGCGGGAATCGCAGGATGCGCTGCGGGAAGCCGGCGACTCCATTCACGAGCTGTTTGCACAGAACATGCCCGCCTTTCACAACTCCATCGGGCCAATGCTCGTCCCCTCGTTTACGTTGTCCGATGCCGGTGCGGGCAATGCCAAGCCGGTAGACGAGACGAAACCCGCCACGGGCGTGACCGATATCGGGATTCACAATGTCTCCGGGAAGATCGTCATTGTCGGCTGGGACCAGGACACCATCAATGTAAAGGGGTCTCTGGGCGAGGATGTCGAGGAACTGATCTTTAGCGTCGATGGATCATCCTCGGAAATCCGCGTGAAGGTGCCTGAGCGTCATCGCAATCTGAAAATTCTTTCCAACCTCACGATCAGCGTACCCAAACGTCTGCGGGTTAATTCGCAGACAGTCTCCGGCGGTGTCGAAGCAAGCGGCATCGACGGCTCGCGCGTCAGTCTGGAGAGCGTCAGCGGCGGCATCGTCGTGAAAGCATGCAGCGGCGACATCGATGCGCACACGACCAGCGGCGGCATCGAAATCCATGACGCGAAGAAGGAAGTGGACGCCGAGTGCGTCAGCGGCGGCATTGAGATTTACGGCGCTCCCACCATCGTCTCGGCCGAGACCGTGAGCGGTGGTGTCACCGTCGAAGGCGCGCAGCAGGAAGTAAGCGCGGAATCCGTAAGCGGTCGCGTCAATGTTATCGCCGGCAAACTCTCCCGCTTCAACGCGGGTAGCATCTCCGGCGGCATCGAGTACGAAGGCGGCATGGCACCCGGCGCGCGCTTCGAGCTTAATACCCTCAGCGGCGGCATCCGCCTTCGCTTCACCGAAGATGTCTCCGCCGAGTTCGAGCTGCACAGTTTCTCCGGCGGCATCGAAGTCGATCTGCCCGGTGCGCCCACATCCGGTAAAAAAGAGCTTGAGTTCACGACAGGCAACGGTGATGCCACAGTGGATGCGGAAGCCTTTAGCGGAGGCATTCGCGTCGGGAAAAAGTAACGGCCATTCTTCGACGGCGGCTGCGCAGGCGCGTGGCCGCCGTTTTTATTTCAGGCCGAGCACGTCCTGCATGTCATACAAACCAGGCTTGGCCTTTGCCGCGAATCGCGCGGCCACAATCGCGCCGCGAGCAAAGGTGTCGCGGCTGTGTGCTCGGTGCGTCAGTTCAATCCGCTCGCCGTTGCCGATGAACGACACCGTATGATCGCCGACCACGTCGCCGCCGCGCAGCGCATGGACTCCAATCTGTCGCGAGGGGCGTTTACCCGTCATGCCTTCACGGCCGAAGGTGGCGTCGCCGGGATACGTAAGGCCCAGCCCCTCCGCCGCACGCTCGGCGAGCCGGAATGCCGTGCCACTCGGTGCATCGACTTTTTGGTTGTGGTGCGTCTCGACAATCTCGACGTTGTAGTCGAGTCCCAGCGTCTTGGCGACCTGTTGCGTCAGCTTGAACAACAGATTTACGCCGACGCTCGTGTTCGGCGCGAAGACGATCGGGATTTTTTTCGCAAGCTCCGCCAGTTGGGCGCGCTCACTCTCGCTTAAGCCCGTCGTCCCGACGACCGCCGGTTTGCCGGCTTGCGCCGCGGCGGCCACGTTTTGAAGCGTTGCGGAGGGCGCGGTGAAATCGATCAGTACATCTGCATTCGCCAGCGCGGCGGCGGCATCCTTCGCCAAGCGAAACGACTGCGGCTTGCCGGCCTCGGCCCCGATCTGGATTTCCGTGCCTGCATGCTGCGGCATATCGAAAGCGCCGCCGACGCTCAAGTCCGGCGCAGCGGCCGATAATTCCAAAATGCGCCGCCCCATTCGACCCAGTGCGCCGGCCATGCAAATTCTCATGCTCATGTTTCTCCAAGCTCTATTACCGCGCTATTGTCGATTGTCCTTAGGGGACAATCAAGAATGCGCACTCCCCAAAGAATATTTCCGCGCCGGACAGTTCATACCGCGGGTTTCGGTCTGTCTTCACGGAGGAAAAGAAACACCCCCAAGCTCCGCTCGGGGGTGGATCAATCCGTCAAATCCGCGGCGGCTCTTGCTTCATCCCCCGGATTTCTTCGGATAATTCGCGTCGGACTGCACCTCGACGATCTGCCGGCTGTGGCGTACCGTATGGAGCGGCACGTACAACAGCCAATCGTACGCGTTCAGCCAGTTAAAGATCGGGAAGGGGTGCTCGAAGGTGTGGTTCTTGATTTCGCGCGGCATGGTCTCGATATACGCACGCACTACGCCGTGAATTTTGTAGAACTCCTCGATGGTCTTTGCGCGATCCCAATGCTCCGTCGGCCGGATTTCCATCGGCGCCTGTGCGCCACCCACACCGCCCGGGTTTCGGTTCGGCATGACCTGCCGCAGGAATGCCGCCTTCGTCTTCGTGCGCTCGTGCCACTGGGGGTCGGGCGCGCCCATCATCGCATTGAGCGCGAAGTCGTAGAGCGCTTTCTCCGATCGTACGATGTGCTCCGCGCACTCGCCCACGCTCCAGCGGTCTGCGTTCTGCTTGAAGTTCCACTGCTCGTCCGTCAGCCCCGTGATGAGGCCCAGCAGTAGATCCTGCGAAGCATCCATCTCCTTCACGAGATCGGCGAATTCAGCGTCGGTCAACATGGGACTCGGCGCATCTTCCGCGAGCGCCAATCCCGACTGCACGAGCATTAACGCCGCAATGACCCAATGTTTGTATTTCATATGACCTCTCTCCTTTCGGCTTCCCGTTATCGCGCAACCGTGATTCTAGGGTAATTGAGGTCCTGTTTCACTTCTTCCATTTGCGAGCAATGCCGCCGGATGTGCATCGCCGTGAGCAGCAACCAGTCGTGGCAATTCATCCAGCCCATCTGCGGGAACGGATTCTCAAAGGTGCGGTTCTTGATGTCGCGCGGCATCGTCTCGAGGTACGACCGAATCGCGCCATGGGCCGTATAAATCTCGCGGACGGCGCGCTCGCGACTCCATTGCTCCGTCGGGCTCACTTCGAACGGCGCTTTGAACGGGCTACCGACGCCGCCCTTGGGCCGATTGGGCGTCGTGCTGCGAATCAATGCCTGCTTGCCTTCTGTGCGCGTGAACCATTGCGGGTCCGGCGGGAGAGCCATCACGTTCTTCACCGCACCAAGAATAATGTTCTCGCCACGCACGATGTGTTCAACGCACTCAGCGATGGACCAACGGTTTGGATTCTCACGAAAATTCCATTGCTCGTCGGTGAGTCCGCTGACCATCCCAAGAAGCGTGTCTTCAGACACGTTGAAATCCTCGATGAGCGACGCAAGTTCATCATCGCTGATGTCCGGGCTCGGGGCTTTGCCGGCGGCGGCGTTCTGCGGAATGGGCGCGGGACTCTTCGGGTAGTTCGGATCCTCCTGCACTTCAATCATCTGCCGGCTGTGCCGCACGATGTGCAACGTCACCAGGTGCAACCAGTCATATGCATTCAGCCAGCCAAACACGGAGACGGACGATTCGCGCGTGCGGTCCTTGATGTTGCGGTCCATCGTTTCGACGTACGCGCGCAGTTCGCCGTGCGCCTTGTAGAACTCCTGGATCGCGTGTGCCCTGCCCCACTTCCCGATCGGGCGGATCTCTTCCGGCGCTTGCCGGCCGCCCACACCTTGCGGACCGCGGTTGGGAATGTACTGGCGCAGGATTTCCAGCTTGCCGGCGGTCCGCGTGGACCATTCGGGGTCGGGCGGACTCGCAACCATCTGCTTCACTGTTTCAAGCGAGGACACTTCCGCGCGCGTGATATGCTCGACGCACTCGCCGACCGACCAGCGATCGGGGTTCTGCTTGAAGTTCCACTGTTCGTCCGTCATGCCGGTCGTAAGCGCGAGGATGGTGTCGCGTGTCTCATCAATCTGCTTGATGAGATCAGCGAACTCGGCGTCCGTCACATACGGGCTCGGTTCGCCGGCCGCGTACGATCCCGGTGTGATTGCCACCAACGCCACCCAGGTACACCACAGCATCCGTTTCATGAAAGAACTCTCCCGTCGATTACTCGCCGCCAGTCGCTGACGTGTTCTTCGGGTAGTTCGGATCCGCGATGATTTCGCCGATCTGCAGGCTGTGCCGGCGGACGTGCAGATTCGCGAGCAACAGCCAGTCGTGGCAGTTCAGCCAGTCGATCGACGGGAAGGGGTTTCGGAAGGTGTTGTCCTTGATATCGCGCGGCATCGTTTCGATGTATGCCCGCAGCGTCCCGTGGGCTTTGTAGAACTCTTCAATTCCGCGCGCGCGGTCCCAGTTTTCGCTCGGCAGCACTTCGCCGCCGGCCTTGAACAGACTTCCCGCGCCGCCAGGGTTGCGTGCGAGCACCGTCTTGCGCACAAACTCGTTCTTGTCGCGCGTCTTCTCATACCACTGAGGATCACTCGGCCCGGCGACGACGGCCTTGATCGCGTTCAGAATCGCCACCTCGGTGCGCGCAATATGTTCGACACATTCGCCCGTCGACCAGCGGTTCGGATTCTGCTTAAAGTTCCACTGTTCGTCGGTCATGCCGCTGATCAAACCCAGCAAGGTTTGTTGTGCAAGATCGACTTCCTTCACCAGCACGGCCACTTCCGCGTCGGTGACATTCGGACTGGGCTCGTCCGCAATGGATGAAAACGGCACGAGCAATAGAAGAGCTGCAATTGAAACGAAGTGTCTCCTCACCATGATCCAAGCCTCCCGGAAAAAGTATGTGACGCGACCCATTCGTAAACCGTCACAATGAAACACGCGCTGGAGTTGATAGGTTCAACTCCAGCGCGAGAGAAACGATCTCAGAAATTTAGATAGTCTAACGAACCATGTTCTTGCGGACGTAGTTTTCTATGGAACAGTGTCGCCCTAGCGTCCGCCGGTCGCTGCAGCAGCCTTCGGATAGTTCGGATCTTCCTGCACTTCAATGAGCTGCTTCGTGTGACGCACGGTGTGGTAGAGAATCAGGTTGAGCCAGTCATGCGCATTCATCCAGCCGAGCGCCGGCACGGGATGCGGCATACCGCGGTCCTTGATGTGCCGGTCCATCGTCTCGATGTATGCGCGCAGGTGGCCGTGCGCCGCGTAGAACTCCTCGATACCCTTCTGGCGGCCCCACTTGTTCACCGGCTGCAGCGGCTCCGGCGCCTGCACGCCGCCCTGGCCCTGCGGGTTCCGATTCGGCACCGCCTGCTTCACGATCGCAAGCTTGCCGGCCGACTTCTTCGCCCAATCCGGATCCACCGGGCCCCCGATCGCCTGCTGCACGCCTTGCAAGATGCCGCGCTCGGAAAGCGCGATATGCTCGAGGCATTCACCCACCGACCAGCGATTCGGATTCGTCTTGAAGTTCCATTGTTCGTCGGTCAACCCGGAGACACGCTTCATCAGCTCCGCTTGTGTGTCGTCGATGAGTTTCAGCAAATCCTTGATTTCCGCGTCGGTGACAACCGGACTCGGATCTTCTGCGACGGCGCCGCCCATCGACAGGCAGGCGAATAACATGGCAACAATAAGCGCACACTTCCTCATGGCAACTCCTCCCGTGATGTGGCGCGTTGACGGCCACACATTTAGATTATCGTCGTAATATAACACGGAAAGAGGCTCGTAGAGCCGCAACAATCCATCGGCGAATACGACTGCTCCGGTGAAGGTATATTTAGTCAGACGAAGCAAACGTGTTATGACGGAATTTCGGAATTAGCGGACTGACTGTAGTCGAAATGACTGTTGAGTAAATGCTGAACGCGATAGCTGAGAATGCTCTCAAATTCCGATAACAAGCAGAACTGCGATGACCCAAGTTGGCTCGCTCAGCGATTCATTTTCTAGCTACTTTCCCGCGAGCTTCGTATCGAACCAGTCGCCCATCTTCGCGACTTCCTCGGGGATGGTCAGCCAGGGATGCCCACCGCCGGCCTTGACGTAGAACTCGACGTCGGTGCCGACGCCCTTGAGCTTCTCAACAAAAAACTCCGACTGCTGCAGCGGCACGAGCGGGTCCGCGTCGCCGTGCCAGATCAGGAACGGCGGGGTCTTCGCATTTACATTCAACCCAGGCGAGATCGCGCGCGCCTTCGTTTCGATCTCTTCCGGCGTGCGCCCGTCGACGCCGCCGACGAAGAGAATGTCGCCAATCAGTTTGAAGTCCGGCATGCCGCCAGTACCCCACTGAAGAAAGTTCGTCGGCGGAAAAAAGATGCCGACCGCCGACACATCCGTATTAAACCGGTTCAGCGGGTTCTTTGCTTTCGGGTCGCCATCCTCGCGCGTAACCACGGTAAGCGCCGCGAGGTGCCCGCCGGCGGACGCGCCGGTGAGGCCGAGCTTGTCCGGATCGATGCCGTAGTCCGCGGCATGCGCCTTTGCCCAACGGATGCCGGTCTTCACGTTTCTCACCATGTCCTCGGCGGTGAAGCGTCCGCGCGATCCCGGCCGAACAGCGAAAACCGTATAGCCCTTGCTGCAAAAGATGGTGTACATCTGCGCCATCTGGTGATCGCGAATCTTGCCGCGGTCGGAGTGCCACGCGCCGCTCGCGATATCGACGATGCCCAGCCCGTTCTTCGTGCCCGTCGGCGTGAACACGTCCATCAGCAGGCCCGCGCCGTCCATCTCGCCGTACACCAGATCCTGCTTCTGCTCATACGGCAGGCCGTCCGCAACGGCAGCCAGCGCTATGAAGACAAAACAAAACAAAATCGCCGCGGTACGCATCATGATGAGTTCTCCCAGACGTCCAGTCGCTTCGCCGGCTAGTATAACGGCCGGACGCCTCCCACGCATTCCGCCGCGCGAGGCCGGTTGACTGCCACCGCGCGGCGCTGCTACCGTTAGCGCTTCCCCGAAAACATTGAAGAAAGGCTGCTTTTCATGGCTGATTCGAACGCAATTCAGGTCGCCGTCCTTATGGGCAGCAAGTCCGATTGGGACACCATGGGCGCCGTCTCCGAGACGCTCGCGGAATTCGGCATCACGCACGACTGCCGCGTGCTCTCCGCGCACCGCACGCCCGACGAACTCGAGGCCTTCCTGAAGGACGCTGAAGCGCGCGGCTGTCGCGTGTTCATCGGCGGCGCGGGCGGCGCGGCACACCTTGCCGGCGTCATCGCATCGAAAACCGTGCTCCCCGTACTCGGCGTGCCGATTACCAGTGCGCTCAATGGTCTCGACTCGCTACTCTCGACTGTTCAGATGCCCGGCGGCATTCCCGTCGGCACGCTGGCCA
>SXGT01713664.1_pt1 | contig 17401 bp, 15 predicted proteins | sample 3176221 | NCBI WGS metagenome assembly SXGT01 (sample SAMN11356862, study PRJNA531348) | freshwater metagenome | isolation source: freshwater sample F1-120 | place: China: Fuxian Lake, Yuxi | collected 2017-12-25
GCCGGACAGGAGCGCGCAGCAGCCGGCGGCGATCATGCGGCCGAGTCGGCGGGCGGGCGACGTGGCGCGCACCATCAGAAGTAGGTCGCGATCGACGCGACGAAGGCGTCGTTGTCGACCTCCGCGCGCGTGCCGCTCTCGCTGTTCAGCTGGTAGTCGAACTTCAGCACCGTCTGCGACAGGTTCGGCCGGAAGTTGACGCCGAAGGTAATGCGCTCGCGTTCGGACCCGTCGAGGTCGACGTCGTCGCGCCGCACCACCAGCGTGATGTGCGCGCCGTCGTCGATCCAGCTCGGGCGGCCGGCGCCGGCGAGGAAGTCGGGATAGAGCCGGTAGTTGGCCTGCGCGTACCAGCCGGCGAGGCGGTCGGGGATGCCGTTCGCCTCGGCCAGCGCATCGGTCTCGAGCCGCGCATGAGCCGCCTCGGCGAGGAGCTCGAAGCCGTCGACGAAGCCGGCCGCGGCGCCGTCGAGCCCGAGCACTCGCGACAGGAGGCGCCCGTCCAGCGCGCCGTCGAGCGCGACGATCGTGAGGTGGTTCTCGCTGCTCTCGTCGTACGTCCCGTGGTGCGCCGAGACGCCGACCACGCCGCCGAGCGCCGGGCTCCATTCGACCCGGCCGACTCCAGCGAAGGCGTTGTTGATGTCGTGGTAGGGCTTCTCGGTGCCGAGCGAGTCGTGCGGCCGGCCGCCGCGCAGCCCGCTCGAGTCGTCGAAGCCGGCCGTGCCGTCGTCGAGCAGTCCCTTGAAGCCGCCGGTCAGGTAGGCCTCGTACGCGACCTGCCCGACCGCGGAGTCGGCCTGCGCCAGCGTGCCGAACCCGCCGAACCCCGCCTCGTGCAGCGTGGTCGGGATGACGAACTGGTCGACCAGCGGCCGATCGGTCAGCTCGTTCACCGGCGAATCGTGCACCAGGTTGAACTTGCCGAGCGGGCTCAGGATCACGCCCGTGCGGAAGTTGAACGCGTCGCCCATCAGCAGGTCGACCACCGCGAACTCGACGTCGACCTCGTGGCCGTCCTCGATCTCGATCTCGGTGGCGAAGCGGACGTGTTCGGAAGGCTGGGCGTAGATGAACGGGATCAGGCGATGGAAGCGGAAGTCGCGGTCGGCGCCCTCGACGTCGAGGTACTCGAAGTCGAAGTAGCCGCCGAGCGCGACGTCACCGATTCCGGCGAGGAACGGCTTGCTGTAGAGGCCGCCGAACGCCTGCGACAGGCCGCTGTCGGCCAGCCGTTCACCGCCCTGCATCAGCTTGGCGGCGCCGCCGCTCGCCTGGCTGCGAGCGGCGCCACCGGGTGCGCCCAGCGCGGCAAGGTCCTCGTCGAGCCCGCTGCTGCCGGCGTCGAGCCGTGCGCGCAACTCGGCGTTCTGCCGCTCGAGCGCCTCGAGCCGGCGCAGGATGGCGGCGGTGTCGCCCCCTTCAGGTACCGGCGCTTGGCCGGCAGCAACGTTCGCGGTCGCGACGATCGCCGCCAGCGTCGCCGTCGTGCGGCAATGGGTCCGAGAACGCGCAGAGGGGGTGCCGAGAGTCATGGTCAGTCCGGGTCCTCGAAGGGTGCTGCATCCCGCCGAGCGGCGGTGGCGTCAAGCCGGGCCAAGACAATATTGAGATGGAGTCTCAATTTCAAGAGATGGGAGAGTCGGTCGCTGGCAAGCTCGTCTTCCGAACCATTCCTCCGACAGAGCCGTCGTTCCCGCTCCGTCGCCCCCCGCCTACGCTGCCGCGAATCCCTTGGAGTCTGAGATGCCGCTCACCGATCCGGCGCGTCGCGACTTCCTCGCCTGGTGCGGCTCCCTCGGTCTCGGCGCCACGGTCTTCCCGGAGGCGCTGCTCGGGCTGGCGCAGGACGCCCCGGCGGTCACGCGCTCGATGATCGAACAGGCCGAGAAGCTCGCCGGCCTCGCCTTCACCGACGCGCAGCGCGCGCAGCTCGAGCGGTCGGTCAACGAGCGCCGCGCCACCTTCGCTCGCCTGCGCGCCACGCCGCTCGACAACCAGGTGGCGCCGTGCCTCGACTTCGACCCGCTGCCGGTCGGCCGCGAGCGTCCCGCGCCGGCGCCACGACGGGTCCAGCTGCCTCCGGGGGGCGCGATCGAGCCGCCGACCGAGATCGAGGAACTCGCCTTCGCGCCGGTGTGGCAGCTCGCGGAACTGCTGCGGGCGCGCGAGATCTCGTCGGTCGAGCTCACCGGGATGTGCCTCGACCGTCTCGAGCGGCACGACCCGACGCTGCTCTGCACCGTGACGTTGATGCGCGAGCGCGCGCTGGCGCAGGCGGCCGCGGCCGACGCCGAGCTCGACGCCGGCACGTGGCGCGGCCCGCTGCACGGCGTGCCGTGGGGCGCGAAGGACCTGCTCTACACCCGCGGCGTGCGCACCACATTCGGCGCCGAGCCGTACCGCGAGCAGGTGCCCGCATTCGACGCCGCGGTGGTGGAGCGGCTCGAGGCCGCCGGCGCGGTGCTGGCGGCCAAGCTGACGCTCGGTGCGCTGGCGATGGGGGATCAGTGGTTCGGCGGGATGACGCGCAATCCGTGGAACCCCGAGCAGGGGGCGAGCGGCAGCTCGGCCGGCTCGGCGGCGGCCACCGCGGCGGGGCTGGTCCCGTTCGCGATCGGCAGCGAGACGCTCGGCTCGATCATCTCGCCGTCGGTGCGCTGCGGTACGACGGGTCTGCGACCGACCTTCGGCCGCGTCAGCCGCCACGGCGCGATGGCGCTGTCGTGGTCGATGGACAAGCTCGGGCCGCTCTGCCGCGATGCGCTCGACTGCGCGCTGGTCTTCGCCGCCATCGAAGGCCGCGATCCGCGCGACCGCTCGACCGTCGACATGGGCTTCGACTTCGACGCCACCGCCGGGCTGGCGGGACTCAAGCTCGGCTACCTGCGCGCCGGGTTTCCGGCCAATGCGAACGCCGCCGACAAGGCGGTCCTCGACGTGCTGCGCGCGCAGGGCGCGACGCTGGAGCCGGTCGACCTGCCCGGAGCGGCTGCAGCCGATCTGGGTGACATGCTGGCCGTCGAGGCGGCGAGCGCCTTCGACGACCTGACGCTCTCCGGTGGCCTCGACCAGCTGCGCGAGCAGGGACCGGGCGCCTGGCCCGCGACGTTCCGCAGCGCGCGCCTGATCCCGGCGGTCGAGTACCTGCGCGCGGCGCGCCGCCGCACTGAACTGCTCGCGGCGACGTGGCAGGCGTTCGGCGACTACGACGTGATCGTCACTCCGCCCTATGCGGGCGGCGTGCTGCAGCTGACCAACCTCACCGGCCATCCGGCGCTGGTGCTGCCGCACGGGTTCTCGCGCGACGGGACGCCCACCAGCATCACGTTCGTCGGCCGGCTCTACGGCGAGGCGGCGCTGCTGCGCGTCGGCGCCGTGTTCCAGGCGGCCACCGACCACCACCGTCGCATGCCGCCGCGCTTCGCGGTGTGACGCAGGTCGGGGCGCGCGCTCCGGAGGGGCTCAGTGCGAGTGCGACTCGCCCTCTTCCTTGCCGAAATTGGCGGCAAGGAGGCCGCCGGTCACGAGGCCGCCGCCGAAGCACATGATCCCGACCGCCACCCGGATGCCGAGCGGCTGCGTGCCGGAGATCGCCCAGTCGATGAGCAGCGCGATGACGCCGCCGATGAACGACCAGCGCAGCACCTTCTTCACTTCCGAGTTCATCGATTCGTCCTCTTGCGCCGGCCTTCCGTGCGTCCGTTGGCTTGCGGGGGAACGCAGGCGCGGGAGGTTAGCGGCGTTCGCCGTCCGCGCGAAGGGGGCGACGCGCGGCCACGGCGTTCACTTCCACGCCAGCAGGTAGGCCACCCACGAGTCGTCGTTCTTCGCGTGCTCCACGTGGCGGAAGATGCCGCTCCCGTCCCCGTTCTTGTCGTACAGCTCCCACAGCACGTCGACCCGCCGGAAGCCGGCATCGAGCAGCGCCTCGCGCGTCTCCGGCAGCGTCCAGACCCGCCAGTCGTAGCGGTAGACGTTGCGCCGGCGGCTGCCGTCGGGGAACTCGAAGTGGATCTTGCGCAGCGTCCGGTGAGTGACCGGATCGACCGGTCCCTGGTCCCAGACGTAGGTGAAGCCGCCCATCCGCCGCTCGTCGCGGCCGGAGGTGAACGAGGTCGGGCCGCCATGGAGGTCGAGCGCCAGCAGCCCGTCGGCGGCGAGGCCGCGGTGCGCTGCGCGGAAGTAGCGGAGCAGCGCGGGGCGATCGAGGAAGACGCACCAGCTGAAGTTGAAGGCGCAGGTGAGGTCGGCGCGCGGCACGCGAGTGGAGCGCACGTCCGTGCGCAGCCAGCGCATGCGGCGCGGGTCGGCGCCGTCGGGATTGTCGGGTCGGAAGTGGCGGCGGCGGCCCCAGGCCATGGTCGCCGCCGACAGGTCGACGCCGACCGCGCGGCGCGTCGGGTCGCTCTTGATCCACTCGGCGCACATCCAGGCGGTGCCGGCGAAGTCCTCGCGCAGGATCCGCGGCGCGCGCCGCCTCCGCCGCTCGAACCAGCGGATCATCAGCGCGACGTCGGCGACTGGGTCCTGGACCGACTTCTCGTAGAGGTCGTGCGGATCTACGGTGCGGGCGGTGAAGCGGTGGCGGGTCACGCGGTTCCTCAGCGACGGCTGCGCGGCGGATCGGCGGCAGGGAAGTTGGCCAGGCGCGGTTCGAGCTCCGCCAGCGCGTACGCCATCACCGCCATCGCCGCGACGTTCAGCGCCAGTTCATGCGGATCGGCCTTGTCGGGCGTGTCCGCGGCGGTGTGGTGGTAGTCGAAGTACCAGTGGCCGTCCTGGCGCAGCCCGAGCGTCGGCACGCCGGCCGCGCGCAGCGGCGCGATGTCGACGCCGCCGCCGCCCTTGCCGACCGCACCCGCCCCGATGCCGCGCAGCAGGGCTCCGACCTGGGTGACGCGCGCGAGGTCACCGTCGCTGGCGGTGCAGCCGAACCCCAGCGGCCGCCCGGAGCCGCTGTCCGCCTCGATGGCCGCCACATGCAGCGCCGACTCGTCGCGATGGTCGGCGAAGTAACCGTCACCGCCGCGGACGCCGTTCTCCTCGTTCATGAACAGCACGAGCCGCAGCGTGCGTTGCGGTCGCAGCCCCGCCTCGCGGATCAGCCGCAGCGCCTCCCACGCGATGACGCAGCCGGCGCCATCGTCGAGCGCGCCGGTGCCGAGATCCCACGAGTCGAGATGGCCGCCGACCAGCACGATCTCCTCGGGCTTCTCGCGGCCCGGCAGCTCGGCGACCACGTTGGCCGACTCGATGTCGGGGAGGGTCTCGCAGCCGAGGTCGAGCGCCACCTCCACCGGCCGGCCGCGCGCGACCAGCCGGTCGAGCATCTCGGCGTCCTCGGCGGAGAGCGCGACCGCCGGGATGCGCGCGACGCCGTCCTCGTAGCGCATCGCGCCGGTGTGGGGCAGGCGGGCGTTGCCGGTGCCGACGCTGCGGATCAGCACGGCGATCGCGCCGAGCTTCGCCGCCGCGCTCGCTCCGCCGCCGCGGATCGAGACGGTGGGGCCGTAGCCCGTCTCTGCGCCGCCGTCGCGTTCCATCTTGCGCGTCAGCAGCACGATCTTCCCGCGCACGTCGGCCGCGGCGAGCTGCGCCAGCGACTCGAGGCTCGGGGTGGCGATCACCTCGCCGCGGAGCGTCTTCCCGCCCGTGCCGACGCTGCCACCGAGAGCGCAGGCGACCAGCTCCTGCTCGCGCGGCTGGTCCATCGTCACGCGGCAATGGCCGCGCACCCAGCGCGGCACCATCACCCGCTCGGCGTGGACATTGCTGAACCCGTCGCGCGCGAGTCGATCGAGGCACCATGCCACGGCGAGGTCGGCGCCGGCGCTCCCCGACAGGCGCGGTCCGCAGTCGTCGCATAGCTGCTCGAGCGTCTCCATCGCCCGATTGGCGATCAGCGCGCGCCCGACCAATCGCGAGGCCGCGTCGACGAGCGCCCCGGCCAGCGGCGGCAGCTCGTCGCTGCGCAACGGCGATCCGAGGTTCTGGTCGTCGAGCCAGGGGCTCTCCGCCTTCGCGGGAGAGGCCTGCCCTGCGGCGCCGCGCGCCACCAGCAGCGCCACCGCGATCGTCCGCCATGCGCGCATCGTCTGCTCCTCGCGAAGGGCGAGGAGGATAGCGGTGGCCCCTCCCGTCACTCCGGCGGCGCGTCGTCGGCTGGCGGCGGTTCGGCGTCGCGATCGCGCAGCTCGCGACCGGCCTTCATCAGCGCCTGGCGCAGCAGGAACTCGATCTGTGCGTTGACGCTGCGCAGGTCGTCGCGCGCCCAGCGTTGCAGGGCGTCGAACAGCCGCGGGTCGATCCGCAGGAGGTAGGGTTTGCGTTCGCTGGGCACGGGGGGCGCGCGGCCGGCGCGCAGGGCGGCCGGCCGCGCCTCCGCTTCACCTGAGGTTCATTGGTAGAGCGTGCCGACGTTCACGACCGGCGTCGACTGGCCGTTGCCGCACAGCACGACCAGCAGGTTGCTGACCATCGCGGCGCGCCGTTCGCCGTCGAGCTCCACGACCTTGTGCTTGTCGAGCCGCTCGAGCGCCATCTCGACCATGCCGACCGCGCCCTCGACGATCTTGGCGCGCGCGGCGAGGATCGCGCTGGCCTGCTGGCGCTGCAGCATCGCGTGGGCGATCTCCGGCGCATAGGCGAGGTGGGTGATGCGCGCCTCGACGATCTCGACGCCCGCCTGGTCGACGCGGTCGCGGATCTCCTCCTTCAGCTTGGTCGCGACCTCCGCCGGGTGGCTGCGCAGCGCGATCGCGCCCTCCTCGTGCGGCTCGTAGCTGAAGTGGGTGGCGAGGTTGCGCACCGCCGACTCGGCCTGCACGTGCACGTAGTTCTGGTAGTCGTCAACCTGGAACAGCGCCTGCGCGGTGTCGACCACCTGCCAGACCACGACGGCCGCGATCTCGACCGGGTTGCCGTCCTTGTCGTTGACCTTGAGCTTCTCGCTCTCGAAGTTGCGCGCGCGCAGCGAGACCGGCTTCTTCGCGGAGAACGGGTTGACCCACCAGAGCCCGGGTCGGCGCACGGTGCCGCGGTAGTTGCCGAAGAGCGTGATGACGCGTCCTTCGTTCGGCTGCACCGAGAAGAGACCGCCGAGGCAGATCAAGGAGGCGGGCATCGCCAGCGCACAGGGCACGACCAGGATCCTGAGGCCGGGGAAGTTGGCGAAGACGATCAGCAGCGCCAGGCTGCCGAGGAACGAGAGGATCAGCAGGCCGAGCCGAGGGAGGCCGGCGACGGGCGTGAGCGGCGTCTCGGTGACGGGAGTGCGTGAAGGCAGGAGGGGCGCGGTCATGGTTGGCTCCGTTCGAGTTCCGAACAAGTGATATCACATCGATTACGATCTCCCCCGTCCAGAGGTTCATCTCCGACGGGATAGTTCGGATTCAGATCCGCAACGAATGGCGCAGCGCCTCGTGCCATGCGGGCGGGAGTCCTCGGCATGGCCACAGCGGGTTCGAGCTTCGCGCGGTGGGCGATGGGGTGCATCGGTTTCGGCGTCGCGCCCGCGGCGGACGACGACCCGCTTTTCGACTGGCTGGTCGACCACGCCGCCGAACTGCGCACGCTCGACGCGGCCGACGACGACTTCGCCGACCTCGAGCCGCTCGCGGCGGCCATCGGCGATGCACGCGTGGTCCAGCTCGGCGAGCAGTCGCACGGCGACGGCGCCACCTTCTTGGCGAAGACGCGGCTGATCCGCTTCCTCCACGAGCGGCTCGGCTTCGACGTGCTCGCCTTCGAGTCGGGCCTCTACGACTGCGCGGTGGCCGAGGCGCAGCTCGCCGATCCGAAGGTCGCCGCGCTCGCCGCCTGCGAGCAGGGATTGTTCGGCATCTGGACGCAGAGCGAGGCGTGCCAGCCGTTGTTCCACTGGCTGAAGGCGACGCACGTGACGGCGCAGCCGCTCGAGCTGGCCGGGGTCGACTGCCAGTTCACCGGCCTGGCGTCGGGTGGCTACGTCGACGCGCTGGCCGCGGCGGCGCGGGAGCACGGCGTCGCGCTGGCCGAGGAGGACTTGGCGCGAGTTCGCGGCGCCTACGCGCGCCTTGCCCGCGGCGGCGGGCCGGCGCCGTCGCAAGGCGCGGCCGCGCAGAAAGACGAAAGCGCCGAGCTGCTCGTGCCGCTGTTCGAGGAGCTCGAGCGCCGATTCACGAAAGCGGACGGAGCGGCGGACGCCGCCGCGCGCCAACGCCGCTTCTTCGCCCGCACGCTGCGCAACTTCCGCATCCAGATGCGCGTCGCGGAGCTGTTCGGCAGCGGCAAGAGCGAAGACCAGCTCGAGGCCAGCAACCTGCGCGACATCGCGATGGGGGAGAACCTGGTCTGGCTGGTACGCGAGCGCTACCCGGGCCGCAAGGTGATCGTCTGGGCCGCCAGTCGCCACATCGCGCACGATCTGGCGACGCTGGCGTTTCCCGACGGCTCGCGCGGCTACGCCAGGATGGTGACGATGGGCGACATCGTCCACCGCGAGCTCGGCGACGCGGCCTACACGCTGCTGTTCACCGCGGCGCGGGGCCGTCACGGCAGTGCTCTCGGCAGTGCCGCCTCCGTGCTAGCGGAGCCGGGTGCGGCGATGCTGGAGGCGCAGCTCGATCGGATCGCTCCCCTGGCGTTCGTCGATCTGCGCGCGGCGCGCAACGACCCGGACAGTCCCGCCCGCCACCCGGTTTGTGCCCGCCCGTTCGGCTACGCGCCGCAGATCGGCGACTGGTCGGCGGTCGCCGACGGCTTCCTGTTCACGGCCGAGATGACGCCGAGCCTGCCGCGCGCCGCCGCCGCTCGAAGATGAAGTAGACGACGACCCCGATCCCGAACACCCACGCGCTGCGCTGCAGCGCCAACGGCGCGGCCGCGACGAAGTGGAAGCCGAAGACCCAGATCGACAGCGCGAGGAAGAGGCCGGGGATCCACGGGTAGCCCCAGACGCGGTAGGGGCGCGGCAGGTCGGGCCGCTTGACGCGCAGCACGAACAGGCCGAGCGCGCAGAGCGTGAAGCCGAGCCAGTCGAAGAAGGTGGTCATGTCGAGCAGGTCGAGCAGGTCGCCCAGCGCCAGGTGGACGGTCGCCGCGATCGCCTGCAGCGCGATCGCCAGCGCCGGCGTGCCGAAGCGCGGATGGAGCCGGCCAATCGGCGCGGGGAAGAGGCCGTCGCGCGCCATCTCGCAGTAGATGCGCGGGGTGACCATCAGCAGCGCCTGGGTGATGGCGAAGGTGCTGGTCATCACCAGCGCGGCGACCAGGAGCTCGCCGTGCGGCATCACGTGCCCGGCGGCGTCGGCGGTGGGGGTGCGCGACGCGGCGAGCCCGTCGGCGCCCAGCACCGCCAGCAGCGCGCCGTTCAGCGCCAGGTACAGCACCACGACGCCGATGGTGCCGAGCACGATCCCGAGCGGCAGGGTGCGCCGCGGCTCCTTCACCTCGCCGCCGACGGCGGCCACGTTCTGCCAGCCGCCGTAGGTGAACATCGCCTTGAACAGCGCGGCGTTGAAGACGGTGAGGGTGATCCCGCTCGCGGTCGCGGCGGCGCCGCTGGCCGCTTCCGGGCCGACGACCGCCGCGCTGGCGCCGACTCCGCCGGCTGCTTCCTTCGCGCCGGCCGGCGCACCGCCGGTCAGCCACCACCACGCCCCCAGCGCGACCACGCCGACGATGCCGGCGATCTTCGCCACCATCGCCACGTTCTGGACCGTCGCGCCGAGGCGCAGCCCGCGCACGTTGAGCCACGCGAACCCGGCGATCAGCAGGAACGCCACCGTCTTCTCGCCGAGCGTCCCGGACGGTCCGAGCTCACCCGGCCAGCCGCAGACCGAAGTCAGCGCGCCGGCCAGCGGATCGAGCAGCGCGCGCACGCCTTCGCCGAGCGCCGCGAGGCTCGCCCCAGGCTCGGTCTCGCGCGCCGCGTCGATCACCAGCGAGAGGTGGCTGGCGAAGACCCGCCCGACCCACGCGATCGCGTTCGAGACGATCGCCGCCAGCAAGAGCCACCCGAACATGAACGCCGGGAAGCGGCCGAACGGCTCGCGCACGAAGACGTACTGCCCGCCGCTGCGCGGGAACATCGCCGCCAGCTCGGCGAAGACCAGCGCCCCGGTCAGCGCGATCACCCCGCCGAGCCCCCACACCGCGAAGATCCAGCCGCCCGTCTTCACCTGCGCCGCCACCGCCGCCGGATTGGCGAAGCAGCCGGCGCCGATGATGCAGCCCATCACGAGCATCGTGACGTCGAACAGGCCGAGGACGGGCTTCGGCGGTGAGGGCGGTGGCGTGCTCGTGGGGGGCTCGCTCAATGAGGCGGGCTCAGTCGCCCTTCTCGATCCGGTAGCTGTCGTCCTCGAAGTGCTGGGTCGAGAACTCGAACAGCTCGCAGTCCTCGATGCCGGTGAACTGGTGCGCAGTGCCCTGCGGGATCTCGAGGCAGTCGCCCTTCTTCATCACGAAGGTCTCCTCCTGCCCGCCCGGATGGCGCAGCCGCATCGAGACGCTGCCGCTCTGCACGTAGAACGTCTCGTACTTCACCTTGTGCGCGTGGAGGCTGCAGCGCTTGCCCGCCTTGACGACGAGGATCTTGCCGCAGTAGCGCTCGTCGTTGTGGATCCAGACCTCGTGGCCCCACCCCTTCGGCTGGAAGTGGACGGGGGCGCGCTTCGCGGCGCGCGCGGCGCTCGTCGCGCTGCTGCCGGGCGTCGGGGAGCGTGGGGAGGGAGCAGCAGGGTTCATCGAAGCTCCGGTGCCGTCGGACGGACCGCATCGTGCCTCCGGCACGCAACAGCAGTCCGTCGTCGTTCGCGCCCTTGGTTCGCGGAGCGACTGGCGCGAGACTCTACCGCTCGCGCCGGCGTCGTCGCCCGCGCCGCAGGGGCCGCTCGTGTCCGCCGACCGCACCGCAGAACTCGCCACCGCCATCGCTGTCGCGCTCCCCGCCGAGCTGTCGGGTCGCGCCGCACTCGTCGCCGGCTGCGCCCGCCACGCCGCGCTCCTGCTCGACGCCAACGAGCGGCTGAACCTCACTCGCATCACCGCGCCGCGCGAGCTGGCGGTGAAGCACGTGCTCGACAGCCTGCTGCCGTGGCGGCGGCTGCGGGAGCTCTTCCCGGTGCCGGTCGCCGCGGCTGGGAAGGCGGCGGGAGCGAGCACGGGCGCGCCGCTGCTGCTCGACCTCGGCAGCGGCGGCGGCTACCCGGGCATTCCGCTCGCGCTTCTCCTGCCCCACGTGCCGGTGGTGCTGTGCGAGTCGATCCAGAAGAAGGCGGCGTTCCTCGCCGAGGTCGCGGCCGCGCTGGCGCTCTCCAACGTGGAGGTCCGGGCACGCCGCGCGGAAGAGCTGCTGGCGGAGTTCGCGACGCCGGTGGCCGCGGTGACCGCGCGCGCCGTCGACTCCGCGCGCGAGCTGCTGCGCCTCCTGAAGCCGGCCCGCGGCCGCTTCGGGCGCCTGCTGCTCTGGAAGGGGCAGGGCGTCGAGCTCGAGATCGCGCAGGCCGCGAAGGACGCGGAGAAGCAGCGGCTGGCGGCGGCGATCACCTGGCGCGGCGAGCTGCCCGACGATCACGCGCCGCGCTGCCTGCTCGAGTACGCGCCGGCATGAACGAAGCTCCCCCGCGCCGGACGTGCCGGCGCGGGGGAATGGGTCGATCCGGGAAAGCTCTGGCGACGTGCGCCAGGTCGAGAGCGCCCGGCCGAGAGCGCAGAACCGCCCGCTACTTCGCGGCTCTCCGGCCGTAGGCGTAGACCGTGTACTGGTTCCAGAGCCCGAACAGGACGCTGAAGGTCTCGAGATCGGCGTAGTACACCTCCTCGAGCCCGCTGCGCTGCATGACGTCGCTGATCGCGTTCGTGTCCCACTGCGCGCTGTAGATCGTCGTCGGGATCACGACATGCTCGATCGACGAAGCGCCCCGCTCCGCGTTCTCGCGGAAGACCGGTTCGCGGTTCAAGTTGAGGTCGAGCGGCTCATGGATGTGGGTGTAGAGGTGCCCCGAGATGCCGGCCTTCGGCATCGAGCTGCACGAGACCGCACCGCCGCCCGCGAGCATCAGCGCGAGGAAGATCGCGCGCTTCACGATCAGTCCCCGTAGACGACAGTCGTCTGCCGGCCGTAGACGAACCAGAGGATCGAGAACCACTCGGAGTCGGCGTGATTGAGCGTCGTGATCCCGCCGTTCATCGCCGCAGTCTGTGTGCTGGCGTCACCCCACGCCACGAGGCCCAGCACCTGGTGGGTCGACGACTTCCCGCACTTCGCGCCGAGCTTCGTCTGCTGCAGATCGGTGTCGAGCGGCTTGCGGATGTCGGCGTAGAAACAGCCCGGCAACGCCAGCAGCGCCACCCCGAGCAGACAGGCAAGCGAACGCTTCATCGACGGTCCTCCAACGGGGTCCAGGGGCGAGCTGCCAGCCGCACGAACGCGAACGCTTCGTGGTCAACCGCACCTCGATTCGACGCCCGATCCGCCCGGGCGCAGCGAGGTTGGAACGGTAGCGCGCCAGCGCCCTCGCCGTACCCACCATGCGGCGACACACGGTGTCGGTGCGGGGCCGGTGGCGATCGCCGCGTCCTCGTTCATGCCTCTCCCGCGGCGGTTCGGCGCGCCGGTCGACGGTCTGGCCCGCCACGATCGTCGCGACCGTTCCGGTCGTCGTCGGAGGGCGGGGGTGGGGAACTCACCGCGGCGAGCGGAGGCGCTTCTCCTGCGACTTCGTCGGCGTCGTCGTCGGCGGCGGCGGCGGTGGACGGGCCACCACTTCGCGCTCCAGCACGCCGCCCGGCGCGAGGTCGAGTTCCATCGGCGGCCGTTCGCCGAACAGTCCGCCCTTCGGGAACTCGAGCTGCCAAAGTCCCGGTTTCGCCACCACGAAAAGGAGCGCGCCAGGAACGGGCCACGATGGTGCGCTCGCCCCATCGCCGTCGGTGAGCGTCACCCCGAACAACTCGTGGTGCGGCGAACTCAGCCCGTCGAGCGCGTCGATCACCGCGCCCTCGTCGACGCACCGCAGCAGCAGGCCGGTTGCCCGCTCGACGTCGAGCGAGAGGTCATGGCGCGGCGTCGTCAGCGGCACGATCCTCCCGACTGGCACGAACCAGGGTGCACGTGCCGGAACGACGGAAATGGTGGCGAATCCGGCGTCGCCGCGTGCCACCCATCGGTGTCCCAGCTCCTCGGTCGAGGTGGCGAGCGGAGGAAGGTCCCGCTCGAACTCGGTGGTGTCGAGGATCCGCATCGGTGCCACGCGCAGCTGCAGCGAATCGACCGGGCGGAGCGTGTCGTCGGTCCGGTCGCGGATCGTGACTCCGAGCTCGCCAGGAGAAGGCGACGGCTCCTGCGCGAGGGAGAGATCGATCTCCGCCTGCCCGTCGACGGCGACGTCGACCAGCCGCGCAGCGCCGATCCTTCCCGGCAGCGTCTTCCAGATGTAGCGACCGGGACTCCCGTTCCACCGTTCCGGTCGCAAGCCCTTGGTCTCGATCGTGAGCAGGTAGCGGCCCGGGAGCAGCTCGTCGAAGGTCGCGAGGCCCTGCGCATCGAACGCGCCCTCGATCGAACCCATCGTGTTGCTCGCGAAGCCGCGCGCCGCGACCCGCAACCAGAGCGAGCGGAACTCCGGCTCGAGTTCGGGCGGCACTCCGGCGGGAAGCGAGCCGGAGACCGCCTGCTCGATCGCCGCCAGCGCCGCCTCCAGCGCTCGGCGCGAGGCGTTGTTCCGTCGGCGAGGATCCGGGGGCGGCAGGTCGACCGGCCGCAGGTGAGGCTGCGGTCGCTGCAGCCATTCGGCTGCTTCGCGCGCCATCCCGTCAGGCACCGTCACCGGGGCGGAGTCGTAGCCGGACAGCCTCACGGTGAGCTTCAACGGCCGTCGGAGTCGCAGCTCCTGGCGGCCGCCCTTCATGAAGTCGAGCGGCAGCGACATGCCGACCCGACCGGCGCGCCGGACGACGATTCGCGTTTCCCGGTCGTAGCCGCCGAAGCTGCGCGTGGGCGCGATCTTCAGCGGCGACCGCAGCGGAGCGGCGGTCCGGCCGTCCGCATCGACGACCGCACGCGCGAGGTCGGTCGCCTCCGCCGCGCGCGGCTCGAGCAGGCCGCCCAGGGAGCCCTCGGGCGAGACCTCGAGCAGGTCGAGTTCTCCGTCGTCCTCGTCGGCGACGACGTGCAGCTCGACGGACTCGAGCAGGAGCCCGTTCACCACGACCGGCGGCGCGAGGTCGGCAAGCGGCGGATGGTCCTGCGATTCGATCAGGACCGGCAACGCCCCGACTTCGAGCCCTTCCAGATGGAACTCGAGCGAGCGGATTGCGGTGAGGAAGCAGCGTCCCGATCGCAGCGGCACGACGATCGTCTGCTCCGGCTTCGAGTCCCAGTTGGTGCGGAAGCGGGCCGTGCCGTCAGGCAGTGCGACCGGAGCGCCCTCCTTGTCGACGACCTTGACGTGGTACTCGACCGTCACCTCCGCCGGCGGCTCGACCGGTCGGCGCTCCTGTGCGACCGACGCTGGCGAGGCCCACGCGGCGAGCGACAGGCAGGCGCTTGCGGCGATGCCACACGCCGGCCGGGCAGCTGAGAACTCCATCGACGGCTCCACCGAGAAGGTCGTGACTTTACACGGCAAAGTCATCGGGCGGCACGCCTCGATCACCGTCGTACGATCCGCGCGATGCACACGCTGCGGTTCGCGCCAGCCCTCGCGCTGCTCCCGGCCGGCGAGGTTCGCGTCGCCGTGCTCGACGCGGCGAACGGGCAGCCACGGACGGCCGTCGAGCTCCATGCCATCGCACCGATCGCTCTCGAAGGCGCCGCTCACCAGCGTGCCGCCCTCGAGCGACTCGGATTCGATCTGCGCGATCGCGACTGGGTCGCCGCGCACGGCCAGCGGCTCGACCTCGACGGGCGCGGATGCGCCGTGCTCGCGGCCGACGTGGCGACGGCGTGGCTGGTGGCGTTCGACGGCGCTGCCCGCACGAGCGGACTGGCATGCCGTGGCCTCGACGAGCTGGTGGAGTTGCGCCTGCCGGGATCCGCGGATCCGGAGGGCGGGCTGCCGGACGACAGGCCGCTACTCGTCGACGTGATCGACGCGGACGGCGCGCCGCAAGCGGGCACGGCGATCCGATTGCTCTGGTTCGGCGGCTGCGGCACGTGCGGCTGGGGCGAAGTCGAGGTGGCCGTGAGCGACGCGCAGGGTCGCGCGTCGCTGGGCGGGATCACCGGCGAACGCGCGACCTGGCGTGGTCTCGGGGACGGCAGCACCTTCGCCCTCGGCCCCGCTTTCGCGCACGCGCGGCCCGCGCTGCAGGTGCTCGACGTCGAAGCTGCGGCCAAGGGCCCGGTGAGGTTCGTCGTGCCGCAGTGCGTGCCGGCCGAGTTGCTGCTGGTCGTCACCCCCGAGCTGCACGGGATGCCGCCGCTCCGGATGACGATCTCGCCGGCGGCGGAAGCGGCGGACCTCGACCACGACCCGTTCGATCGCAGCAAGCACGTGAACTGTTCGATCCAACCCGATGTTCCGGTGGCGCTCGACGTCGAGCCGTTCACCGCGTTCGCGGTGAACCTGATGGCCAAGGACTACAGCCTGTGGCTGGACCGCTCCTTCACCGTCACGGACGATCCGGCGAGCCGACGCATCACGCTGCCGATCGATGGCGGCGAAGTCCGCCATGTCAGTCTGATCGCCGTCGATGAAGCGGGCGCACCGCTCGCCGAGCGCGAACTCGTGTGGGAGATCGAATCAAACGAGGAGCCGTCCGACCCCGCCGCGTGGCGCGACCTCTGGTCCGGCCGCTACCTGCAGTTCGTCCGGACGAATCGTGACGGGGTCGTCGAGCTCTACCTCCCCGCAAACGAGACGGTCGGTGATCCCGTGCCGCGACTGCGGCTTCTCGACGTCGACCGTGACCCGGACGAGCCGGAATCGGGCGGGCAGTGTTTCCGGCACGGAGAGGCGTCATTGCCGGCGTTGTTGGCGACCGAACCGGCGACCCTCCGGAAGACGATCACGCTCCAGGCCGTACCCCGGCTGGTTGCCGGCCGCATCGTCGACCCCGAGGGCCGCTCGCTCGCCGGCGCGACGCTCACCCTCCATCCCGTCGATCACCACCTGGACCACCGCTTCCTGACGACTCGCAGCAATGCGAGCGGCCGCTTCGCCTTCTTCGCGACCGGCAGCGATCGCGACGACGTCTACCTCGCGATCGGCGAGGACTCCGGTCGGCTGCTGCGCCCCACCCACGATCGGGTGCGGGATCGTCCGGGGCCCGAACCCCTGCTCGCGATCCGCCGTGGCGCGCTCGAGGCCGAGGTGGTCGTCGAACCGCGGGCGCTGGATCTCGTCGCGCTGCGGCTCGATCGCGACCTCGATCCCGCGTCGCTGCAGGTCGACTGCGCCGACGGCCATGCGTGGCGCATCGACGGCGGCCTCGTCGTGAGCCACGGTCCGCCCGGCAACTACGAGCTCATGATCTGGCGCGTCCGGCCGTATGCATCGCTGCCCGACGATCCGCTCAGCGGGAAACGAATCGGCGGCAGCCAGTTCGAGACGCTCACGCTGCCGCGGCGACGAACGAACGCGATCGACGCCCGCCTCGAGGTGATCGACCTGCGCGGGAAGCTGTAGCGAAGCTGCCGCACGGGCTCACCGAGCAGGAGGCTGCACCCAGTCGGGGAGCGGTCGCGGGTAGCGCCAGACCGGCTCGAAGGCGGCGAGGTCGATCGGCTGTCCGTGGTGGGTCGGCGTCACGAAGCGGCCCGTCGCGAGGTCAATCACCTCGCGCAGCTGCGGCCGGCCGACGACCAGTTCGGAGCCGCCCGGCAACCACCAGGCGCACTTCTCGAAGTAGTAGTGGGTGACCTGGCTGTGGCGCGTGCGGCGCGGATCGCGGACGGCGCTGCCGCCGTGGACGAGGTTCGACGACCAGACGAGCGCGGTGCCTTTCGCGACGTGGAGCTCGCGCCGCTCGAAGCGATGCACCGCCATCAGTGCGGCGACGAACTCCTCGTAGCGCGAGTAGTCGGCATAGCCGCGGCGCATGCCGAGGTCCTCGAGGTCGTAGTCGGGGAGGCGATGGCTGCCGGGGAAGTACTGGAGCGGCCCGTTGTCGCCGTCCATCGCCTCCAGCGCGATCCAGACGCCGCACATGAAGCGGCGCGGCCACGAGTTGAAGTGGATCGCGTCGCTGTGCGGCGCCTGCTCGGTCCCGCGGTCGAAGTTGAGCGTCTGGAAGGGGATCGCGCGGCGCTGGTAGAGGAAGGCGAGGAGTTTGGCCGCGGCAAGTTGAAAAGGGACCTCTGCGGCACGCTGAAAAGGGACCACCCCCGCACACTCTGGTTGTGAGTGGATGAGTCTTCGGGACCCGGCTGAGGCGCAAGCCTCAGCTGGGCGTTCCGGGCTTGCCGTCAGGC
>SXGT01251905.1_pt1 | contig 17396 bp, 14 predicted proteins | sample 3176221 | NCBI WGS metagenome assembly SXGT01 (sample SAMN11356862, study PRJNA531348) | freshwater metagenome | isolation source: freshwater sample F1-120 | place: China: Fuxian Lake, Yuxi | collected 2017-12-25
ACCAGCCCCCTTCGAAGTTGAAGACGCCGTGCGCCGACCAGCCGTGCTCATCGTCGCCGATGAGCTTGCGCTCGGGGTCGGCAGAGAGTGTCGTCTTACCGGTGCCCGACAGGCCGAACAGCAAGGCGGTGTCGCCGGCGCTGCCAACGGTTGCGGAACAATGCATGGGGAAGACGTCGCGTTTCGGCATCCAGTAGTTGAGATAGGTGAAGACCGACTTCTTGATCTCGCCAGCGTAGGCGGTGCCGGCGATCAGGACGCGATGCCCCTCCATGTCCAAGATGACGCCGACGTCGGAGCGGGTCTGAGCGCGGGCCGGATCGAGTTTGAGACTCGGGGCGTGCAGAATCACTAACTCGGGCTGGAAGCTTGCCAGTTCATCGACACTGGGCCGGCGCAACAAGCACTGGGCGAACAGGGCGTGCCAGGCATTTTCACAGATGACGCGCACACCGATGCGGTGGGCCGGATCGGCGCAGGCCCAGCCGTCGAAGACAAACGTTTCGCGGCCCTGAAAGTGGGCTCGGGCACGATCCCAGAGCCGGTCGAAGTTGGCGGGATCCATCGGTTGATTGACGGCCCCGAAGGCGACATGCGCTTCATTGGCGGGCCGGCGGACGATGTACTTGTCCTTGGCGGCCCTGCCGGTATAGGGGGTGGTGACCGCGACGAACGCCCCGCTGGACGCCAGCACGCCTTCCTTGCGGTCGAGGGCCATCTCGATCCAGCGCGCCGGCGCGAGCTGGGCATGGATGGCCCCGAGATCTACCAATCCGTGTGGGCTCAGGTCCATACGACATCCTTCCGTCAGTAGTGCGTATAATTTCTATGATAGCAGAAACGTCCGTCGTCAGTGGTCCGTGGTCAGTGGCCGAAAGAACGGAATTCGCCGCACGCCAGTGCCGTTCGATCTGCGCCCCTCCCACGTGCCCAAGGACCATGGACCATGGACCACGGACCGCTGACCACGGACTATGCTGAACTGGAACTGGACACAGACCGAATTCCTGCTCAAAGGCGTTTATCTTGGCCTTCTGGTCATGATCGCCTGCATGGCGCCGCAAGCCGTTGAGCTGGGGCTGATCGCGGCCTTTGCCGTCGGCGGCCTGGCGCTCTTTCTGAGCGTGGCGGCAATCCAGAAAATCCGCGAGGGTTTTCAGGTCAAGGGACGGCTGCTCGGTTTCCTCATCTTTCTGGTGCTGGAAAACCCCGGCATGGTCTACGCGGGGCTGGTCATCGGCCTTAGCTCCGGAGCGGTGTGGACATTCAAGTGGTGGCGCGCCAACGCCGGCGAGGCTGCCACGCTTCCGATCGAGGCGCTTTGGCCAGTACTGGGAGGCGCGGCCCTCGGACTCATCTTTTACGGCCTGCGCCATGTGCGCCAGCGGCTCTACCGGTTCTACATCGGGCTCGGCGTGATTGCCGTGCTGGTCGGCGGGGCGGCGGCGCTCTTCCATTTTCAGCCGACGCTGCTCACCGCCGACAAGCAAATGATCGGTACTCTGCTGCTGTTGGGCATTCCCGGCTTCTACTTGTTGACCTTCGCGGGCCTCGTCGAGGAGTCCGAAATCGAGATCGCGGCCTTGTGTGCAGCGCTTGGCATCGGGCTGTGGACGCATCTCTCGGTGATCAATCCCGCAGTCGGCGGATCCGCCGTCCTCCTCCCCGTCGGCATCTTCTTCGTCTACACCACGCGCTACCTGCCGGCGCTGCGGGTCTTCAAGCACACCTTGCGCGGCATGAGCTATCAGCAGATGGGGCAAACCAAGCTCGCGCTGATTTCGCTGGGCCGGGCGTTGCAGTTCGACCCCCAGAACGTGCTCGCGCGCCAGCAGATGTGGGACGTACATCGCGACCTCGATTTTGCTGAGCTGAAGCACCAGCCCGAGATTGTGCCGTTCCTCAACTTCGAATTCTGCCTGGGGCGCATCAGCCAGACGTTGCAGACGAGGCCGACGCCGGAGGACCTTCGCGAGGTAATGCGCATGCTGGACCTGATCGCCGACAAGAGGCCGGACATGCAGCCGGTTGCCGCCTATTGGCGTGCGGTCGCCAACCTTCATGAACGCAACTACGACGAGGCCGGCAGGAACCTCGAAAGCATTTTACTGTTGCCCCAGACGCACACCGCCGAGCGTGCGGCGATTCATTTCCAGGCCTGGTATCTGGCTATGTACGGCCATCCCGAGATGACGAAACGCGTCGGCAGCGCGCTGTTGCCTCAACCGGGGCACCGCATGGACGCGATCGCCGCGGCCGAGACCCAGCTCGCGAAGGCGCCGAATGACGCGGAAGCCTGGGACATGAAACGGCAACTCTACAGCGAACTCACCGAACGCGAGTACTGGAGCTTGACGCAGCCGGGCCAGCCTCCGGAACGATTCAATCACGAATACGTGCAGCAGCTTGGACTCGCCTTGCTCGATGATCCGCAACAATGGCAGCGCGGTTGCGAGTATCTGCGCATTGCCGCCAATGGCATGCCGCTCCGGACTGCCAGCATCTATATCCAGATCGCCCAGACCCACGAAAAACACGGCGACAAGCTCGGCATGTGGGCGAACTATCAAAAGGCGATGCAAGTCGGCCGGACGATCGGCGTCGCCAACCTGGCGACGGCAGACCGAGATGCCCTCTTCGCCACGGTGCGCAAGATCGGTGAAGAGGCGCTCAAGCAGAGCGAGACCGACGCCGCCCTCGAAGCGTTCAAGTTCTACAGCCAATGCGACAGCGCAGGCATCGAAACCTATCGCATGCTGGCGGATCTGTTCGAGAAGAAGCAGGACATCTGGCAAGCTCTCCATTGCACCGAGCATGCATTGAGTTACAACGCCGAGGACAAAGACCTGCTCGCCCGCAAGGACCGCTACTATTACTCGATTGCGCCGGACGATCTGAAGAACCGCATCGAGAGCGTGCGCAAGTGGTTCGATCCGCAGTATTGCCGGGACAAGGCCCGGTGGATCCTCGAAAAGCACGGCGGCGACTTCGAGATGCTCGATTGGGCAGGACATCTGGCGGAGCTCTCCTACGTCGCCCAGCCGGGGAGCCTGTCTTCGCATCTGCTCAAGGCCCGCGTGCGCCGCCTGCGCGGCGAAATCCCCGAAGCCATTGCGATCCTCGAAGAAGTGCGCACCCATCGCCCCGAAAAGTTCGCCAACGACGAGGAGCAAAAGGCGTGGTACTTTACCCACCGCATGCTCGGCGATCTGTATCTCGAAGAAAAGCCGAGCGAGGCGGCGCTGTGTCTGGAAGAGTTCAAGAAGAGCGACGAAGCCGGCGCCGACACCTCCTACAAACTGGGCCGAGCGTACGAGGCAACGGGCGATTTCCGACGTGCCGCGGCTTTCTATGAGGAAGTCACCGCCTACGAAAAGCATCCGCTGTTCTACGAAGCGCGCGACGCGCTGGAACGAGTCAAACGCGGGGCGCCGCGCTGAGTTGCACGCGACTTCATTTTCGTGCTTGCGGCAATTCCCGCAGTCGAGCCTGAAGCCTTGGTACCAGGGCAGGTTGGGTCCCCTGAGCGACAATCAGCGCCTGTTCGAGGGTTTGCTCGACATCGGCTGGACGGTTGTGAGCGGCGTACGCATCGGCGAGCGTGATGAGCATCTCGGCGTTGCGCGCGCCCGTCCAGTGCACCGCGCGCCGGGCATGGAGCAATGCTTCTTCGAGGTACCTCAGGCGAAGCAGCGCCTCGCTCAAGCCCTGGCTCCCCCCGGCGTGCCTGGGGTTGATCGACAGCGCTCGTCGAAAACGAACCTCCGCCTCCGTCCAGCGCTCCAGTTTCAAAAGCGCCAATCCCCAGCGGAAATGAATATCGGCATGGCGCGGTTCGATTTTTTCCGCCTGCGCATACAGCCCCGCAGCATCCTCCCAGCGCCCTTCTTGAGATGCCAGGGCGGCCAGGGTGGTCAGACAGTACGAGTCCTCCGCATCGTGCTCGACGCCTGCCCGCAGCTGGGCCTCGGCCTCGGCATGGTCACCCTTGACCAGGTACGCTGCGCCGAGGTCGCCGCGAGATTGCGCATGGTCCGGCTTGATCGCCAGGATCTTCTTCATCATCGAGATTGTTTCATCCGGATCCGCCTGGCCGAGAGCGTTCCCGGCCGTGACCAGGCGATCGAACTCCGTCAGGCGTGCGATGCTGTCCTGGAGGCGCTGGCGCATCGGCGGGCTCGCGTCCGCTTTTAGCGCCTCGCGCAAGGCGCCGATCGTTCCGACCAGGCGTGCCGCGCCACGGCGGTTCTCCGCTTCGTCGAGCCAATGCTTGGCGAGCTGGTCGGCCACGCGCTTCGCTTCGCCGCGACTCTTGTCGTCCTTCTGCGTGCGCAGCCAGGCCAGCAGCACGGCCTGTTTCCCCTCGGGATGCACGGCGATCCGGTGATCCGAACGAGGCGCGACCGGCACATATTGATCGTCAGACGTGTGGAAGCGAACGTTCATCCAGACGCGCGGCGGCATATGGCAGCCGACGCAGTCGCCGCGCACCGCCGCCGGCAGCCGCGGTTGATCCGGACAGGCCGTCGCCTTGTGACATTGCAGGCACGCGCGCTGGGTCGCCGCCGCCTGGTGAGGCCGATGCGGATCATGGCAGGTGATGCACGTCATCTCGCTTTTCTGGAAACACTTGCTCTGGCGCAAGTAGCGCACTTGATTGGCAACCTGCTCGTCCTCGGGATATTTGGTTTGAATGGTCCGATAATGGGCGTCCAGCGGTTCTCCAGGACGATAGGCGAAGGCCGGTCCTTTCGGCTTGACGTTGCTGTGGCACTGGTTGCACACGTCCATCAACTGGTCGCGCGTCAAGGTGCCTGGATGTAGGATGGCATGGGCGGTCCCCTTGGGGTGCTGGCGATGATGCGCAACGTGTTCCGCAGCCGGACCGTGGCAGCGCTCGCAGCCTACGCCCAGGATCATGTCGTCCTTGCGATACTGATTCGGCGTACCGGGAATGTGCCCGATCCAGGTGTTATGGCATTCCAGGCAGTTGGGAAATGCCTGACGGGCATCGATGCTGTCAACGGCATGTCCCCAGCGCTGGAAGGGATAGAGCCAGGCAACGGAAAGGTTGTAAAGCCGATCTCCCTGCCAGGCGAAATACATCTCATCCCCAGCGCCGCCGGCGCCGTAGACCAGGCCAATCGGGTAATCGAGACGGCGCGGACCTTGGGGCGTCATCTGCAGGCCGCTGACCACGAACTCGTCGTGCGAGCATTTCATCTCGAAATGCAAACCGGGATCCCGCGTTGGATGAATGTCCCGGCCTGGAACGAACCCGGGCGCACGTACGCCGCTGGACGGCGTGCAGGCCACGAAATGACGCGTCTCCTGAAACTCCGCAACGCGCTTGCCGTGGCACTCTGCACATGCTTTGACGCCGACGTAGCCTGGATTCGCGACCGTCAGCACGGGATCGAGATCGTCGTCGCCCGAAACTTTCGGCGTCCGAACGCCTGGCCGCCACCAGATGACGACCGTCACGCCGATTCCCAGCATGACCAGGAACGCAAGCACAACTCGGCGCCAGCAAGACCATGTCCCGGGCTGGCTACCTGGTGTCACCCCTGCTGCGGGAGTTTCCGGATCGTGCATAGACCGCGATCCAAATGGGTGAAGGATCGTTGTGACGAATAGCTTCCCGAAATGAGAGTTCGTAAACGAGCCGCGACCGTCAGGGAGCGCTGACGCATGCTGATTCATCGCTCTCTGACGGTCGCGGCTCGTGAAGCGCCTCCGGCGTGGACACTTGATCTTCGAGATTCGTAGTACCTCATCCGTGGGCGTCGGCCTATCTCGGCGTCACCTTCAGCTTCATCTCCTTGCTGTCGCGCAAGATCTTGATGTCGACAGCCACGTTGGCTTTCTGCGTTGTCAGGACCGACATGTAGCTCTTCACGTTGGGAATTTCTTTGCCGGCGATTTCGACGATGACGTCGCCTTTCTTCAGCCCGGCCATGTCGGCGGGCCCCTTGGCGGTGACTTGCTCGATCAAGACGCCTTTGCCGCCAAAGGTGTAATCCGGCAGGATGCCCATCTTCGGAAAGCTGCCGGGGCCCGGCGTGAACGTCGTCGGCGTGAAGACGAATTCCGGCCGCTTGGCGTCGGTCCGCCAGTGGTCGACGATGCTCTCGGTGTAATCAGCGACCTTCTTCATGCCCGCGACGTTGATCTTCTCGGCAACATCGGTCGGCCGATGGTATTCGGGATGGGTGCCGGTGAAGAAGAAGAGCACGGGGATCTTTTGCATATAGAAGGAGAAGTGATCGCTGGCGCCGAAGACGCTTTTGTCTTTGACGACATCGAAGCCCGGGTTGTGCTTCTTCACCAGCTCTTCGAAGCCTTTGCCGGAGTCCATGCCCAGCACGAGCAACTTGGGCTTGGCGCCCTCCGGCAGATCGGTCTTGACCCGGCCGACCATGTCGAGGTTGAACATGGCGACGGTATTTTTCAAAGAGAAGAGGGGCTCGACGCGGCAATAGTGGCGTGAGCCGATCAGGCCTCGCTCCTCGGCGGTGAAGGTCATGAAGACCATGCGTCGTCCTTCGCGATTCTTGACGGCGCCGAAGCGGCGTGCCAGCTCGATGACCGACGTCGTACCGGAGCCGTTGTCGTCGGCGCCGTAGTGGATCTTGCCCTTGGACCCCGGCGCGAGGCTGCCTACGGCCCCGTAGCCGAGATGGTCGTAGTGCGCGCCGACGACGATGGTTTCGTCGGCAAGCGGGCCGCTGCCTTCGACATAGCCGATCACGTTCTTCACGGGATATTCGGTGCGCTTCACCTTGACGTTCATCGTAAGCGAATAGTCCTTGAGCACAACGCTGCGCGGCTTGAGGTCTTCGTCAATCGCTTTCTCGATCTCGGCCAACCCCTTGCCCGTGCTGGTGCGCAGCATGCCGTCGAGGATCTCACGCTTCATTTGCACGTACGGCATCGACGTCGTGGTGATGCCGCGGGATGTCGTCGCGAACGGCATCAGGTCGTCTTTGGCCTCCGAGGCGTCGTTGACGAGGATGACGGCGGCCGCCTTGTTCACCTGGGCGCGAATCTGCTTCACATCGAGCCCGGCCTGGTCGTCCTTGAACGGGCCATCAAACGGTTTGTCCTTGCTGGCCCAGCGCGGCAGCCGGCGCAGGGCGATCACGATTTTTCCCTTCACGTCCATCCCCGCGTAGTCGTCGTAGGCGATACTGCGCCCCGTCACGCCATAGCCGACGAATACGACCGGTGCGGTCAGCGCGGCCGGGGCAGACGTGCCTTGCACCTGAAAATCGATTCCCTGCTTGAGCGGCCGATCCTTGCCGTCCGGCCCAATCACAGTCAAATTGCTGTCGCCATCCAGCTGCGGGTTGATGCCGAACGGGAACGGCTGAAACCACGTGCCATTGACGCCGCCCGGCTTCAGACCGGCCTTGCGAAACTGGGCGGCAATGTATTCGGCAGCCAGATCGAGCCCCTGTGTGCCAACGCCGCGGCCTTCGCAATCATCGGACGCCAGGAAGAAGATGTCCTTCTTCATGCGTTCGAGAATCGCAGCGTCCTTGTTTTCCTGCGTCCATGCGGAATGCGCCAGCAACCCCACCAGGCCCAAGGCAAGCGTGAATACGAAAATGCGACCAATCTTCGTCAACATGGAGGTCTCCTGCAGTGGATTGACGGCGAGCAAGGGATGAACTCGAACCACCAGCCTTTTGTATCGTGTTTCTTCGAAAAATGCAAACAGGCAAATCTTTTGCATGGGCAGGCGCTTCAGCCCAGGCAAAGCAATCTGCGTGGCCGGTGTCTGTACTCAGACCCCGGTGAGTCACGTTGCATGGCTTTTTTTGCCCCGAGCGTTCTTCGCGGCGACCTCAAAACTACGCTGCCGGCTGGCGTGCCGAAAGCTACTTCAATTTGACTGCCAGATCGACACGTTTGCCGTTGCGCAAAATGTTGAGCGTCAGCGGATCGCCGATCAGGTAATTTTGGCGAACGAAGCCGAGGAACTGCTCCATCGACATATCGAGCTTCTTGTCATCGATGCCGAGGATGATGTCGCCGGCGTGGACGCCCATCGCCTTGGCGGCGGAATGGACCTTTTCTTCCTGGCGAAACGCGAGCCGTTTCTCGTCGAGGCCGAGGGCCTTTTTCTCCTGGGTGGTCAGGTCTTCGCCATAGACGGTGAGGGAGGGGAGCAAATCGAGCAGCGACGGGCGCCAGGTGATGTTGGTTCGGCGCCAGCCGGCGGGGAGCGTCAGCTCGGCGTCGAGGGTTTTGCCCGCGCGCTGCCAACGGATGGGCAGCTTGCCCGTGAATGGCGCCTTGTGCAGGCCGTACGCAGCGTCGGCGAACGCATGGACGGCGATCTGATTGACGGATTGCAGGAGATCGCCCGACTTCAGGCCGGCGCGCTCGGCAAGGGAGCCCGCCTTCACCGCCCGGACCATGTTGCCCTGGTCGAGATCGAGAGTGATACCGATATTCTCGGGCAGAGGATAGGAGTAAACACTCTCACGTGCCCAGGCGCCGGCGTTGATCTCGTCTTGTCTGAGAATCTCTTTGACCTGATGGCAATGAATGCAGCCGCGATACGCCTTGGCGGAGTTACGGGTCTCGATGTAGAGCGGCTTTTGCGCAGGGCGGTCCGGCTTGGCGGCGGGGTCCTTGCGGTGCTCGGTCAGCGCCGCCTCCATCGCGTAATGCAGGCCGGCCAGCGAATTACGCGTGTCGGCACCCTTGGCGTCGCGGCCGCCGAATCGGCCGTAGACCTTCCCTTGCGCGTTCATGAAAAACGCCGCCCAGGTCAGGTCGAAGTCAAACTCGAAAAGATTGAGATCTACTTTCTCAATGCGCAAGAGCCGCACGCGAACGAACTCGCCGGCGAGATCGTCGATCTTCTCCAGACGGACAACCTGCCCGTCAAATGCCTGGCAATCGCTTCAGGGATCGCAGCGGAACACGACCATCAGTGGCTTGCCGGTCTGCTGCGCCCGGGCCTTGGCGGCGTTGAGATCGTTAAGCCAGCCCTTTTGCGCCGCAACTTTGGACGCGGGGCTCTGTGCCAGACTCGGGCCCGCGGCCGCCAGAGTGATGCCGACAGCCGCGGCAAGTAAACGCCAATGCATATGGAATCCTCGGGAGGGGCGCGGTCACGGGGTAGACGAAAGGTACGGCTACTTGTCGCGGGGCTTGGCAAGGACCTCGATGTTCTGAACCATCGGCCCATGGTTTGTGAACAGCCAATCGACGGAGACGCGGCTACCGATCGGCACTTGCCGCACGTTGACGAGCAATTTGTCTGGCATTTTCGCATGGAAGAAGTACTTGCGGGCTTTTTCCTCGCCGTCGCCGAGGACCTCGATCCAACGGTCGTCGGTGCGGGATTGAAGGGTACCGAGGGTTTTGCCAACGCGTTTTTCTTCGATCTTCTTATCGTCGGAGGCGCCTTTGGGCTCCTTGAGGACCTTGACGTTCACGGCACGCAGGCGTTCCTCAAATTCCCACTGGACTTCGAGTCGGCTGCCGACTTTGAGCTCGCTGAAGACCTTGAGCATCTTCTTGTCGGGCCCGCCCCCCTGTGCCGGGGCGCCGCCGACCCAGTGCGGCACATAGCGTCGGCCCTTCTCCTCACCGTCGGCGCGCAGCTCGATGAAGTTCGGCCCCTTGTCGGTAAGAGTCCCGACCGCGGTCCCCTTCTTGCCTTCGAGCGGGTTCTTTTCTTTCTTCTTGTCCTTTTCCTGCGCGAACGTGGCCGGAGAGATTCCCACGAGGCCGCAGGTCAGGCCGAGCGTGAGCAATCCCGCGAGCAGTCGTTGTGCTGTCATCGTCGTCCCCCTCTGATGTCGAAACGGGCAACGGAGATGATGATAGCCGAGAAAAAGGGATGTGCAAACGATTTTACCGGCGCCGCAGGGATGTAGCCGTGGGGTGCTGCACCCTCGCCTGGCGCTGTGCAATCCGCGAACGGTCGGGAGATATTACGGATTCGCCGGTGGCGCCCGGAAGTGGGTGGCGTCGTGGCGTCGAATGCCCATGCCGCCGCTGCCGTCGAGGCGTGGCGACATCGAGTAGACTGCGAAGCGACCGGTGTTGACCTCGGCGAGGTAGAGCGCCGTATGCCCGTTGATGGTTGAGCCAGTGGTCATCAGGAAGTGGACATTCTGTTTGGGCGGGATGTTGAACTCCTTGACGAGGTCAACCTCGGCCCAGGGAACGACTTTGCCCAGGTTGGGATCGACGACGGTGCCGAGCAATTTGCCGGCGCGGAAATCGAGCATCCAGACGCCATCGGACACGGTCTTGCCACCGAGGTTGATGGTTCCGGTCGCCATGATGTAGTCGGCATGGCGGTCGTTTCCCGCCCAGACCGGGAGGGGCGCGGCCCGGAAGTAGACGGTCCCTGCGCTGCCGATCACGAGGCCCGCGAGCAACCACAGCCACTGTCCCATGATTTTCATGGCGAACGCTCCTGCAAATCTTCGCCCTGTTAGAAGCTGTTTCAAAACCGCGTTTTCGTAGCATAGGCGTCCCGCCTGTGCTACGTTTCTCGGGGTCGTACCACAGGCGAGACGCCTATGTTACAGCTTTTCGAACAGCATTTTAGCCGGCGAGCCTGCTCGCCGTGGCGCTGGCTGAATATAGCAATGACCGTCATCCGCACAATGCGGATTGTTGTCCTGGCGAGGTGCGGCTAGAATGGAGCCGTGCCGGTGGGCTAATTCTCAACCTGAAAGGATTCTCCATGTTGTGCAAAGGACTGTTTCGCCCGTCATTGCTGTTCGCTGTCTTGTTTCTTCCGCTGGCCCAGGGCTGCCAGCCCGCGGGGCCTGCCAAGGTCGCCCCGACTGCCCAGACCGAGTTTGTCTTTTGTCATTGGAATGTCGAGAACTTCTTCGACGACCAAAACGACGGCCGCAACGGCCAGGGGGACAAGGAATACGACGGTCTCTTTGCCGACAACCCAGAACTGTTCAAGCTCAAGCTCGCCAAGCTCACGGAAGCAATTCTGCGCATGAACGCGGGCAAGGGGCCGGATATCTTGGCATTGGTCGAGGTCGAGTCGCAGCGCGCGGCCGAGCTGTTGCAGAAAGCGCTCAACGAAAAACTCGGCGATCCGGCGCTGCACTATCAGAACTTGTTGATGAAAGAAGTTTCCGTCGGCCGGCATATCGCCCCGGCCATCCTCACACGCCTGCCGGTCGTCCGGGATCGGACGCGCACTCTCGACAAGCAGCGGCGCATCATCGTCGGCCATCTCAAGGTCAACGATCACGAATTGATTGTCATCGCCTCGCACTGGACCTCACGGCTCAAAGAAACCGGCACGAAAGGACGCGGCGATTATGCCGACAAGATTTACGGCGCCGCCAATGCCATGTTCAAGAGCAATCCCGGGGTTGACATCCTCATCAGCGGCGATTTCAACGACGACCCCGAAGACGACAGCGTCAGCAATCGCCTCCACGCCAGCGGCGACCGCGAGGCTGTCCGGTCCAGCAATACGCTTCAGCTGTTCAATCTGTTTGCAGGCAAGGACCGCAAGGAGTACGGCACCCACTACTACAAGCAATGGCATATTTTCGATCAGGTCGTGGTCTCGCCCGGCCTGCTCGACGACAAGGGCTGGACGTGCGATCCGCAGTCCGCGCAAACCTTTAATCAGTTGCATCGGGCCAAGGATAAGCAAAAACGTCCGTGGCGATTCGGCGGCGCCTCGGAAAAAGGGGAGCGTGGCTACAGCGACCACTTCCCCGTGCTCGTCAAATTGCACATCGAAAAGACGAACCGCTGAGCGCGAGGACAAAAATCCGCCAATTCTTCGCCGGCTCCTTGTTTTCGGTCCCCGTTTCACGGTAGAATGAATTGGCTCCCGAGACGAGAACGATACCCTCCCCGTGCGCCGGGTTTGGGCGGATTTGACCCCAGACGCTTCGACAGATCCCTTGCGATCCGGAGAACATCCCGTTCGCATGTGCCTTGCTTACCAGCCCTACCATTACCTTGAAGCCTTCGCGCGATAATTCGACTCGGTTTTTTCTTGTAGGTTTGCCAGCGCACCGGATATACTGAACTTTGCAAAAAAGCGGACTACCCGCCGTTATCACCAGTGAGGATACGCCATGTTCGGATTAGGTTGGCCTGAACTACTCGTCCTGGGCATCATCGCCGTGCTGCTGTTCGGCAGAAAGCTGCCCGACATGGCGAAATACCTGGGCAAGAGCGTGATTGAATTCAAGAAGGGCATGCACGGCCTGGAGACCGGTTTCGACGATGCCGCCAATCCGGCCGGGGCTCCTCCCGCAGCCGCCGGCGCTGCCGAGCCGGTGCGTCCGCCGCAGCGTGTAGCCCCCGCGGCGCCCAAATTCGACGACGCCCCACCTCCGCCGCCGAACACCCAGATCACCGCCAATCCACCGCAGCCGTAAGGGCAAGTCACAAGCAAACAGTAGAAAGGAAAAAGTAACGAGTAAAAAGCAGATTGCTCCTTACTTTTTCCTTTCTACTTTTTACTCTTAACCTGAGAAGGTCGCTTAGCTCAGTTGGTTAGAGCGCATGGATCACACCCATGAGGTCGGGGGTTCGAGGCCCTCAGCGACCACTGACGTTACCCCAAAGCCAATCGTGACGTCGTCCCTGCCTGCGATTTTCACCGTCGCGCCAAGTGGGCGATTATCATCGTCCGTTGATCGGCTGGCGCGGTACGCCTTCTTGACGGAAAGCGCCCGGCGCTAACGCAAGCCCGCCCCTCGAAGCAACTTCTATCTGGTCACGCTTCATCACGCTTCGACCAAACCGAAGCGGGAGGCCAGCAGCACAAGCTCGGCAACGGAATTGACCTGCATCTTCTTCATCAGGCGGGCACGCCGATCTTCAACGGCCCGGATGCTGAGGTGCAGGTCCGTGGCAATTTGCTTGTTCGTTTTGCCGGAAACAAGCAGGTCGAGCACTTCATGCTCCTTCGGAGTCACCTGCGCCAGCAGACGCTCAATCTCGGTTCGGCGTGCTTCAGCGGTTCGACGTGCCGTATCCTTTTCCAACGCTCGACGAATTTGGCCAACAAGTTCATCCAAACGAAAAGGCTTCTCCAGCAGCGATACCGCTCCGTGGGACATCGCTTCCACCGCGATCCCGACGTCGGCATGGCCACTGATCATGATGATGGGCAGTTGGTTGCCGTCCTTCGTGAGTGTCTGCTGGAGTTCCAATCCCGTCATGCCTGGCATCTTGATATCGAGCACGAGGCACCCGGGCTGGCTGCGCGAATTGGTATTGAGGAACTCGAGTGCCGAGGCGAATGCAACCACGGGTAGCCCCAGGAGCTTCCCTGCGCTTACGAGTGCGCGGGCAACAGCGGGGTCGTCATCCACCACAAAGATCGTTTGCTCTGGATTCACGGCATCTCACCTGGTGCAAGAGGCAAGGAAAGAGTAAAGACCGCGCCACGGGGCGGGTTGGTGTCGGCCCAAAGCCTGCCGCCATGAGCTTCGACGATGGATCGGCTAATCGCTAGCCCCATCCCCATGCCGGTTGGCTTGGTGGAATAGAAGCGCTCGAATACGCGCTCCAGGTCCGATGGGGTCAAGCCCTCGCCGTTATCACACACACTGATCGTGACGCATTTCCCATGTTCCAGGGTGGTCCGAACCTGAACGGCCCCCGCGCGGACTTCGGCCGTGGCGTCGATGGCATTCTGAAGCAGGTTGAAGAGCACCTGTCCAAGCTGGATCCGATCCCCAAGGACTGACGGTACTACGTCGGCCAGGTGAACATGGAGCGCCACCCCCGCGCGCTCGGCCTGGGAGTCTGTCAGGCGGACGACCTCGCGAACGATGTCATTGAGGTTGACGGGCGCCCGTTTGGGTTCCGCCTTTTGAACCATCCCGCGCAAGGCGCGCACGATGGCGGCAGCACGTTGTGATTGCTCGCTGACTTCCTGGAGTGCGGTACGAAGCCCCAGGTCGTCGAGAGGCGCCCGGTTTTGAGCAAGGCTTGTGGCAACGTCGGCCTGTAGAGAGATAGCGGTCAACGGCTGGTTCAGCTCATGGGCCAGGCCGGTGGCGAGTTCTCCGGCGGTCTTCAGCCGCCCCATGTGAGCAAGGTCCGCCAGGTGAAGCCGGGTTTGCTCTTCCGCGTGTTGCCTTTCTTCGTCGGACCGACGCCGTTGCAGCCCGAGAAACGTCGTTACGGTGATCGAAAACACGGCGAGACCACGATTGGCGTAGACCTTCCATAGCTCGGTGCTGCCTCGCTCCGGTGACAGAAACATCTTCGCGACCGTGAGAACGCAACACAGGACGGCAACCTGGACGGGAAACGTGCGCCACCGAGCCTTCAGAGCGAGCAGGACCGCAAAAGTATACGGCACCGCGCTGGCCACTCCGAGCGGAAGCCAAAGGTCAATCGCGAAAACCGTGGCGACGAGCAGGAGCGCAAAGAGGGCCGACCGATGATACACGAGGTACGACAGCCATATTCCAGAAGGAACCGTAGTGGCTCCGGAAGAATCGGCCCGCCCTTGCTGGAAAAAAGAAGTAGTTTCCATGGAGGATATTCTACCACTCCAAGGTATTCGGGGGCTCTCGCAACCCTGGTTTCGTACCTTGGACTCTTTGCGCGGGCAGCGGCTTGGCGACGTCAGGACTTCTTGCGCATCCAGATTTCCGACTCCGCCTCCACATACGACCATTCAGGGTTGCCGCTCGTGTCTCGAAGCTCCTTCAGCAATTGTTGAAACTCGGAGGTTCGGCTTTCGGGAAACTCAAAATAGGTGAGAAAGTCGTATCCTGTAACATTTTCCAGATAGCGTGAATGATACAGTCGGCGGAAGATCGACGCAGCGAATTTGCTGCCAATCGGAACGTGCCCACTTCCATGTGAAAAATGCGCCAATCTCTCCGAGTGGGCGAGACTCCACCAGGCGGTCGATTTACGAATCGGAATGAGGACAGCCAGGGAGTCCTCGGCCGCGGGCAGTTCGGGCGCAGAAATCGCGGCGAGTTCTTGCCGCTGTTCACGACTCGCGTAATGCAGATGTTGGGTAACCCCAATGAGCTCACAAGCCGCCGCGCCACGAAGACTGAGGCGTTGCTCCGTCGAAAGCGGTTGAGCCGTCTCCACGCGAAGAACCCAGGAAGCTTTCGGCAATAGCACGACCGGCACATCCTGAACCGAATTGGTTGCGCCAACTTGATAGTGGTTCGCCTGAATCGCCTGGACTTCTTCAGCTTGAATCCGGAGCGGCTCGCTCAGTCCTCCCAAGAAATAAACCCATCGATAGAGCGGATCTTTGGTCATGTTGGCCTACGCGCGTTCAAACTCCAACAAGGTCTCATTGGACATTTCGAGTGGGGACGAAGCGTCACGCGGGGTGGCGAGTGATTCCCCCTTGGGCTCCGCTTGCTCTTCCAGGAATTCAATGAGGTATTCGCGCAGCCGGTAATAGTCCGGATCGGACAGTACCTCCTGCCGATCTCTCGGCCGGGCGAAGGGCACCTCGAGGACGCGGCCAACTCGAGCGGCCGGTCCGTTGGTCATCATGACAATCCGATCGGCCAGGAAGAGAGCTTCGTCAACGTCATGAGTGACCATAAGCGCGGTTTTGCGATCCTGGTTCCAAAGATCGATCAGGATCTGTTGCAATTCAAAACGAGTCAATGAATCGAGCATGCCAAAGGGTTCGTCGAGCAGCAACAATTGCGGCGATAAAGCAAAGGCCCGCGCCAGTCCCACGCGCTGACGCATGCCGGCTGAAAGTTCCGGGGGCTTTTTGTGCAGAGAATCCTCCAGGCCGACGAGCGCCAGGAAATTCGAGGCAATGTCAGTTCGCTCCGCGCGGCTGGCGTCGGGATAGACTTGATCGACGCCGAGCTTGACGTTGCCAAGCGCGGTCATCCAGGGCAAGAGGCAGGGGGCTTGAAAGACCACGCCGCGATCGGGCCCCGGTCCCGTGAGCTTCCGACCTGCCAACATGATCTCGCCGCTGCTGAGCGTGTTGAGCCCGGCGACCATCGACAGCACCGTCGATTTACCACACCCGGAGTGGCCGATCAAGCAGACGAATTCACCCTGTTCGAGCGTGAGGTTGAAGTCGTTGACGATGACGGCATCGCCGCGCGGGGTGGGGTAGGATTTTCCAACGCGAATCAGGTCCAAGTAGCGATTCATACAGCCACCCCCACGGGTTCGAGTTCGCGAACCGGCGCCGCGACAGGTTGCGGGCGCACCTTTTTTCCAGATCCCAGCAGGTAGCCGATCACCTGACTGCGGACCTTCTGAAAGCGCGGATCGTGATTGATCGCTTTCCGGTTGCGCGGCCGTGCCAGGCCCACCTCAATCGAGGGCCCCAGCGTCGCCCTGGGGCCGTGACTGAGTGGAATGATGCGATCCGCCAGCAGAATGCCTTCATCGACGTCATTGGTGATGAGGACAACGGTCTTCTTGTCTCGCTCCCAGATTCGGACAATCTCGTCCTGCAACGTGGCCCGAGTCAACGCATCGAGGGCGCCGAGCGGTTCGTCGAGGAGGAGGATATGAGGGTCGATCGCCAGCGCGCGCGCGAGGGCCACGCGTTGGCGCATGCCGCCGGAGAGTTCGCTCGGCTTCTTGTCGCGGGCGGGAGTCAGATTGACGAGATCAATGTAGCGTTCGGTATGCTCCGCCTTCTTGGCCTTCGTCCATTGCGGAAAGACCTGATCGACCGCGAGGTAGATGTTGCCGTACACCGATTTCCAGGGTAGCAAGGAGTAATTCTGAAACACCACGCCCCGGTCGGGGCCGGGCTCGCGGATGAGGTTGCCTTCGAGACGCATCGTACCGGTATCGGGCGCGATCAGGCCGGCGAGCATGGAAATGAGGGTAGTCTTCCCGGCCCCGGAGTAACCCACGATGGCGACGAATTCTCCCTGCTTGATCTCCAGGTTGATATTGTGGAGCACCTCGGTCCGACTTCCCGGTGAACCGTATCCTTTGCAGACGTTGTGGATTTCGAGAAAAGCCATGCCAGGGTACCTTCATTTTTGCTCGCGCTCGCAAGGCGCCATCCGAGCGCGAAGCGGCAAGCGGCGAGATCCAAGAAATCATTTCAAACCGGAGCTTCGTTTCGAGTGCGCGCTCGCCATTTTCTACGTCATCACGCGATGGAGATTCGTTTCGACCAGGTTCATGACACGATCCAGGACAAACCCGATCAGGCCGATGGCCACAATGCATAGGATGATGTGCTCGAATATATTGCTGTTGTACTCCTGCCACAAAAAGCCACCGACCCCCGCGGCTCCCGTCAGCATTTCGACAGCGACGATAACTAGCCAGGCCATCCCAAGGCTCAGACGAAAACCCGTGAACATGTTTGGCAAGGCAGCGGGCAGCAGCACCGAGAACAGCGTTCGCATCCGCGACAACTTCAGGACGCGGGCCAC
>SXGT01874107.1_pt1 | contig 17393 bp, 12 predicted proteins | sample 3176221 | NCBI WGS metagenome assembly SXGT01 (sample SAMN11356862, study PRJNA531348) | freshwater metagenome | isolation source: freshwater sample F1-120 | place: China: Fuxian Lake, Yuxi | collected 2017-12-25
CTCGGGTGCGAGAACCCGATTAAAACAACGTCGCGATAGCGACACCTAACCGACAAATCAAGATTGACTGAGTACTAGCTTACTTAATTACCAATGTCATAGATAGTTACTGAAAGCAATATTTTACAATCGTTGTATTTTTGTGAATAGACTGATAGATCTTGTATGCTGGAACAATAGTGTACTATTGAGAATATTGGCTTTTTCTAACATTTAAAATCAACAGGATAACGCAAGTACTACAGCTTATTGCTAGCTTAAACTTCAATTAAGTGCGCTTGGCTTCCGTGCCCTATACTTGACATACTCGTTAAATCACAGTAATTTGACAAATTTTTTTAATCAACAATCTGGTTACAAGAGTCAGTAATGGAAGAGTTTCAACGTATCAGTCGTTTACCCCCGTATGTTTTTAATATCGTTAATGATTTAAAAGCCAAAGCTCGAGCGGCAGGGGAAGATATTATCGATTTTGGTATGGGCAATCCTGATCAGCCTACACCGCAACATATTGTCGATAAATTGATAGAAGCGGCTGAACGCGGTGATACGCACCGCTACTCGGTTTCTAAAGGTATTCCGCGCTTACGTAAAGCGATTTGTGGTTGGTATAAACGGCGTTTTAACGTCGATTTAGATGCTGATTCTGAAGCGATCGTCACTATTGGTTCTAAAGAAGGCTTAGCACATTTAGCATTAGCGACCTTAGGTCCGGGAGACGTGGTTTTAGTGCCAAACCCAGCCTATCCTATTCATCCTTACGGGGTGGTCATTGCGGGAGCGGATTTACGTCATGTGCCGTTGATTAAAGGCGTGGATTTTTTTGAAGAGCTCAATAAGGCGATCGCCGATAGTTGGCCTAAGCCCAAAATGTTGATTTTGAATTTTCCGGGTAATCCAACCACCCAATGTGTGGAATTAGATTTTTTTGAAAAAATTATCGCAGTGGCTAAAGAACACAAGATTTGGGTAGTGCACGATTTAGCCTATACCGATATTGTATTTGATGGCTATGTAGCACCATCGATTTTGCAGGTCGAGGGGGCTAAGGATATCGCCGTAGAATTCTTTTCCATGTCCAAAAGCTATAATATGCCGGGTTGGCGGGTTGGCTTTATGTGTGGCAATAAGCAGCTGGTGAGTGCGTTAGCGCGTATCAAGTCATACTTAGATTATGGCACCTTTACACCCATTCAGATTGCCGCTATTACGGCGCTAGAAGGCCCACAAGAATGTGTTGCTGAAATTTGTGATATGTACCAAAAACGACGCGATGTCTTGTGTGAAGGTTTGAATGCCTTGGGCTGGGAAGTCGAAAAACCGATGGCCACGATGTTTGTGTGGGCGCCGATTCCTGAAGAATATAAAGCGATGGGTTCTTTAGAGTTTTCCAAAAAATTATTGCTCGAAGCGAAAGTGGCGGTGTCACCCGGCATTGGCTTTGGGCAATATGGTGATGATCATGTGCGTTTTGGTCTGATTGAAAATGAACACCGCACGCGTCAAGCATTACGTGGTATTCGCGCCATGTTTAAGAAAGACGGCATATTAGCTAAACAAACTGAAGTTTAAGTTTGAGCTGCGGAACAAAGGTTAGGAGAAATAGTTGAAACCGATAAAAGTTGGCGTATTAGGCTTGGGAACTGTGGGCGGTGGGACCGTAAACGTGTTAAAGCGCAATGCTTTAGAAATCGCAAGGCGAGCAGGTCGGGATATTGTGATTACGCACGCTTCGGCCAAAGATTTAAGTCGACAACGCATTTGTGATACACAGGGCATTAATCTAACTGAGGACCCCTTTGCGGTAGTGAATAATCCAGAGATCGATATTGTTCTGGAATTAATTGGTGGATATGGTTTGGCAAAAGACTTGGTGCTGCAAGCAATAGCCAACGGAAAACATGTCGTTACGGCGAACAAAGCATTGATTGCATTACACGGTAATGAGATTTTTGAAGCGGCCACGGCCAAGGGCGTGATGGTGGCTTTTGAAGCGGCAGTGGCAGGTGGGATCCCCATTATTAAAGCCATACGCGAAGGCTTAAGTGGTAATCAAATCGAGTGGTTGGCAGGCATTATCAATGGTACGGGCAATTTTATTTTGACCGAAATGCGTGATAAAGGGCGAGACTTTGCCGATGTTTTGGCGGAAGCTCAAGCGCTAGGTTATGCAGAAGCTGATCCCACTTTTGATGTTGAAGGCATCGATGCGGGGCATAAGTTGACCATTCTGGCGTCTATTGCATTTGGTATACCGTTACAATTTGATAAGGTTTATACCGAAGGTATTACCCAAATTACGCGTATTGATGTTGAATTTGCTGAAGAGTTAGGCTATCGCATCAAACATTTGGGCATCGCACGTAAACGTCCTGAAGGTATTGAACTGCGGGTCCATCCCACGTTGATACCAGAACGTCGCTTAATCGCCAATGTCGATGGCGTTAAAAATGCGGTGTTAGTGTATGGTGATGCGGTTGGGCCAACGCTTTACTATGGTTCGGGTGCAGGTGCGGAGCCGACAGCTTCAGCCGTGGTTGCTGATGTGATTGATGTCGTGCGGGCCTTAACCAGCGACCCAGAAAACCGCGTACCGCATTTAGCCTTTCAAGCAAGCTCTATTCAGGAGTTACCTGTTTTAGCCCAAGAGCAATTTGTCACTGCTTACTACTTGCGTTTAACCGCCGAAGATAAGCCGGGGGTTCTCGCGGAAGTCACTAAAATTTTAGCTGCGCATAATATTAGTATCGAGGCGATTATTCAGAAAGAGCCGCATTCTGACAAATCAACTTTACCCGTCATTATGTTGACGCAAAAAACACTAGAACAAGAAATGAATGCTGCGATTATTGAAATCGAAGCTTTACCTACGATAAGCGGTCAAATCAGCCGCATACGTTTAGAAACTTTAGGATAATTTTTACTCATGTCTACGCCTAATCACCATATTGGTCTTATTAATCGCTATAAAGCACGTTTACCCATCAATGCTAATACACGGATAATCAGTCTTAATGAAGGTAATACCCCGTTAATTCAACTGCAAAATATCCCCCGCATGATCGGTAAAGACGTGGATATTTATGTGAAATTTGAAGGCTTAAATCCTACGGGCTCCTTTAAAGATCGTGGTATGACCATGGCGGTGACTAAAGCGGTTGAAGAAGGTAGTCGTGCGATTATTTGTGCGTCTACTGGCAATACCTCTGCCTCTGCGGCTGCCTATGCGGCACGTGCTGTGATTAAAGCGTTTGTATTGATTCCCGATGGCAAAATTGCCTTAGGTAAATTAGCGCAAACACTGATGTATAACGCGACCATTATTCAAATTAACGGTAATTTCGATCAAGGGATGGAATTGGTTAAAGAAGTGGCTACGCATGCCCCCGTGACCATCGTGAACTCAATCAATCCTTATCGCATCGATGGACAAAAAACGGCTGCGTTTGAGATTGTCGACGATTTGGGCCAAGCGCCTGACTACCATTGCTTGCCCGTAGGTAATGCTGGCAATATTACCGCCTACTGGAAAGGCTATAAAGAGTATTCCATGGAAACCAACAGCATCGCTGCAGTCACGGCAAAACGTCCAGTGATGTGTGGCTACCAAGCTGCTGGGGCTGCACCCTTTGTGGCAGGTCACATGATTGATAACCCAGAAACGTTGGCGACTGCAATTCGTATTGGTCGTCCGCAATCTTGGGATTTTGCTTGGGCAGCGCAAAAAGAATCGGGCGGCTGGTTTGATAAATTTAGCGATGAGCAAATTTTAGCGGCACAAAAAATGTTATCGCAGTATGAAGGTATTTTCTGTGAACCTGCCTCCGCCACTTCCTTAGCGGGAGCGCTACAGGATATCGCCAGCGGTAAAATCCCAGAAGGCAGTACCATAGTATGTACTTTGACTGGCAATGGTATTAAAGATCCAGATATTGCAATTAAGCAATGTGCGGATGCGAAACCTGTTACGATTGATGCAAGTTTGGATGCGGTAAAACGCGCTATTCTGGACAATTTGTAATCCGGGACTATGCTTAATTTATCCCTTGTTTCAGAATTGAAGTCATCACTGACTTTCTGACACCTAACGCTTTGACGATAGCTTCTGCAAGCAGAGGGAGATAGGGGGACTGCTGTATGGTTTTCCCCATTTTTAAATCGCAAATAATTGACGTGCTATGACTTACTGTATCGCTGTTTCCTTAAATGATGGATTGGTTTTAACTTCCGACTCCAGAACCAATGCTGGTATCGATAATGTCAGTATTTACGGCAAAATGCATGTTTTTAATACTAACCCAGATCGTAAAATTATCTTGTTAAGTGCTGGCAACTTAGCCACCACGCAGGCAGTGATTGATCAAGTAAAGCGAGATCGTAAGGAAAACGCAGAAGTTAATTTGGACACCTTTACCTATTTATCGGAAGCTGCTGAATATTTGGGAAAAATCAGTGTTGAAAAACAGCGTCGCCATGTAGATGCAGGCCAAAGTAGCTTTAATCCTACGGCAACGTTCATTTTAGCCGGACAAATCGCTCATGAGGCACATGGGGCGTATTTAATCTATCCCGAAGGAAATTGTATTACCACTTCCAGGCAAACTCCGTATTTGCAGATTGGGGAAAATAAATACGGCAAACCTGTTCTGGATCGCTTTTTAAAGATTGATACGCAACTGAACGAAGCCGGGCGTTGTTGCTTGATTTCTATGGATTCGACGATGCGCAGCAATGCCAGCGTAGGTGCGCCAGTTGAATTATTGATTTATCATCGTGACACGTTAAAACTTGATGAGTATTATTGTTTTCAAGAAGATAACGAATATCTCATTCAACTGCGTCGTTTGTGGCATGAAAAACTTAAAGAAGTATTTGGAGGTCTGCCGCAGTTCAGCAAAGAAGACTCCAGGCCTTTACCCAGTAATCTCTAGGCTGGACAATTTCTTAGTTTGCAGTCAGCAATTTAATAAGATTTAGGTTGCTGACTTAAACTAGTTTTTGTTCACTGCGATTGCAGTGCTGAGCCTAGCGGGGAGAATTAAACCCTCGCTCAGAAATTACTAAAATAACTTCCCTCTTGATTCCTTTTCGCTTTTATAAGCGAGGGGGCAGAAACTCAAGTGGGAAGTTATTTGTCACCGCATGCTAATGCACATCACTAGGGCGATAAAAACCACGTAGCGCTAATCTGTTGATGCAAATCATTAAATTGCGCTTGTAGCGTATCCAAGGTAATCCGTAATTGTGCGGGTGTGGTTTCACCAATATTAATCTCTAATATTTCAACAATCATCGGATCGATAAAATCCGCTAATTCTTTGCAATTAGGTAATTGTTGGATGCAATCATTAATTTCCAATAAACAATGATGTACAGCCCCCGGAAACTCAGGGTTTTTCAATAAATAACTTAACACCTCTTTGCCTTTGATGCGTTGGCGAATTTGTTTACGGTACATCAATAAGGCACTCAGTGACTTCAGTACGTTAATCCATAGCATGGTTTCATACTCGCGCATCATATGGCTGCGGTTTTCTGCGAGCAAAATCGTCCCAAAGTCCATGATCCGCGTTGTCATATCGGCACGTTCAACGTTGCGACCGAGACTTATAAATCGATAACTAGCATTGCGGCTCATCGCGCCAGCAATAAACCCGGTAAAGCGTTGGCAGCCACGCATAATTTCTTGCAGAAATAATGCGCGTTCGCGTCTATGTAATACTTGATCGAGATTGTTTTTGGCATACAAATACATTTCATTGACTTGTTCCCAAGCCTCGTCGGGCATCATTTCTCGACTGGTACGAATGTTTTCTCGTGCAATCGTAAGCGATGCGAGTAACGACCCAGGATTATTCATATCGGTCAGGAGGAAATGAATTGCATTTTGTTCGCTACACGTTTTATAGCGTTGATTAAATGCTGCTTCTACACCGCAGATATTCAATAAATTATGCCAACCCAGTTCTACTCCGAACGGTAAGTCATAAATCAAATTCATCGTAGCACTGACTAGACGTGCGGTATTCTCGGTACGCTCTAGGTAACGTGCTAGCCAATATAAACGTTCTGCTGATCTTGATAACATGTTATTGCTCTCGGTTAATTATCCAGGTATCTTTGCTGCCGCCACCTTGGGAGGAGTTTACGACCAGAGAACCTGAGCGCAATGCCACCCGTGTGAGCCCACCAGCGGTCACAAAACTGTGTTCTCCCTGCAAAATAAAGGGTCTTAAATCTATATGTCGGGGTTGTAATTCATCGCCACACAAGGTTGGGCAGGTCGATAAAGCCAGTGTAGGCTGCGCGATATAATTGCGTGGATTGTGCGTAATCAGCTTGTGAAACTGTTGGATTTCTTTTTGGGTCGCATGTGGACCTACCAGCATGCCATAACCTCCAGATTCGTTAGCAGGTTTCACGACTAATTCCGACAAATGCTGTAACACATACTGACATTGTTCGGGGTCACTACAGAGATAGGTTGGCACATTCGGTAAAATCGGCTCTTCGTTGAGATAATATTTAATCATCTGTGGCACATAGGCATAGATCACTTTATCATCTGCGACTCCCGCGCCCGGGGCATTCGCCAACGCGACATTGCCTGCTTTCCAGGCGCGCATTAGTCCTTTAACGCCTAGTGCAGAATCCTTATAAAAAACTTCCGGGTCCAAAAATAAATCGTCAATGCGACGATAAATGACATCAACTTTTTCCAGACCACCTACGGTGCGCATATACACACAGTCATCATTTTTGACGATTAAATCGCTGCCTTCTACCAGCTCGGCGCCCATTTGTTGTGCTAGAAAAGCATGTTCAAAATACGCAGAATTATAAATCCCTGGCGTAAGCACCGCAATTTGTGGACGTTCAGTGCTATGCGGGGCTAAGGATGACAACATCTCCAACAACTGCGTAGGGTAGTCATCGACAGGCAAAATATCTAAATTTTGTAGCAATTCAGGAAAAACACGTTTGGTAATGACCCGATTTTCGATCATGTACGACACCCCAGACGGTACTCTCAGATTATCCTCTAAGACATACACCTTCCCTTCATCAGCGCGCACTAAATCACTGCCGCAGATATTGGCCCAGGTACCAAATTTAGGTTGCATGCCGATGCATTCTTTACGGAAATTTCCAGAGCTCTCAATCAGATCGGGAGGTAAAAAACCATCACGGATAAAATGTTGCTCGTTGTAAACATCATTTATAAAACAGTTCAGCGCTTTTAGACGTTGTTTTAAGCCAACTTCGATGGATTTCCACTCATGAAAATCAATCAGTCGCGGAATAATATCGTAAGGCCAAGCACGATCAATATTGCCTTCATCGCTGTAGACGGTAAAAGTAATGCCCATTTCCAGAATTGCAGCTTCTGCTGCAGACAGACGACCCTTGATAGTTTCCATGCCCAAAGTTTGTAAATACTGCCCCAATGTGGCGCAAGTATCTCGGGTGGTGCCTTGGTGATCTATCATTTCATCGAATGCTTTATGTGTATGATAATTTGACCAAATTGAATGTGTAGACATACTTTTTACCTCCCTTAATGATGTTCCTAAATAGTGCGGCCTTGATCCAAAACAGTGCATTGCATGTGGCTGAATGGCTTTTGGTGCTGTTTTTAGGGGTTTATCTAGAAAAAGCAGAAATTGTGCCAAAAACATTATACTAGTGTTGCTGCCACCTAAGATAAGTATTTGGCTTTTAAAAACAGGATTTTGCTCTAAACCTGCAGAAAATAACTAGGCTTCGTTTTGTTACAAGAGCTAGTTATTTAGGTGCGGCAATTACGCATATCACTTACATAAAAGCGATTAACTTTGAATATGTGCCTAAATTGCAGCGACATAATGTTAAAATTGCGCTTTTAATCTTGGTGCACTCTTCTAGGGCATGTCTAATTTGTCAAAACTTCCACCTTCAGCACTTAAACTCAGCGTAGATTTAGCTGAATTACCTTGGCCACCTGCAGTCTCTAGGCACGATACCCGGATTTTGGGACAACAGCGTGCGCAGACGGCCTTAGAATTTGGCGTCGCCATGCCCACCCCCGGATACAATATATATGTGAAAGGGGACTCGGGTACCGGACGCTTAAGTATGATTCGGCAATATTTAGAAGCGCATGCCAAAACCCTGGAACCGCCGCCGACCTACGCTTACGTCGAAAATTTTGATAATCCGCGCGAGCCGTTAGCACTGGAGTTACCTGCTGGCATGGGGCAACACTTCTCCAAAGCGATTGAAAAAATGTGCGATGATTTACTCGCCACTTTTCCGGCAGCGTTCGAAAGTCCGACCTATCAGCAGAAAAAAGGCGTGATAGATCGTCAATTTAATCAACTGTATAACAAAGCGATCGAGCTGGTCGAAGCCAAAGCAGCGGATTTAGGCATAGCGTTATTTCGTGAAAACGATAGCATCAATTTTTCACCGATTATTGATAACAAAGCCATTGATGACGATGAATTCAGCTTACTTCCTCAAAGCGAACGCGATGCGTTTCATAAACAAGTCGAAGCCTTAGAAGAATATTTAAGTGATGCGTTAATCGAATTACCGCAATGGCGACGCAATCTGGTAGAAAAAACCCGCGAATTGGATAATGAAACTATCGATACCGCGATTGCGCCATTATTTCATGCGCTGAATGAACAGTTTGAATCGATTGATGATGTCGTGAGCTATTTATCATTAATCAAAGATAACCTCAGCTCGACCATTATCGATTATTTATTGACCAATCGCTCGATGGAGGCGCGGGACAATAATGCCAAACGGGTTTTCTTAACCGAATTATATTTACCCAATCTGATGATCGATCACAAGGCCGATTTGGGCGCACCTGTGGTCTTTGAGCAGCATCCTACCTATCAGAATTTGTTCGGACGGATTGAGTATGTCAATGAGCAAGGCTCATTAGTGACCAATTTCAGACGCATTTGTCCAGGCGCGTTACATAAAGCCAACGGCGGCTATTTAATAATCGATGCGGAAAAATTAATCAATTATCCTTTGGTCTGGGAAGGCTTAAAACGGGCTTTAAAAGGGGGACGGGTAGAGATTGATTCGCCGTATGCGGATTTTGGCATCAATACCATGACCCTGAAACCCGAGGTGATTCCGCTCAATATTAAAATTATTTTGGTTGGCTCAGAAGAAATTTACTATCTCTTACACGAGCTGGACAGTGAATTTAATGAAATGTTCCATATTCTTGCCGACTTTGATAGCTATATCCGCCGAGACCCGGTGAGCATGCAGCAGTTTGCAGAATTAATGTATCGGCAAGCGCAAGATGCAAATACGCTGCCGTTAACCCGTTGCGCTGCGGAACGCTTAATTGAACACAGTTGTTGGTTGTCCGAGCACCAACACCGCTTATCTGCTCGCATCAACGATTCTTTAGAGCTGATTGGCGAAGCTAATTTGTTATGTCAACAATCGCAGCAAACGCAAATCGATAAAGCCGCGATAGAACACGCTTTAATGGCGCGGGATGCACGCAACGGCAGAATTTCGGAGAACATACTCGAAGAAATGCTGGATGGTACCATCTTAATTGATACTGACGGTTTCGCCATCGGCAAAATCAATGGCCTGACGGTGTTAGAGATCGGCAACAGCAGTTTTGGGGCGCCCGCGCGGATTACCACGACTGTCTATCCCGGCTCGCGCGGTATTGTGGATATTGAACGCGAAGCCGAATTAGGACAGTCAATTCACTCTAAAGGGGTACTGATTTTGACGGGCTACTTAGGGCATTGTTATGCGCAATTATTCCCGTTAGCGATTTCTGCCAGCATTGCCATGGAACAATCCTATGGCTATATCGACGGCGATAGTGCGTCATTGGCCGAACTGTGTTGTTTGATTTCAGCCCTGACGCGCACTCCGATAAATCAAAGTTTTGCGGTCACGGGTTCGATAAATCAATACGGTGAAGTGCAGGCGATTGGTGGCGTCAATGAAAAAATTGAAGGCTTTTTTCGCTTGTGTCAAGCACGTGGTTTAACCGGGGATCAAGCAGTCATTATTCCTAAAGCTAATGTCCGTAATCTTATGCTGAAGCAGGATGTGATTGATGCCGTTGCTGCTGGTTTATTTGCGGTCTACAGTGTTGCAACCGTCGATGAAACCTTGACGTTACTGACGGGCTTAGAGGCGGGAGTGATGCAAGAAGATGGCAGTTATCCTGAAGAGACCCTTAATTTCAAAGCCATTTGTCGCTTAAAAGAAATCGCCGATATTGCCCAAGAAGCCGACAAAGACGAGGCAGAAACTGGATAAGCTTGCAAATTGGCGAGAAAAGCAGCGCCGAATTTTTGCTTTTTTGAGGGCCGCGTTATGCAACAGAATATGCTAAAATCTGCGGCCTTTCAGTTCTTAATAGCACCTAAGAACTTGAAAAATGACTATTAAGTCTGCTAACTACAGACACCTATAAAAAACCATTTTATCCTTAACTTTCAAAAAGACAGCTTAATTATGAGTAAACCCAAAAAAGTCGCGATTCTAACTGCAGGTGGCTTGGCACCTTGTTTAAATTCAGCCATCGGTAGCTTGATCGAACGTTATACAGAAATTGATCCAAGCATCGAAATTATTTGTTACCGCAGTGGTTACAAAGGTTTGTTACTGGGTGACTACTACACTGTTACGCCTGAAGTCCGTGCAAAAGCTGGATTGTTGCACCGCTTTGGGGGCTCGTTAATCGGTAATAGCCGCGTCAAATTAACCAACGTTAAAGACTGTGTGAAACGTGGTTTAGTACAAGAAGGTCAAGACCCACAAAAAGTCGCTGCGGATCAATTAGTAAAAGACGGCGTCGATGTCTTACACACTATTGGTGGCGACGACACCAATACTGCAGCAGCGGACTTAGCAGCATTCTTAGCCAGCAATAACTATGGTTTAACCGTGATCGGTTTACCTAAAACCGTCGACAACGACGTGTTCCCGATTAAACAATCTTTGGGTGCTTGGACCGCGGCTGAACAAGGTGCGCGTTACTTCTGGAATGTGGTTGCAGAGAACAACGCCAACCCACGCATGTTAATCGTGCATGAAGTCATGGGCCGTAGCTGTGGTTGGTTAACGGCAGCGACTGCCGCAGAATACCGTAAATTATTAGACCGCGCAGAATGGTTACCTGAATTAGGTTTAGATCGTAATGCGTTCGAAGTCCACGGTATCTTTGTACCCGAAATGAATATCGACATCGCTGCAGAAGCCAAACGCTTAAGCGCTGTGATGGACAAAGTTGACTGCGTCAACATTTTTGTCTCTGAAGGTGCAGGCGTGGAGTCTATCGTAGCTGAAATGCAAGCTAAAGGCCAAGAAGTGCCGCGCGATGCTTTCGGTCACGTGAAATTAGACGCGGTTAATCCCGGTAAATGGTTTGGTGAACAATTTGCACAAATGTTGGGCGCAGAAAAAACCTTGGTGCAAAAATCAGGATACTTCGCCAGAGCAGCAGCCTCGAATGTTGAAGATATTCGTTTGATTAAATCCTGCGCGGATTTAGCCGTAGAATGCGCGTTACGTCGTGAACCAGGCGTGATTGGTCATGACGAAGATCAAGGCAATATATTGCGTGCTATCGAGTTTCCACGTATCAAAGGTGGTAAACCGTTTGATATCGATGCCCCTTGGTTTAATGAAACCTTAGCCGCGATTGGTCAAACTAAAGGTTCAAAAGTAAGCGTCGCGCACTAACACTAGCTAGAAATTATTAGCTTTGCTTAGGCTTTTAGTCTGCTGTCTAACCACAGACTAAAAGCCTGTTTAGCGGCTAGCTTAAGATTATTGTTGATAGTTGCAAAAACTATGCGGAAAATAATTTTGGATTGTGGAAGAATGATGTTGGGATGTAGGTATTCTGCTTTAGCGTTGAATTTGAGCAGGTGGTTGGGGTTTGGCTTGTGGGATAGCTTATGGTTTGGTTTGATAGGGTTGAGTGTCTTGTTACGGCCCGTTGCGGTCTATCATCTCATCTAATTCAATAGCAGCTATTGGTTCATTACCCGCCGTTAATGCTTATTTCTGACCATATACGAAAAGAGGCATCACGCTCTGATAAATAATCGTGTCAATGAAAATTTGGCGGCAAATTATAATTATCTATCTGGGTTTTTATTCTAGATTTTGAAATAAAGGAGTTAAATTTGTCTGACATAAGGATTAGTTCTATAAAATTTACGAATTTTAAAGCATTGAGTAATTATTCGGTCAGCTTGAGTGAGACTAATATCTTAGTTGGACCGAACAATGCTGGTAAGTCAACCATAATTAGTGCATTTAGAATTTTGGATGTTGCGCTACGAAAAGCTAGAAGACTTAAGGCTGAGAGAGTCCCATTGCCAAATGGAAGTACAGGCTTTGGACACAAGGTACCTGAACAACAAATCAGTGTATCGCTTGAAAATGTTGCAACGGACTACAACGGCGAAAACAGCAAAATAGAATTTAGGTTAACTAACCGCAACAAGCTTTTCTTGTTTTTTCCAAATGAAGGTGGCTGTATTCTTCACTGGGAGAATGAGGGCTCTACTGTTATCACTCCTAGTAAATTCAACGCTGCTTTCCCAATAAACATACAGGTAGTTCCTGTTTTAGGTCCACTTGAGCATTAAGAAGCCTATGTAAATGAAGAAACTGTTAAGAACTCCCTAAATTCTCATAGGGCATGCAGGCATTTTAGAAACTATTGGCATTACTTTCGAGAAGGGTGGACCAAATTTGCCGAAATGATATCGTCTACTTGGCCTGGGATGAATATTAGCAGACCTGAGCTAGATATTCCAAATCGAAAGCTTTGTATGTTCGTTTCAGAAGAAAGAATTGATAGAGAACTTTATTGGGCTGGTTTCGGATTTCAAATCTGGTGTCAGTTGCTAACCCACTTATCTCGATCAAGCGATGCAAGCATCGTGGTTATTGATGAACCAGAGATTTACCTACACCCAGACGTGCAGCGTCAGTTACTTGGCATTCTTAGAGGAATTGATGCGGATGTCTTAATCGCAACACATTCAGTAGAAATCATGGGGGAAGCCGATCCTTCTGAAATACTTCTGATAAATAAAAGTAGCAGATCTGCAAAACGATTGAAAGATATTGAAGGAGTACAGGTTGCTATCGAATCATTAGGTTCAACACAGAATGTCACTCTTACTCATCTAGCGAGAACCAAGAAAATTCTGTTTGTAGAGGGTATGAGTGACTATAAATCAGTCAGGCGGTTTGCGAAAAACTTAGGTTTTCATGACTTAGCATCGGGAAACGACCTAACCGCGTTTGAATCCGGTGGCTTCTCTTCATGGGAGAAGATTAAGTCGTTTGCATGGGGTGTTAAAAAAACGATCGATGCAAACATGAAACTTTTTGCAATTTATGATAAGGATTATTACTGTCAGGAAGAAATTGACGGTATTTTAGATGGTTTAAAGGCTGAGTTAACTCATGCCCACATCCATCAGCGAAAAGAAATGGAAAACTACTTATTGGTAATTCCTGTACTTGAGCGAGTCTTGGCTAAGCAGATTGAAAGTAGAAGGCGAAGATTTGGTGATACTGTAAATGTTAAAATAAGTATTTGTTCATATTTGGAAAAAATAACAAGTGATTTAAAGCTTGATGCTCAATCACAATATATTGCAAAACGCATCAGTCATTACCAAGGAAATAGCACAGATATTGGTACCGTAAGTAGGCAGGCTATTGAAATATTTGATAGCTTATGGGTAGATATCAACACTCGAATGGAGATTGTACCCGGCAAAACAACAATTAGGTTACTTAGAAATGCTATTCAGGAGGATTACAAGGTTAACCTCACCGATTTTCAAGTTATCGACGAATTTGAAAAGGACGAAATACCACATGATTTAATTGAACTAATTGAACAGCTTGAGTTGTTTCGTACAAGTTAGCCCTCAAAAATCCCACACTTGAACCCGGCGCGCCAGATGCGCGCCGAAAGATATATTCAGTGACTGAGCGCGGCGGGATTTGCAACCCCGCTGCACCCATTATGTAATGGATAATGATGGTGATTGACACAAAACATTACGAACGAGATTGCAAATCCCGTCCAGCAATACTGCTTTAAATAAATGATGCCTCAATCATTTCCCATGCAATTGCCAAAAATCTGCTGGCGTAATGATTGGATAATATACCGATAAAGCCAGTAAATCTTTGTCTCCCGTAACCAGATATTTAGCATTTGCGGCTAAGAATGTTCCAAGAACGGGTTGGTCTGCTTTATCACGTAGTATGGGGTCAGAAATTTGGATTGGCTCAACTAGGTCCGCGAGAAACGCCAAGCTATCGACAAAATCCCGAATTTCCATATTCGACCAGCCAAGGCGGTGATTAAGCCTTGGAAGCACGCGATGCAATTCATCCAAAATATATTCAGAAAGGATAACTTCTATGCTTCCATTTCGCCATGCGGAGACTATTTTTCCTGGTATGGAGCTTGGGTATGCGGTTCCAGAGAGTAAAACGTTGGTATCAAGGACAATACAAATTTGCGACATTGCTGGATTTTAAGAATTCCTAGTGTCTGAGACAATAGCGTCAATTTCATTTAAGCCTTCTTCTTGCGGAACATTTGCATAAGCATCTGTTATTTCTTGACTTAGCGAATCAAATCTTTTTTTAAAGCGACATATCCGATCAAATAAAGGTGCATCAACCAATGCAGCGACAGCTTTACCATCTTTTTTAATCACAATTGAGTCATGCCGATATTGGACTTGATTTAACATTTCTCCTAGATTTTGCCGGAAAGTAACTGCATTAATTTCATTAATCATGGTAATCCTCCTACTTTTAGCTTACTTCATATTGATTATTATGGTTAATAATGTCAATGGTAACTTGAATATTATTTTTTAGATTTAGGCCGCTTATGCGTTGTTGAGGTGCATTTTACAATTTTAATCCTTACGGCATCTTTTCGCTGGTCACCTTGAAAAATGGCAATTCCCACCTCGACAGACAACAACTGAATTTAACCAGCAAAGCACTTTACCTAAACAACAGCTGAACAACAAAAATTAGTACGAATCAAATCCCCCGGTTTACAGGGACTAGATTATAATTACTTTTGATAATGTTTTTGGCGAGTCCATGGAGATACGATGAAACAGTTTGTTGCAAGTGTACTGGCGGAGCATGGCGATCAATCTACGCGATTATTGGCAATTTTGCGGGCAGTTCAGGCCCGTTACCAGTATATTCCAGCCGAAGCCATTGCTTTGATTGCAGAGGGCCTTAACATTCCACGCACTCAGGTGCTGGGTGTAATCGAGTTCTACAGTTTTTTCCATCTTACCCCCCAAGGGCAGTATGAAATTTTAATAAGTGATTCCATTACTGATCATATGTTGGGTAAACAGGCCGTAATAGAGTATTTTGCTGCGCAGCTTAAGGTCGAAATTGGAAAAGTACGGGCAGATGGCGTAGTGAGCTTGGCAAATACTTCGTGCACAGGTTTATGTGATCAAGGCCCGGCAGGCTTAATCAATGGCCTTCCTTTAACTCAATTAGATACAGCGCGTATTGATCAAATCGTAGACTTAATTGAGCGCCGCGAACCTTTATCCACATGGCCTAAAACCTTGTTTGCCGTAGAAGATAATATCAAACAGGCCGGATTGTTGTTGCAGCAAGATTTTGTTCCCGGTGCAGCGCTCGAAGCTTTAATTAAGCGCGGAGCAACAGCCACTTTGGCGGAGATCGATCAATCTGGCTTGCGTGGTCGGGGCGGAGCAGGGTTTAAAACTGCAATGAAATGGCAATTTTGCGCGGAAGAACAGGCCGATCAGCACTACGTGGTCTGTAATGCTGACGAAGGTGAGCCCGGAACGTTTAAGGATAGAGTTTTATTAAATAGTTATGCGGATCAAGTCTTTGAAGGGATGACTATTGCCGCCGCCATTATTGGTGCTACCCAAGGATTTTTATACTTACGCGGTGAATATTTATTTCTGTACGACGCGCTGCAAGAAACCTTGGAACAGCGACGGCAAGCGAGTTTGCTGGGCGATCGCATCTTGGGTAGCGATTTATGCTTTGATATTGAAATCTGCCTCGGGGCGGGCGCGTATATTTGCGGTGAAGAATCAGCGTTGATCGAATCTTTGGAAGGCAAAATGGGGATTCCTCGCAATCGCCCACCGTATCCCGTCACCCAAGGTTATTTAAATAAACCCACAGTCGTCAATAACGTTGAAACCTTTTTAGCCGCGGCGAACATTGCTTTACATGGCGGCGCATGGTTTGCCGCCGTAGGAACCGCAAAATCCCAAGGCAGCAAAATATTGAGTATTTCGGGTGATGTAAACGCCCCTGGCATCTACGAATATCCTTTTGGCACCCAAATTGATACTATTTTAGAAGCCTGTGGTGCGGAAGATGTGATGGGGGTTCAAATTGGTGGGCCTTCAGGGATTTTTATTTCTAAAGATGAATTCACGCGCAAACTAGCTTTTGAAGACCTCGCCACCGGAGGTTCATTTATCGTGTTTAATCACAGCCGTAATGTGTTAGATATTGCAGCGAATTTCACGCATTTCTTCGCGCATGAAAGTTGCGGTTTTTGTACGCCCTGTCGCGTTGGAACTTCGCTACTTAAAAACCAATTGGATAAAATTTTGCTTGGGCATGGTTCGGCAGGCGATGTGGCTGCTTTAGAAGAATTGTGCCAATTGGTCAAAAATAATAGCCATTGTGGATTGGGGCAAACTGCGGCTAACCCCATTTTATCGACTCTGGAACGTTATCCAGAAGTCTATCAATCGCGTTTGAAAAAAATCAGCTACGAACCGGGCTTTGATTTGGACGGTGCTCTGGAAACAGCGCGGCGCATGGCGCAGCGCAACGATCCAGCAGCGCATTTAGCACAAGTGGGAGAAGATCATGTCTAAAACGCTGACCATTGATGGCGTCACTATACCGTTTGAAGACGGGCAAACCATTATCGAAGCAGCTACTGCAGCTGGCGTGTATATTCCGCATTTATGTCATCATCCTGAATTTACGCCGCATGGCAGTTGCAAATTATGCACCGTGAAAGTGAACGGGCGTAATTGTTCGGCCTGCACCTTTCCGGCGGCTGAAGGCCAGAATATTCTTAACAACACCAAAGAACTCAACGATGATAGACAAAAGATTACCCAAATGTTGTTTGTTGAAGGCAACCATTATTGTCCGTCGTGTGAAAAAACTGGCAATTGCCAACTCCAGGGCGTCGCCTATTATCTGAATATGTTGGATAACCATTTCCCGCATTTTTATGCGCACCGTGAGCTCGATGCCTCGCACCCGGAGGTGATGATCGACCATAACCGTTGTATTTTCTGCAC
>SXGT01091872.1_pt1 | contig 17389 bp, 8 predicted proteins | sample 3176221 | NCBI WGS metagenome assembly SXGT01 (sample SAMN11356862, study PRJNA531348) | freshwater metagenome | isolation source: freshwater sample F1-120 | place: China: Fuxian Lake, Yuxi | collected 2017-12-25
CCGATCGCGGCCGTCGCGCAGCGCCCGTCCGGCCCGCAGGCGAGGCACGTCCCCTCGCACGCGCTGTCGCAACAGACTCCGTCCGCGCACGCGCCCGAGGCGCAGTCGCCGTCCGCGCCGCAGGCGGCACCCAGCGCGCGCGGCGCCGCGCATGTATTGTCGATGCACGCCCAACCTTGGGGGCAGCCGAGCAAGGGGTCGCATGCAGCGCCCGCGATCGGCGTGCACGCGCCGCCCGCATCGCACCAGTTGGCACCGTCGCAGCGCCCGAGATTCTGCGCCGCGCGGACGTCCGCGCAGGTGCCATCGGCGCAGCTGCGACACGCCCCCACGCAGCTGGTTTCGCAGCACGTGCCATTCTCGCAGAACCCCGCCGCGCATTCTTCGGGCACCTGGCAGTCGAGCCCCGCGACCGCGGCGCAGGTCCCGGCCGCGCAGATGAAGGACCCGCTGCAGGCGCCATCGGTGATGCCGTCGAGCGTCGAGCAGATTCCGAGCTTGCCCTCGAGCGCGCACGACTGGCATAGGTCCCCGCACCCGCTATTGCAGCAGCGGCCGTCGGCGCAGCTCCCCGAGTCGCACGCGAAGTTGCGCACGCACACCGCGCCTCGCGCCTCGCGCAGCCTGCACTCGCCAGGGGTCGCGGCTGCGAGCCCGTTTGCTTGCACGCTCGTGCAATAATAGCCGCTCTGGCAGTGGGCGTCGGCGCTGCACGCCGCGCGACAGGCGACGCCGGCGTCGTCGCAGCGGTAGGCGCTACACGCGGTGAGCGTGGACGTCGGGCACGCCCCGCGGCCGTCGCAGGTCTGCGCCGTCACGTAGGCCGAGCCCACGCAGCGGGCCTGCGAGCACGCGAACGTCGAGGCGCGCAGGGCGCACGCGCCGGCACCGTCGCAGCTGCCGGTCTGGGTGCAGCCGCCGGGGACCTCGGCGCAGTCGTTGGCCGGGTCCTTGCCGACGGGGACCGGCCGACAGCCGCCCTCGCCGTCGCACACATCGCAGAGGCCGCAGTCCCTCTTCGGATCGGTGTCGGCCGCGACCGCCAGGCACGTCCCGGCGGCCCCGGGCTTGGCGCAGGTCAGGCAGTTTCCGGCGCAGGCGGTGGCGCAGCAGACGCCGTCCACGCACTGTCCGCTCTCGCACTCGTTAGCCGCCGAGCAGCCGAGGCCTTTCGTGCGAAGCGGCAGACACGTTCCTTGCACCGCGTTGCAAAAGTAGCCGGCGGCGCACTGGCGATCGTTCGAGCAGGTGCCCAAGCAGTAGAGCGCCCCAGGGCCGCACGCGAAGTTGCCCTTGCAGGGCTCGGTCGTCACGCCGAGGCAGCCGCCTTCGCCGTCGCAGGTGCCGGCGGTCGTGAGGCGGCCGTCGATGCACTCCGCTTGGCCGCACGGGGTGTGGGCCGCGCCGAGTGCGCACGCCCCGAGGCCGTCGCAGGTCCCCGTCGTGCCGCAGCCGCTTTGGGACGGGCAGGCGTCCTTCGGATCGGTCGTGGCCTCGACGGGCGCGCAGCTCCCGAGCACATCGCACAACGCGCAGGGGCCGCAGTCGCCGCCGGGATCGGTCGCCGCGGGCGCAGGCAAGCAACTCCCCGCGGTGCCAGGGCCCGCGCAGGTGAAACACGTCTCGGTACACGCGGACTCGCAGCAGACGCCATCGACACAGTGCCCGTGCCAGCACTCGGTGTCGTTCCCGCAGGCCTCGCCGTTCGATTTCTTCGGGGCGCAGCGGCCGCCGTTCGGCGTCGCGACGCAGGTGTAGTCGGTCGTGCAGTGGCTGTCGTCGGCGCAGCTCGTCATGCAGTTGTCGGGCGAGTCCAGGCGCTCGGCGCAGCGGTAGCCGTTGCACGCGACGAGCGCGCCCGTTTGGCAACCGCCGTCGGCGTCGCACGTCCCAGCGAGGCGGAGGCCGCTGCCCTCGCAGCCCGCGGCGCCGCACATGAAGCCGATCGGCGCCGCGTGATCGGCGACGCAGGCGGGTTTTTCGTCGGCGCCGCAGCGGAGCTTTCCGACGCGACACGGATCGCCTGGATCGACGCACGAGAGCCCGACCGAGAAGCCCTCGTCGGTGCCGCCGTCGCAGTCGTCGTCGAGGCCGTTGCAGGTCTCGTCGACCCCGGGACCCTCGCAGCGATCGCAGGCATCGCCGATCCCGTCGCGGTCGCTGTCGCGCTGCGCCGGATCGGCCGTCTCGGGGCACAGATCGAGCGCGTTCGCGACCCCGTCGCCGTCCTGGTCGGCATCGGGCGTGGCGGGGGGTGTGGCGTCGTCGCGCGGCGGGTGCGCGCAGACCGCGATACACAGATCGGTGGTTTGCCAGTCCTCATCGATGCAGCTGGCGTCGGTCGTACAGTCGGGCGCGACCTGCTCGCAGGTGTGCTCGATGCCGCATGCGAAGCCGCTCCGGCACTCGGCGTTGGTCGCGCACGTTGCGAGGCAGCGCCCGCTGGCCTCGCATGCGTAGCCGCCACAGGCGACCCACGGCAGGGTCACGCAGCCGCCCGCGTCGTCGCAGGTCGCGGTTGGACGCACGAGCCCGTCCACGCAGGCGAGCGCACGGCAGAGGCTGCCGGCCGCGCGGGGGGTGCTGTCGGCGCAGGTCGTGCGATCGGGTCCGTCGCACGCGATCGCGCCGTCCCAGCATGCGCCGCCCGGAGCCGTGCACGGCGCGCCGAGTCCGAAGTCCTCGTCGGTCGCGCCGTCGCAGTCGTCGTCGAAGGCGTTACAGCTCTCGGGTGGGCCCGCGCCGATCGCCTGCGAGTGGTCGTCGCAGTCGCCTGCGATGCGGGTCACAAGCGTGTCGGTCGGCCCGCACAGGCAGCGTCCGGTCGCCGGATCGCCCAGGCCATCGTGATCGGCGTCGGCGTAGAACGACACGCAGAGGCCCGCGCCCTCTTCGTCGATTTGGCCGTCGCAGTCGTCGTCGATCGCGTTGCAGACCTCGGCTGAGGCCACGCAACAATCGCGCGCGCAGGTCCGTCGCGTCTCGTTCAGCAACGTACACGCCGAGCACACGCCGTCACCGCAATAGCCACAATCGATCGGGCAGTTGTGGACCGATTCGTCGCGGAGCGGATCGCAGGCGCAGTCGCCGCAGGTCGGCAGGCAGTCGCCCGGACAGGCCGCGGGGCCGCCATCGGTGGGCTCGCAGACGTGGTTGCCGCAGACCTGGTGCAGGCAGTCTGCCGCGCAGGTCGAGGGGTTCTCGCCGGGCTCGCAGAGCTGGTTGCCGCATCCGGCGCCGCAGTCGCTCGCGCACGTGGTCGGGTTCTCGCCGCAGCCGAAGCCGAGGCACACGCCGTCGCCGCAGCCGGTCGTGCCGTCCTTGGTGCGACAGCAGTCCTCCTTGTTCTCGGCCGGGTTCTCGCCGCATGGCGAGCAGACGCCATCGCCATCGGACGCGCAGTCGCAGGGGCAGCTCGCGAGCGTCTCGCCGCAGCCGGCGTCGCAATACGCGTCGCCGCAGAAGCAGGCGTCCTCGTCGGTGAGGCCGTCGCAGTCGTCGTCGACGAGGTTCGGGATCTCGGCGGCCGGCTCGGCGGCGGTGCACGGAGACCAGCTCTTGCTGTCGCAGGTGCGATCGGCCGCGCAGACGCCGTGGGCGTTCGCCTGATGACAGCGGGTCGGGGCGCCGAGCGCCGCCAGGTACGGGGTGCACGGGCAGAAGCCGCTCGCGTGGACGCAGGCTTTGACGGCCCGCCCGTCGGCGGTCGTGACCGCGTCGCACAGGTAGCCCTCGGGGCAGTCGGTCGAGGCCTCGCACGCGTTCCCGCAGAAGCTGCCCTGCTGATCGTAGTCGACGCAGCTCCCGATCCCGCCGGTCCCGATCGCCGCACAATCGACGTCCGCATCGCACGGGCGACACAGCGCCCAGAAGGACGAGACGCAGTAGCTGCGCGGGGCGCCCGTGCCCGACGCGTCCGCCTCCGGGGGCGTCCAGCAGGACCAGTCGGTCGGGCAGGGGTGGCGCGCGTCGCAGCTCCGGGAGCAGACGGCGCCGCCGAGATGGGGCACGCAGGCCTTGGCCTCGCAGGTGTCGTCGGTGGTGCACGGTGTGCCGAACGCGCCCTCGGGGCGGGGGAGGGACCGTTGCACGTCGGTGCAAGCGTTCGCGAGCGCCAGGCCCGCGAGCAGCGCGAACGCGCTCCCGACGCCGCTCGGAGCGCCCGGCCTCCGTATCAATGTGTTCGCCATGGTTCCCCCGGAGGCGGCGTGCGCAGTGAACGCGGACGGGCGTTCGTGTGCACGGCATGCCACAGGCTAGCGGACGATCGCGAACGACGCCAGGAGGCCCCGTCGCGCTGTCGCGCGCATCCCGAGCGGTCCCTTCCGGACCGCCCGGGGCGTCGTCGGAGTTTCTTTGCGCCGCTTCGCGAGACGCTCAGATCCCGAGCTCGCGTCGCAGGCCCGCCACGTCGAGCGGGGCCTGGGCGCTCGCGAGATACCCCGCGGCTTTCGTCGCTGCGGCGCGCCATTCATCGGCCTGAGCGCTCGCTGCGGTCTCGAGATAGGCCAGCGCGCAGAGGGTCCACGCGACGTCCGCGCCGATCCGCGCCGCCACCGCGTCGAAGGTCGGACGCCGCGCTCCGAGCCAGGCCGTGAGCGCGTTCGAGGCCGGGAAGTGCCCGTCTGCCGCCTGCGTGAGCAGCACGTCGTAGAGGTTGTTCGTGCCGGGCGCGCCGGGCGTGCCGGCCGTCTCCTCGGCCAGCGCGCACTCGGCGAACGTCTCGCGGTCGGCCGTCGAGAGGAGCGCCTTGGCCTTCTGCTTCAGCTGCGCGAGCAGACCGCCGGCGGCGCCAGACACCGCGTCTTTGGCGGGCGCGGGCGTCGAGGCGGGCGCGTAGCCCGGTGCCGACCGGGCGCGAACGAGCGCGGGCTCCATCGGTGCCGGGGTCTTGGGAGCCGGCGCCGGCGGCGCGAACGAGGGTGGGGGCGGCGCGGCGACGCCCGCCATCGTCTTTCTTGTTCCGAACATCATGTTGACGCTGCCGCCCCTTGCAATGCCGGCCTGGGTGGTCGTCGGGACGCCCGTCGGGATGCCGCTTCCGGCCGCGGTGCCGCCCCAGCCGGCCGTCAGCGCGATCGGGACCTTGCGCAGCTCGGCGGCCTCGCGGGTTCGCGCGTCGGCCGCGCGCAGCTCGACCGCCACGTAGCTGGTGACGCTCGAGAGGAGGCCGTAGCGTTTGCCGAGCTCGACCAGCTGGCGCTCGCGCGGGCTCGTGCGCTGGGTGGCGCGGGCCTGCGCCGAGCCGGCGCGCTCGGGCTCGTTCTCGAGCTCGCGGATCCGGCTCCGTGCCCACATCGCCGGGATGGGCCCGAGGCCACTCGCGAAGGCCCGGCATGGGTCCGCCTCCGACCCCGTAGCCGGGCTGCCCGCGAGAGGATGGTGGGCCGGACGCGCGCGCTCGAGGTCGATCGGGACCTCCCAGGCCAGGCCGCCGCCTCTGAGCACGACCCGCTGCGCAGCGCCGCTCTCGACGCGCGCCCAGACGCAGAGCGGGTCACCTTCGAAGATCGGTGGCACGACCGCGGGCGATTGCGTCACCACGAGACCGCCCCAATCGATCGTCACGCCCGCCAGGGTCGGGGTGCGCAGGCGTCCGAATTGCCGCAGGACCTTGGGCTCGATGCGCTCGCCGGGGACGATCATCTCGACCTGACCGCGCGTGACGCGGGCGAGCTCGCGGACCAGGTGCTCGGAGACGCCGGCCCCGATCCCGAAACTGAAGATGCGCGCGCGCTCGGCGTGGGTCGACGCGTGCGCGATGGTCTCGGCTTCGTTGCTGACCTGGCCGTCGGTGAGGATGAGGATCTGGCGCGGCCGCAGCGCGTCGGTCGGTCGCCCGGTGACCGATGCGAGGGCCGGTAGGATCTCGGTGCCGCCCATGTTCGCGTCGGTCGCGGCGAGGTGGCGGACGGCGCGCTCGAGGGTCGCCGAGGTGAACCCCTCGGCGCGTCCGAAGAGCGCCTGGTGGGTCGAGCCGAAGTTGACGATGTCGAAGGTGTCACGTTCCCCGAGCGTGCGGATGCAGAGTTCGAGGGCGCGGCGCGCCTGGGCGATCGAGTCGCCCTGCATCGAGCCCGAGCAGTCGACGACGAAGATGACCTCGTGGCCGCTGTCGACTTTCGGGGCGCTCGGGACGAACTCGACCTGGACGAAGCGCTGGCCGGTCGCATCGCAGGCGACGATGGCCTCGGGGCGGCTCGGGGCCTCGGGCTCGATGAGGAGGACCAGATCGCGATCGAGGGCAGTCAGCTCGCGCGCGAGTCGAACCTCGGCGCCGTCGGCGAGCCAGGTCAGATCGATCGGGTGGGTCGGCGAGGCGACGCGGCGCGGGCGGCCGCCCTCGAGGCGCAAGAGGAGCTCGAGCCCGTATGGGACCTCGGCCGCGCGCACTGGATTTACGCGCTCGCCGTCGGGCTCGCCGATCTGATTCTTCGGGGTGCTCGCGGGGACGTAACGCGGCGAGACGGTGGTCGGGAGCTGGAAGCGAATGGCCTCGCCCTCTCGCTCGAGGCGAAGCGCCCAACGCAAGGTGATGCCGACGGTCTGGCCGGGCGGGAGGTTGCCGACCGAGACGGTGAAGATGTTCGGGCGCTCGCTATCGAGGAGGTACGCGCCGTGACCCTCGGCCATGGCGTCGTCGTAGAGCTCGAAGGCGCGCTCGCGCTCCTCGACGCGGCCTTCGACGATGCGGTCGCCGATGGTCGCGGTGAAGCCGGTGACGGCCGCGTCGCTCGGCAGCGGGAAGACATAGACGGCCTCGATCGGGCGCGCCTCGATGTTGCGGAAGCGCTGCGTCAGCGTGACCTCGGCCGAGGCGCCGACGATGCGGCCGGTGACGGCGACGTGCTCGAGCGGGATCGGCGTCGGGGCTTGGGCGGGGTGGTCGCCGGGGGGCATGGGGTGGATGGGGTGGACGCGGCAGAGGCCGATCGATAGGGACGCCGTCATGGTCATTCTCCGTCTTGGCGAGGGTTGGGCGTGGAGTCGGTGAGGTGTTCGAGCGCCGCGGCGAGCGCGTGGGCGAGCTTGGCCGGCGGGAAGCGATGCAGCTGGTCCTCGCGCACCTGGAGCTCGAGGCCATCGGCGACCTCGACGCGGAGCCAGCGCCCGACGGGCCGGGCGCTCAGGTCGGGTGCCTCGCTGGCGCGCGCGGCGTCGAGGTCCTGTGACGCGGTGCCAGCGAGTCCGAGCCGCTGCGCGATCGCGGTGAGCGAGACGCCCTCCTCTTGAAGGCGCTTGAGGGTCAGGAGCGTGGCGAGGTGGTCGGCCGTGTAGAAGCTGCCGCGCCCGCCGCCTTCGGGCGACGGGAGGAGCCCACGCTGGACGTAGAAGCGGACCGCGCGCCGCGAGACGCCGGCCTGGTCCGCGAGCTCGCCGATGGCGAAGCGCGATGCCTCGGGATCGTTCGCGAAGGCCCGGCTCGGGCCGTCAGGGCCGTTGCCGGGCTGCCCGCGAGGCTCGGCGGTGGGCGGTGGCTGGGTGTCGCGCGTCATGGGCGAACAATACGACACCTAGGATGTCGCATTCAAGTGTCGTGTTCACGCGAACAACAAAAAAGGCCGCGGACGTGCTGTCGGCGGCCTCGCGAACGCGATCGCGCATGCGCGCGAAGAAAGATCTCGGATCCGGCTTCCCGAATGCCGAACAGTACTCGTGCTGGGGAAGCGCTGGAGCTCGGAAGCGGAGGACCGCGAGGTCGAACGCCATGGGATCGCGCTGACCGTCACCCCCGGCTTCTCTATGAAGGATGCGTCGACCCGCCGGGCCGACGAGGCGTCTCCGCGAGGGGCGAAGGCCTCGCCGTGCGCTTGGCCGGCGGGGTCGCGCTCAGAACTTGAAGACGACCAGCGGGATGCCGGGGATGTCCGCCATGAGGCGCGGCGTGGTCGCGGCGGGGGCGGGCTCGAGCGCGTCGCCGTCGAAGCGGACGCCGAAGCCGTGACCCATGCTGGGGACGCCGGGGAACACCAGCGGGCTGGTCGTGGCAGGGGCGGGGAGGATTCGGATCCAGCCGTTGTCCTTGCCCGGCGCCGGCGGCTCGATGATGCGGCGCTCCTGGGTGGCCGGCGCGCCGGACTCGGCGTGGGCGAGGGTCGGGGCGGCGATCGAAGCGGCGACGAGCGCGAGGGCGGCGATGCGGTTCATGGTCGGTCTCCGTGGTCAGGTGATCGGGAGACGGGCACCTCGCGGCTGTTCAAAAAAAAGACTGCGGTAATCGCCGCGCCGGAACCGGCACCTTGGACCGCGACGACAACCTCATCGGCACGACGACCTCGAACACCGCGGCAACTTCTACCTCGAGAGGGGCACGTAACCGGTGCTCCCTGGTCCCGCAGGCCGGCGTAGCTCAAGCGCCAGGCGGCGCCAGGCCCCCGCTCGCGAAGAACGCGGCCGCGTCGTGGTAGGTCGCGCCGAGCGCCTTTGCGAAGTCGCGGTCGCTGTCCATGTCGCCGACCATCGTGAGGTGCGTGCGTGCGAGGCGATGGCGCTCGATCAGCCAGACGCCGAGGCCCGGCATGGGCTTCCTGCAGAAGCACGCGACCGGGTAGGCAGGGTGGGGGCAGAAGCAAACCTCGTCGATCGGCAGCGCGAGGAGATCGATGGTTCGCTGGAAGGCGCTCTCGGCGATCGCGCGCTCGAGCTTGCCGGAGGCGATGCCGCTCTGGTTCGAGACGAGGAAGAGGCGATAGCCCGCGCGGAGCCAGCTCTGAAGCGCCTCGCGGCGGCCTGGCAGGAGCACGACATCGCCGACGTCGCGCGGGTAGAGCTCGCCCGAGCGGGTCGTGCGCAGCGTGCCGTCGACATCGAGCAGAAGCCCGCGCGCGGTGTGGCCGCTCGGCAGCGCGCGCACGAAAGGACGGCGCTCGACGCGGTCGAAGCCTTCGTCGGGGCTCGGGGGCTCGAAGCTGCGGAGCCACGCCGACTGCGCCATCGGTGGGATCGTGTTGGCCTCGCTGCGACCGAAGGCGACGATCTCGTCGGGCGCGAGCAGCTTCCCGTGGCGCGAGATCATGCGCAGGACGGCGTTCTGACGCGCGTCGTCGATGGAGGTGTCGAGCCACAGGCAATGGCACGGGACGCCGGCGGCCCTGGCGGCTTCGATCACCGCGGCGCGCGACTTGCGCGTGGGGTAGGTGTTGTCGAGGACGACCTGGGAACGGCCGTCGGCGAGCGCGTTCTTGAGGGCCGGGATGAGGCCGTCGAGCTTGCCGCCGCGCTCGTCGCGGTTGAGGCGCACGTAGTTGGCGTCGACGTAGAGCGCGACGAGCGTGGACTTGCCGGCGCCGGGGATCCCGAGCAGGACCACCACCTCGGGCTGGAGTCCGGGCGGCGGCAGCGCGGCATAGGTCGGGGTGGTGAGGGCGACGCTCAGCTCGGGGACCGCCTGGTTGCGGAGCGTCGCAGCCTTGGGGAAGGCGGCGTCGAGGGCGCCGCGCTCGCCGTCGTCGAGCGTCACGGCGAGGGCTTGGACGCTGGCCTCGAGCGTCTCGATTTTCGTCGCGCCGGCGATCGGGATGATCGCGGGATCGAGCGTCGCGAGGTACGCGAGCGCGACCTGGTGGGGACCGAAGGAGGGCGTCGGAGGCCCGTCGGGAGCGGTCCCGGGAGGACCCTCTCGCGAAGGCCGCAACGCGGCGGTCCGCGACGAATCGTTGGTACTCAAACCATGTCGCGCGGCCACGCTCGCGAGCGCGGTGACCTTCGCGAGGCGGCCGACGCCGCGATGACCCCCCAGCGGCGAGTGGGCGAGGAACGCGAGGCCGTGGGCGCGGCAGAGGGCGAGGACGCCGTCGGCGGCGCCGGGATCGACGGCGCTGAGCTCGTTCTGGACCGCGATGAGGCTGCCCGTCGGCAAGGTGCGCAGCGCGATGGCGATGTCGTGCACGCTGACGTTGGAGACGCCGAGGAAGCGGGCCTTGCCTTCGCGATGCAGATCGGCGAGCGCGCCGAGGGACTCTTCCCACGGCACGCGCGGGTCGCGCACGTGGAGCTGCAGGAGTGGAATGGCCTCGACGCGCAGGGCCTCGAGCGACAGCTCGGCGGCCCGCTTCAAGTGCTCCGGGCGGCCGTTCGGGAGCCAGCGTCCGCCGGGTCGGACGAGGCCGACCTTGGTGGCGATGATGACGTCGTCGCGCTCGGCCGAGGGCCAACCGTCGAGCGCGCGGCGGACCAGGCGCTCGTTATGGTGCATGTCTTTGTCGTCGAGGGCGTAGGCGTCGGCCGTGTCGATGAGGCGGATCCCGAGCTCGAAGGCGCGCCGCAGGACCTTGAGCGCGACGTCGGCGTCGGGGCGCGTGCCGTTGGCGGGAGCGGTCGAGAGGCGCATCGCGCCGAAGCCCAGCGGCGGCAGCGACCAGGGACCGAGGCGGCGCTTCGGGGCGACGAGCGCCGAGCGGATGGTGTTCCCGAGTGCAATGAGGGGGCGGGTCGCGCTCGTGGTGATCGGTGTTTCGGTCGGGCCAGGAGCGCCGCCGGACCAATCTGCGGCAAACGTGAGTTCGTTCTGGACCGCGTCCGACGGGCTCGCGGGCGGGATCGGCGCGCCGATCGCCGTGAGCTCCCATTCCGGCCCGAGGCGCGCCGCCTCCCACGGTTCCAAGAAGAGGACCTGCCGGAGCCCGTCGGGTCCGGGCGTCTGGCACACGGCCATGCGCGCCCCGCCGGCAAAGACCCGCTCGATCAGCACGCGCGTCGTCTCGTCGGGCACGGACTTCTGGTGGCGCGGGGCCTCCGAGAGCCAACGCGCGACGATACTCGTCTTGGGACCGGCGCTCGGCGTCTCCAGCTCGAGTCCGACGGCCAGCTCATGCGCCGTCAGCGGCGGCGTGGTCGCCTCGATGAGCGCGCTCAGCCGCTCGCGCCCATGTCGCTTGTGGGTGGCCGTCTCTTCCACGAGCGCCGCGTCGAGTCCGCGTCTCAGTCCCGGTGTGAGCGGCATCCAGGCTCCCCTTGACCCTTCCGGCGCGTTAGGCGAAGGCGGCCGACATTAGCCGCCTTCGTGATCGTGCTGATCGTCCTTGGCTCTCCGGTCTTCCTCGGGATCGTCCTGAACATCAAGACCTCGTCGTCATGACCCACTGCACGATTGGAGAAATCGAACACGCCGCTGGCAATGATATCGTTGTTCTGTCAGCGTTGACCGCGTAGCTCCACCACCGACTCTCGGAAGGCCCAAGTCTATGACGAAACACACTCTTTGGCTCGCCGCCCTGGCTCTTCTCATGGCGTCTCGGAATGCGCGCTCGGCGCCGATCCCCGATGCCGGCATCAAGAACGATTTTCATCGCGCGCACCTCGGCCAGTTCGTCTTCTCGGAGGCGAAGATTGTGAACGACGCCCCGGATCCGAAGCTGGTTCGGGACCGCTTCGATTTGACGCGTCCGATGAAGGCGCGGCTGTACCTGCCGACGAGCATCGCGAATCTCTATGACAGTCTCGGCCCGGAGTACGGCCGAGAAGCGCAGATTTCCATCGCGGGACGCCTCCTCGTCGACGGCAAGGAGAAGTCGAAGTGGCCGATCTTGTTTGTCGGGAACGCCACGCAGCGCGAGACCTGGACGACCTGGTGGTACGATCTCGTGGCGGAGACTCCCCGGCCATGGAACGTGATCTCAGAGAACGAGTTCGAGTCGTTTTTCGGAAGGGCGGTCCAGTCGCTGGCGCCTGGTTCGCACACGCTGCGACTCGAGATTCTGGCGCGCAAGGCGGACGGTAGCGACGGGCCGCTCATGGCAGGCGGTGAATGCACCCTGGCCTTCTCGGCGGCTCAGAAAGCCGCGTGGGTCGCCAAGTATGGCGAGCAATGGATCTTCCATCCGCCGGGCATGCCGGGGCCCTACCGCATCACCCTCGTGAACGCGTGCGCCAAGCCCGTTTCGTATTCCATCCTGCGTCCCGGGGCGGTGTACGAGCAGACGATGGGTGAGCACCAGAATGTCCAAACGGGTCTCGGCGAGGGAGACCAAATCGTCCTGGGCGGCCAGCAGCTTCATGTCATTACGCGCGCAAGCAACGGGCAGACCGTCACGCTGTGCCGCTGAAAGGAAGGTGTGTTGGAGGGCGACGAACGTTCCGTGTTGAAGCGATGGAATGATATTGAAGGTATCAAGCCCGCGGCGTTTCCGGTGGCTCGTCCGGCGCGTCGAGCTGCGAGTCGATCGGCGACAGCGACGCGTGCAACCATTGCCGCGCGGTCGCCGAGCACGACAAGAGCGATCTGCGCAAACGTTGTCGCGGCGAAGCGCGCTGACGCCACATGCTCGCGACCGCGTTGCCGCCCTTGACCCTTCCGGCGCGTTAGGGGAAGACGGCCGACATGACCGCCTTCGTGATCGTGCTGATCGTCCTTGGCTCTCTCGTCTTCCTCGGGATCGTCCTGAACATCAAGACCTCCCGACCCGATGGCGCGTACCTCGGCAACATCCACGCGTACCGCAAGGTCCTCCTCTACATCATGCCGACGCGCAACGAGTCGGTCGTCTACTACGACGACCACGCCGTCGCGGACGAGCTGCTCGCCTACATGAAGGCGGCCGAGCCGCGCTTCCACGTCGACATGACCCACTGCATCGTGGCGGCCCTCGGCCACGCGTTGCAGAAGACGCCGAGCATGAATCGCTTTGCGGTCGGGCGGCGCCTCTACCAGCGCAAGGGCAACTGGGTCACGTTCTCGATGAAGCGGCAGAAGCTGAACCGCGCGGCCAAGCTGACGGCCGTCAAGCGCGAGATCCCGCCCGATCAGAGCTTCTTCCAGTTCTGCTCGGGGCTCAACGTCGACATCGCCGTCGAGCGCTCGGACAAAGTCACGTACGTCGACAAAGAGGTCGGCTTCTTCGCGAAGATCCCGCGCGTGGTGATGGTGCGCGGCGTGCGCCTCCTGAAGGCCCTCGACTACTACAATCTCTTGCCGGCCTCGTTCATCAAGAACGACGCGATGTACACGTCGGTCTTTGCGGCGAACCTGGGGTCGATCGGGATGCGCGCCGGTTTCCATCATCTATATGAGTGGGGGACCTGCCCGCTGTTCGTGATGATCGGCAAGCTGGAGGAGCGGGCGTTCGTCGAAAACGGCCAGATCGTCGTGAAGAAGGTCATCCCGCTGCGCTTCACGTTCGACGAGCGCATCGACGACGGGCTCAACGCCGGCTACGGCATCAAGGGCGTGGTCGACGCGCTCGAGCATCCGTTCGAGCACTTCGGGTGCCTCGCGGCCGACGGCAGCGACGACCATCCGATCGGCGCGCCGGGCGGCGACAAGAAGGCGGCGCTCGAGGCGAAGCTGACGGCCGCGCGCACCGTGGCTGCGGCCACCTGAGGTGGGCGCGCTCGCTGGACGCACGATCGCGGTGACGGGCGCGAGCGGGTTCGTCGGCTCGCACATCGCGCTGGCACTCTTGCAGGAAGGCGCAAACGTCATCGCGGCCGTGCGCTCGCCGGCCAAGGCGGCGTGGCTGGCGGCGCAGGGCGTGGTCGTTCGGGGGGCTGATTTGGAGGACCGGGCGGCGCTCGCGGCGGCGTTCGCGGGGGCCGATGGGGTCGTGGCGAACGCGGCCTTGGGATCGAACCAGGGCGATGTGGAGACGCTGGCCAAGACGAACGTCGAGGGCGTGCGCAACACGCTCGCGGCCGCTCACGATGCGGGTGTGACGCGGGTCGTCGCCATCTCGTCGGTGGCCGTCTATCGCACGCGCCTCTACCGCGCGATGACCGAGGACACACCCGGATACGACACGGTGACGCGGCGCTTCAACTGGAGCGACGTCTCGACCGACTGGCGTTACGCGCGCAGCAAGACGCTGGCCGAGGCCGCGGCGTGGGCGGATGCGGCGCGCCTGGGGCTGGAGTTGACCTGCCTACGACCGGGGCCCGTCTATGGCTCGCGCGACCCGAAGGCGACGGCGAAGTTGCTGGCGGCGATCCGAAGACCGCTGCGTTTCGTGCCGACGGTCGGGGTGCCGTGGGTCCACGCGGGGGACGTGGCGGCCGCGACGGTGGCCGCGCTGGCGGGGTCGGCCGCGATCGGTAAGCGCTATACGCTGGCGGCGCCGCCGGTCTCTCTCTATCGTGTGATGCGGGCGCTCAAGCGCGCGCTTGCGGCGCGTGGGGAAAAGGGCCTGGCGTGGCTCGTGCCGGTGCCGGTGCCGGTGTGGGTGCGCTTCGATACGACGGCGGCCGAGCGGGATCTGGGGTTTCGGCCGCGCTCGATCGACGCGGGGATGGCCGAGGTCGCGGCGCTGGTGGGTGTGGGGTCCGCGGTGCCGACGTAGAGCGGCCGGGGAGGCAGCGATGCGGGGAACGGACGGCCGATGGCGGGGGGGAATCGGGTGGCTGGCGGCCGTGGTGGTCGGGGCCTGCGACGATAGCGGCGGCGGGGTGCGCGATACGGGCGGGCAGGCGTTCGATATCCAGTTCCTGACCGACACGGTCGTCGGGGGCGAGGTCGAGACCGAGTCCGAGGCCGAGGTCGAGACCGAGTCCGAGGTCGAGTCCGAGGTCGAGTCCGAGACCGAGTCCGAGACCGAGTCCGAGACCGAGACCGAGACCGAGTCCGAGTCCGAGACCGAGTCCGAGACCGAGACCGAGTTGGAGACCGAGGTCGTGCCCGAGACCGAGGTCGTGCCCGAGACCGAGGTCGTGCCCGAGACCGAGGTTGCCGTCGAGACGAGCGCTCCCTTCTGTGGCGACGGCGCCTGCGACGCGGACGAGGACTGCCTCGGGTGCGCGGCCGATTGCGCGCAGTGTCCGGAGGCGTGCGGGTCGGATCTCTTCATCAGCGAGTACCTCGAGGGCACCAGCTGGAACAAGGCACTCGAGATCGCGAACTTCACGGGGCGCGACGTCGATCTCGTCGATTATGGGGTCGGGCACATCACGAACGGCGGCGATTGGGACGAGGCGTTGCCGGCGCTCATGCTCTCCGGCGTGCTCGCCCACGGCGAGGTGCTCGTCGTCTGCCACGCGAGCGCGTCGGTCGGGATCCTCGCGGCCTGCGACCTCGCGTCGGCCGGCAACGCGATGGAGTTCAACGGCGACGACGCGGTCGGTCTCTTCCGCAATGGGCTCCTCGTCGACGCGGTCGGGGCCGCGGGCGCGGATCCCGGCACGGGCTTCGCGGTCGGCACGACGGCCAAGGGGACGCTCGACCACACGCTGCTGCGCAGTGCGCACGTCGTCACGGGCAACGTCGATTGGCCGAGCGCACAGCAGGAGTGGATTGCGCACCAGGCCGACGAGATCGCGAACCTCGGCGCGCACGCCGTCGCGGCGACGTGCCATCCGGTGGATCCGCCGCGCGTCAAGATCAACGAGATCCAGGCCGCGAGCGGCGGAAGCGACTTCATCGAGCTCGTGAGCGTCGCACCCCTCGCGGCCGGCCCGACGTCGCTGGGCGGCTGGCGCCTGGCGTCGACCGGCGGGAGCTTCACGTTTCCGGCGACGGGCACCGGGGCCGCGACCTTGGCGGCCGGCGACTTCGTCGTCGTGGACCAGGCCGCGCTCGGCTGTGGGCTCGGACAGGTCGACATGCTGTGGCTCTACGACGCGGCGGGCGCGATCCAGGACGTCGCGAGCTGGGGCGCCGTCGACTTCGGCGCCGACGAGACGTGGGGGCGCGCGCCGGACGGGATCGGCGCTTTCCGGGCGCTCGCGCTGCCGACGCCCGGCGCGACGAACGAGGGGCCCGAGCACACGTGCGGCGACGGGACGTGCGACGCCGACGAGACGTGTGGCGGGTGCGCGGCCGACTGCGATCTGTGTCCACCCGCGGCGGGGGATCTGGTGATCACCGAGGTGCTCGCGAGCCCGGCGAGCGGCCCCGAGTGGGTCGAGGTGACGAACGTGACGGCGCGCGAGTTCGAGCTGTACGGCCTCATCCTGCGCGACGACGGCAGCGACTTCCACACGCTGGAGCCGACCGGCGGTAGCTGGGTCGTCGGACCGGGCGAGGTGGTCGTCTTGGGGAGCGGCACCGCGGGCTTCGTCGACTACGTCTACGCGGGCTTCGGGCTGGACGGGTCGGACGCGGTCGTCCTCGAGACGGGCGGGGACGTGACCGTCGAGATCGATCGGCGGGCGTGGACGAACCTCGGCGCGGACCTGTCGCTCACGCTCACCGAGGCCGCGCCGGCCGCGATCGACGCGGGCGCCAGCGGGCAGTCGAGCGCGTGGTGCGTCGTGTCGGCGCCGAGCGCGACGCCGGGCGCCGCGAATCTGCCGTGCATCGTGTGCGGGGACAACGCCTGCACGGCGGGCGAGACGTGCACGACCTGCGCGAGCGATTGCGGGGTCTGCTGCGGCGACGGGACGTGCGCGCCCGACGAGAGCTGCACGCTCTGCGAGACCGACTGCGGTGTGTGTTGCGGCGACGGGACGTGCGCGGCGGACGAGGACTGCACGAGCTGCGCGAGCGACTGCGGCGTGTGTCCCTTTCCCGGGTGCGCGAGCGACCTCTTCATCTCCGAGTACCTGGAGGGGACGAGCAACAACAAGGCGCTCGAGATCGCGAACGCGACCGGGGCGCCGGTCGATCTCGCGGGCTACTCCCTCTCGAAGATCATGAACGGCGGCGCGTGGGGCGAGGAGACGATCGCGCTGACAGCCGGCGTGCTCGCGAGCGGCGAGGTGTGGGTCGTCTGTAACTCCGCGTCTGCGCAGGCGATCCTGGATGTGTGTGACCAGGCGACGGCGACCGCGAACTGGAACGGCAACGACGCGGTCGGGCTCGTGAAGGGCGCGGTCGTCATCGACGCGATCGGCGAGCCGACAGCGGCCGGCATCGTCTGGTCGGCGGGCGGCGTCCCGGGGGCGACGCAGGACCATGACTTGCGTCGTGGTGCAAGTATCGATCAGCCGAGCAGCGACTGGAACGGCACGAGCGCGACCGATTGGGTGGTCGGGGGACCGACGGCGTTCGAGGATCTGGGCGTGCACGCGACCGACTACGTGTGCGCGCCCTGAATACAGCGTCCCCGACGTGAGTGGGCGCGATTGCGGCATTCCCAGCGCATTGACGTCGGGCGGTGTGCGGCCTCACTCTACTGAAATGCGCACGAAGTGGCAGTGGGTCGGGCTTCTGGGCCTCGCGTTGACTGTGGTGGCGTGCGGGCAGGATTCGGGCGCGACCTCGGTGGACGTGGGCGATGCCGAGGACGCCGCTGCCGAGCGTGACGAAAGCGGGCTCGAGACAGAATCCGAGATCGAGCCCGAGACCGAGCCCGAGCCCGAGACCGAGATCGAGCCCGAGCCCGAGACCGAGATCGAGCCCGAGATCGAGACCGAGCCCGAGACCGAGCCCGAGCCCGAGATCGAGCCCGAGATCGAGCCCGAGATCGAGCCCGAGATCGAGCCCGAGATCGAGCCCGAGATCGAGCCCGAGATCGAGCCCGAG
>SXGT01597296.1_pt1 | contig 17389 bp, 10 predicted proteins | sample 3176221 | NCBI WGS metagenome assembly SXGT01 (sample SAMN11356862, study PRJNA531348) | freshwater metagenome | isolation source: freshwater sample F1-120 | place: China: Fuxian Lake, Yuxi | collected 2017-12-25
GCGCGAATCGTGCCGCCGTAGACCATCAGCGACGGGCGATTGACGCGGCCCATCGCAATCAGGCAGCCCGGCATGTTCTTGTCGCAGCCGGGGAGCGCGATCGCGGCGTCGTACCACTGGGCGTGCATCACGGTTTCGATCGAGTCGGCGATCAGGTCTCGCGACTGAAGCGAGAAGCACATCCCTTCGGTGCCCATCGAGATGCCGTCGGAGATGGTGATGGTGTTGAAGATGACGGCCTTGCCGCCGGCCTTGTTCGCACCGGCCTCGGACTCGCGGGCGAGTTGGTCGATGTGCATGTTGCACGGCGTGACCATGCTCCAAGTGGAGCAGATGCCGATCTGGGATTTCTGGAAATCGCCGGTCTTGAAGCCGACGGCGTGGAGCATGGCGCGGCTGCCGGCGCGGTCCACGCCATCCACCACGAGGGCGGAGTGGGCACGGGCGAGATTGTTTTTGGCGGCGATCTTCTTCTTCATAAATGGCGGCGGAGTGTCATCGAAAACAATGCGGCTGGCAAGACGGCGTGAAGAGAACGGACTAACGCGCGGCGGCGGTCTTGGGCTTGCGTACCTGCAGAAGCAGGGGCAGGGAGGTTTGCTTGCCATTGTTGCCGTTCGTGGAACGGGCGCTGCCGAGCACGGCGTGGAACGGGCGATCCTGTTCCGCGACCCACTTGGAGCAGGTGAGGAAGATTTCGCGCTCGGTCTCGCCGGCGGCGATCTGCACGCCGTTCAGGCCGATATTGTCCACGATGACGCCATGCGGAAGATTGTCCACGTCCATGCTGACGATGTCATTGTTGCCGTTGCGCCGCACCTTGAGCAGCACGGAGACGGTCTGGCCGGGAGCGATGATGACCGGCTGCCGGTCGGCGCGCGCGGGAAAGTTCTCGAGATCGAGGAAGAGCTTTGGCGCGGGCGCATCAGATTTGACCGCAGCGAATGCGCCGAAGACACGCGTGGTCGTACGGCCGGCGATCTGGGCGCTGGCGACGGCCTTGAGTTTTGACCAGTCAACATTCTTCTCATTGGTGCCGGGCAGGGCGTAGAGCGTGCCGTCCGTTTCATTATGGCCGGCCTCGATGAGGAGGGGATTTGAAAGGATAAACCCCGCGGGCACGCCGCTGAATTCGATGCGGATGGGGCCTTCAAAACCATCGCGTCGATCGGCGCGGAGCGTGAAACCCTTGCCGGTGTCCCGCGCCAACGTGGGTGTCGCACCGGCGAGCGAGATGCTGAAGTCGGGCGCGGCGCGGCGGAGGCTGAGGCGGTAGGTGAAACGATCGCCGGAAAGGCCGCGGCTGTCGGTCACGCGCACGAGATAATTTCCATCAGCCGGAGCGGTGAAGAGCAGGCGCGAATCAGCGCCGAGCCGTCGCTCGGCATCATCGTCGTTGGCGTAATTCACGGTGAAGAGCGGCAGGCCATTCGGCGCCGGTTTTGTGCCCAACGGGCGCGGTACGACGGTGTAGCTCGGTTCATCGAGCGGATGCGCGACCGCGCCGGTGTCGAAGAACCCCTTGCGTTTGCCGGCGCTGCTATAGAAGAGGAAACCGGCATCCGGCCCGCGCGGCATGCGGAAAATTTTGCAGACTTCGCCCTGGAGATAGACCAGTTCGTTCAACTCCATCTCCTCCCATTTCTCGAGGCGGATGTCGGCATTGTTCGCATCCACGCCGCGGAAGGTGACGGCGGAATCGCGGACGGCCTGCAGCAACACGCGAGGCACGGGGCGACCATCGGGATGAAGGATTTCAATCTTCGTGTCCACCGGCGAACCCCGTTGTGCCGCGAGCGTTTCGATCACCCAAGCCTCGCCGTTTTTGGCGGTGAAACGGAAATGATCGGCGTCCGGTGAATTGCCGCCGGAACGGATACGGCCGTGCGCCGTGCCGGGAGCGCTCATCGCGGTGGCGCGGGCGGGCGTGTCGTTCGGTTCGGCCTCGAGCGTTTCCGTGTCGGCCGTGACCATCACCTTGAAAACGGCGCGGGCGCGGAACTTTTCGGGATCGAGCGGCACGTCGGCCTCGCCGGCGGCCTTCGCGTTCACCGCGCCGCGGGCGTTCGCGGGGAGGTTCACCCCGATCAACTCGACGATGCGATTCGTGCCGGTGGAAACGGCGAGCGGATAAACGCCGGTGACAAAGGGGAAACCGCCCATCGTGAGGCGATAGAAATGCTCCGGCGACGCTCCGAACTGCTGGTCGCTGACACGCACGCGATAGGCGCCGGTCATGGCAAATGTGTGCGAGAGCAGCGGTTCGCCCCCTTCGAAACCGTTGCTGGCGGCGAGCACCGCGCCCGATTCGTTGACGAGAGTGAGGGCGAGATTCGCGGCCTTCGAGCCGAGCGGCTTGGCGGCGAGATCGAACACGAGATTCTGGCCGGACTTGGCGGTGAAGCGGAACTCATCCGCCTCGTTCGGCTTCAGCAACACCCCCCAAACGGTGGCGGGCAATGCCACGGGCGCCCGCGATCCCTCGCTGATCTGCGGGAGGTCGTCCACGAAGAACTTGAGCCGCACGCTTTCGCCGCGGTCGCCGGCGACGGATAGTTCGTAGGTACCCCGCGGCAGATCGGCTGCCGGCGTGATCTCGGCGATCGCGGTATTTTTTCCGCTGCGAGTGTCGATGACGATTTTCCCCGAGAGCTTTGTGTGATGAAGCTTCAGTGCGAGAGGCCCGGCGAGATGGTCGCCCGTGAGTTTCAGATTGGTGGTCACGCCGCGTTGTATCCCGCGTGGTTCAACGGCCGTGAGCGTCGGGCCGGCGGGCTTCGCGGTCGCTACGTTGGTTTCTGCGGCACGGAGCGAGAGGTTGACCAGCAGGAATGGAAGCAGGTACAGCGGGCGCATCGGTCAGTTCTCCTTGCGCGGTTGATTGAGGTCGTGGAAATCGAGCGAGCCGTCGAGGCGGCCGATGGCGAAATGGGACTCGTCGCGCAGGAAGGAGAGGGCCGGGGGCCAGTCGGATTGGCCGGTGAGCAGCTGCCTCTCTTTCAAGTCGTGCGCGTCCCAAAGTTTCACCGTGCGGTCATTGGCGGCGGAGAGGAGATGACGGCCATCGCGCGAAAAGGCGAGCTTGAGGATCGCGCCCTCGTGGGCGAAACGGGATTCGATCAGCGGGTTCGTCGTCTCGGCAGCTCGCTCGCTGATGGCCCAGACGCGGATGCGGTTGTCCACACCGCCGGCGAGGAGGCGCTTGCCGTCGGGGCTGAAGGCGATGGTGTAGAGCTCCTTGAGCGACTGCGCAAGCGTGTCGCGCCGCTCGCCACTGGCCACGTCCCATAGTTTCACCGTGCGATCGGCGCTGGCGCTGGCGAGGAGCTTGCCGTCGGGTCGGAAATCGAGGGCGAAAATCGCACCGTTGTGACCGTTCAATGTTTTGATCGGTGCGCCGGTCGCGGGGTTCCACAAAATGATTTTCTGATCGTAACTGCCGGTGGCGAGCGTGGTGCCATCGGACGAAAGCGCGAGCGCGTAAATCGCGTCACGATGCCCTTCGAAAACACGGACGAGCGTGGCGTCCGCAGTCTTGAACTGGCGCACCTCGCCCGCGAAACCCGGTTCACCGGCGGCAGCGAAGAGATGCGCGCCGTCAGCGGAGAAGACGAGGGCGTTCACTTGTCCGCGCAGGCCTGTGAGCGTACGAAGCAGCCTGTGCGTGGTGCCGTCGTGCAGTTCCACCGCGCCATGACGGGTAACGGCGAGGAGATTCGGTTTCGGCGCGTAGGCGAGGGCATTGATGGGGGAACGGGGCGTGCCGCGCGGTACGATTTTTGGCAGGTTGGCGAGTCGCACATTTTCCTGTCCAGCGGCCGGCGCGGGCGCTCCGGCGTCAATCCATGCGCGGATGCTGGCGATTTCATCCACGCTGAGCCGTTTGCGGTCGCCGGGCGGCATGAACTGGTTTTTGCCTTTCCGGCCCGAGGTGCCGTCGAGAAATTTCACGAGCAGACTCTCGCTGCTTTTTCCGGAGATGATGGCGGGGCCGCTTTCGCCGCCCTTCATTAATGGAGCGAATGTCTCGAGCACGAGGGCGCCTTCGGGATCCTGCTGGGCGTGGCAATCGAGGCAGTGCTTGGCGAAGATTGCCGCCACACGGGCGTAGTCCGCCGAGGGCGCGGCGATTGCCGCCAGCGGAAGAAGGAATAGCAATGAGAGGACGCGACGCATACTCAGTGGTTGAACAGAAATTCTTTCGTGCTGAGCAGCGCCCAGAAAAGATCCTCGAGGGCCTCGCGCCGACCGTCGTCGGCTCCGGCGAGAATCTCGGTGGCGTGTTTTAATTCAGCAGGCCTTGGCGTACGGGCGAGCGTGAGCAGGAAGGCTTCTTCGACGAGTTGTGCATCTGTCAATTTCCCGGCGAGCAGCGTGGCAAGGCGGTTGGCGCGTGACTTGAGTTTTTCGTTCAGCGTGTCGCCATTGGCGATGTGGAGCATCTGCGCGACGCTCGGCTGGCTGGTGCGGTCGCACTCGCACGTCTGGGTCCGGTCGGGGTGGCCGAAGGTTTTGAGGAAGTAGGAGGCGATGTTGGCGTCGGGCAATTGCATGGCGCGCAGACCGGCGGGATAAGCCGGGCCGACGCCCCGGTTGGCGTTGCGTAAATCCTGACGAAACTCGGTCGGCACGCCGGTGACTTGGCTGGCGGCGTCGAGGATGACCTCTGCCGTCAGGCGGCGCGCGAAGTAATGCGAGTAGAAGCGCGTGTCCGCCTCGTTGCCGGCGATGGTCTGGCTGGAACGCTGGTAAGTTTCGGATTGAAGGATGGCGCGCATCAGCGACTTCAAATCAAACCGCTGGTCGGCGAGGAATTTTGCGGCGGCGGAGAGGAGTTTCTCGTTGCTGGAAGGATTCGTCACGCGTAGATCATCCACCGCCTCGACGAGGCCGACCCCGAGGAAGTTCGCCCAGACACGATTGACGATGGCGCGGGTGAAGTACGGATTTTCTCTCGCCGTGAGCCAGTCGGCGAGCGCGGCCCGGCGGTCCACCGGGGCGTCGAGCGGCAGCGCTTTGCCCTCGAGCGGGCGGGGCGGTTGCGGCTTGCCGGTGCGGGGTTGGATGAGATTGCCGTCGGAGGCGGCGAAGATGATGCGGTCGCCTTCGCCGTTTCCATTCTTGGTGCGGATCCGGGCGAAGAGGTTGGCGAAGCCGAAGTACTCGTCGTTGGTCCATTTCTCCATGGGGTGATTGTGGCACTTGGCGCAGTTCACCGACATCGCGAGAAATGCCTGCGTGGTGGTTTCGGCCATCGCGGAGGGATCATCGTGCAGCACGAAGAAGTTCGCGGCGCCGTTCTCCAGCGTGCTGCCGGTGGCGGTGATGATCCGGCGCGCGAATTGATCCCACGGCGTGTTGGATTCAATGGCGGCGCGGATCCACGCGTAGTAGGCCCACATCGCGTTCTGCGGCAGGCGCCGGCTGCTGACGAGGAGCAGGTCGTTCCATTTGTAACTCCAGTAGTCCACGAACTCCGGACGCGTGAGCAGGCGTTCGATGAGCGAGTCGCGTTTGCCGGGCGACGTGTCGGCGAGGAACGCGCGCGTCTCTTCCGGCGTGGGCAGCACGCCGATGGTGTCGAGGAAGGCGCGGCGGATGAACTCGGCGTCCGTGCAGCGCGGGGAAGGGGGGAGATTCAACGACTTCAATTTTTCCAGCACGAGGGCATCGATGAAGTTCCGTCGCGGCGCTTTGCTGAAGACCGTTGGGCTGAGTTTGTTCGTGAACGGCACGGAGACGCTCGCGATGGCGATGCGGCTCAAGTACCACGCGGTGATCGCGCCTTCGCCGTGGCCGATGACGCGCAGGCGGCCATCCTCGCCCACGTTCGCGACCGACTCGTTGGCCGAGGTGTATTTGACCCAGCGCGTCACATCCTCGCTGCGGCCGTTGCTGAAGTGGGCGCGGACGCGCAGGGCCTGCTCGGTGCCGGGCTTGAGCGTGGCTTCTGCGGGAGTGATTTCGAGCCGCGTGATGCGGGGATCGTCGGTCAATGGACCGGGCGTGCCCGCGGCGATCCACCCGGCGAGAATGTGGTATTCCTCCGAATCGGTGTCGAACTTCACGCCGCCCTTGTGCGGCAGCGCACCGGTGGTCGTGAGGAGCAGCAGACTGCGTGCGGGATCGGCGGAATTGATGCGCCGGCCGAGCGCGTGGCGCGTGATGGCGAGGTGATCCGCCTCGTTGTCGTAACCGCGCAGCGACAACTTGAAGCCGTTCTGGCCGGCTGCAGCACCGTGGCACGCGCCGGAACTGCAGCCGTACTTGGCGAGGATGGGTTGGACTTGGTTACGGAAACTCGGCGCCGCCGCCTCCGCAGCCGGGAGTTGGCTGGCGAGCAGAGCGGAGAACGCAAGGGCGGAAAAAAACTTCATGCGCGTCGGAAAGTTTTTTGTGAGCTACGCGAACAGCTCCTTGATTGGCTGCGTGCCGAAGTCCACGAGCGGGAACGGCCGCTGCTGCGGGCCGGGCAGGTGGGTGGTGAGATCGAGGCCGAGGCTGTGATAGATGGTCGCGACGACCTCGCTGGGGTTCGTCGGACGCTCGGTGGGATAGCCACCGATCTCGTCGCTTTTGCCGATGGCGCGGCCGCCCTTCACACCGCCGCCGGCGAAGTAGGTCGTCCAGCACTGTGGCCAGTGGTCGCGGCCACCGGCGGGGTTGACCTTCGGCGTGCGGCCGAACTCGGCGAGGTTGCAGACGAGGGTGTTGTCCAGCATTCCGCGCTGGTGCAGATCTTCGATGAGCGCGCTGTAAGCTTGATCGTACATCGGCGCGACGATGTCCTTCATCCCGGCGATGGAGGTGAAGGGCTTCGAGCCGTGGATGTCCCACGTGATCTCGTTGAAGACGGTGATGAAGGTGTTGACGGTGACGAAGCGGACGCCGGCCTCGACCAACCGCCGCGCGAGCAGGCAGGACTGGCCGAAGCGGTTCAGCCCGTAACGCTCGCGGACCTTCTGCGGCTCCTTCGTGAGATCGAACGCCTCGCGGGCTTTGGCGCTGGTCATCAAGCGATAGGCAGCGGCGAAATTACTGTCCATCAGCTTCGCGCTCTCGCTGGATTCAAAACCCTTCACCGCGCCCTCCACCACCTCGCGCAATTTGCGGCGGCGGTCGAGTCGCGCTTCGCCAATATCCTGCGGCGGCAGCAGGTCGGGCACTTTGAAATTCGGCTTCGAAGGATCGGCGTTCAGCACGAACGGGTCGTAATTTTTGCCGAGAAAACCGGCTTCCTGTCCGTGCGGCATGTTGCCGCCGGTCGCTCCCATCGGCTCGGGCAGGATGACGTGCGCGGGGAGATCGCCGCGCCGCCCTTTGAGGTATTCAAGCGCACAGCCGGCGTGCGGCGTGATGGTGCCGCCGGTGAAAAGCCGGCCGGTCTGCATCATCTGGTGGCCGGTGTCGTGCACGGCAGCGGCCGTGTGGTAGCAGGAGCGGACGAGACTGAACTTGTCCGCCACCGCCGCGTGTTTCGGCAGAATCTCGCTGATTTGGAAATCGCCTTTGGTCTTGATCGGCTTGAAGGGGCCGCGGACTTCGCGCGGGGCGTCGGGCTTGGGATCGAACGTGTCGAGCTGGCTCGGCGCGCCGAGGTTGAAGATCATGATCACTGAACGATCGTCGTGGCCGCCGGCGTGTTTCGGTTGCGCGGCCTCGAGTCTGGCGAGGTCAGCCATCGTGAGTCCGAGCGCGCCGAGCGCGCCGACTTGGAGGAAGTCACGGCGCGTGACACCGTCGCAAGTGGTGATCGAACCTGAGCCGGTGAACTTGATCATAAACCTGTTGCTGTTGCGTAGAATCGTAGCCCGCACCGGCGGTTCGCTCAAGCGGTTTGTGGGGACTTTTGTCGGGCGCAACGCTAGTCCACGAAAGCGAACTCGTTCGCCATGAGCAGCACGTGGGCTAGTTGTTCCCATGCGCTTGGCGCGGAAGAAACCGCCACCGATCCCGTCGCATTTGTGCTGGCGGACGTTGTTGTGGTCGCAACTTGAAGAAACCGCTGTGCGTCCTTCATTTCATCCGTCGTCGGCGCGCGTTGGTAGAGCGTGGCGTAAAGCCAGCGCACCTTCGCCTCGTCGGTTCCGAGGGAGGTCAATTCCGACCGCGCGGCGAGGTGCTTCGCTTGCTGTGTGGTGAGCGTGCTGTTCATCCAGAAGAGCGCCTGCTGGGGCACGGTGGTGCTGAAACGGATCGGGCTATGAGTGTCGGGATTGGCGAAGTCGAACGTGCGAAAGAGTCCGGGCAGGTTCTGGCGGTCGATGTAGGCGTACACCGCGCGGCGCACGGGGAACGGGTCTTTCGTCAGTTCGACTGGTTTGCCGCCCATCGTCAGGTCGAGTTGGCCGGAGACGAAGAGCAGCGAATCGCGCATCGCCTCGAACTCCAATCGAGGCCGATTCTTTTTCCAGAGCAACAGGTTGTTGGAATCCTTCAGTAAGGCGTCGGCGCGGTCATCGCTGACCTGCTGGTACGTGGCGGAAAGCATGATGGTGCGGTGCAATTTTTTGAGCGACCAACCTTCAGCCATGAAACGGTGGGCGAGATGATCGAGCAGTTCTGGATGGCTCGGCGGATCGGACCGCAGGCCGAAATCGCTCGGTGTGCGGACGAATCCCTGGCCGAAGTGGTGCAGCCAGACGCGGTTGACGATGACGCGCGCGGTGAGCGGATTGGTCGGGCTGGTGATGGCCTGCGCCATTTCGAGGCGACCACTGCCTTTGAGGAACGGCTTTCGTTCTGTCCCGGCAATCACGTCGAGAAACTGGCGCGGGACTCGCGGGCCGCGGTTGCCGGCGTTGCCGCGGATGAAGACGACCGGTTCCGTGGGCGTCGCCGCGTCGGCCAGCGAATGGGCGCGGGCCGGTGCGTCCGGGCTGTTGATCTTCCACTCTTCGACCTTTTTCTGCAGGGCAACGAGTTTGTTGCGATCATCGCGCTCGATGAATTTCTCGAAGTCGGCGATGGGCGCATCGAGCGGGTTGGCTTTCGCGCGGAGCAATTGGCGCAGTGCTTCCTCATCCTTGTCGGCTCCCGGTCCGGCCGGCGCCGTCTTGCCGAGCAACGCGCCGTAGCGCTGCGCCGCTTCCTTAAGCGAGGCGGGCGTCGTGGCAAAGGCGCGGGCGACGAGCGGATTCACCGGCTTGGCGGGCACGGCATTGGTGAAAGGTGCGAGCGCCGCGGCGGCTTGGTTTGTGTAGTCATTGGCTCGCAGCGCGGTGAGCGCGTGCCACGGTGCGAGGATCGGATGATGTGACTTGGCTGTCTCACGCACGAACGTGCGCCAGCGCTCGATGAAATAGGGGCGCAGGTCGCGTTGCTTGGCGAAGTCGCGCCGCGCAGCATCGTCGAGATTAGCGGTATCGTGGGCGGCGAGCAGATAGTCGGCGATCTTGGCGGGCGCACGGAGGTCGCCGGTGATCTGTGAGGCGCGTTCCTCCCGGAATTTGTTCACCACGGCTTCGCGCACCTTCAATTCCTTCTCGAAGGCTTGATAGGAAGCGTTCTCGGCTGGCTTGGCGATGAGCGGCAGCTCGGTCGGCTCAATCGACGAGGCGAAGACGCCGTAGAGGGAGTAGTAGTCCTTCGTCGGGATCGGGTCGTACTTGTGGTCGTGACAGCGGGCGCAGGTGACGGTGAGGCCCATCAACCCGCGTGTCGTGACGTCGATGCGGTCGTCGATGATTTCCTGCTGGTTGTTGATGAATCGGCGACCGAGCGTGAGAAAACCCATCGCGGCGAGCGGACGTTTGTCCTCGCCGAGATCGAGTTGGTCCGCGGCGAGTTGTTCGTGGATGAATCGGTCGAAGGGCAGATCCTCGTTGAAGGCGCGGATCACGTAGTCGCGGTAGGTGTACGAGTAGGGGTAACGCCGCTCGACGCCGACGCCGATGTAGCCTTTCACATCGCCGTAGCGCGCGACGTCGAGCCAGTGCCGCGCCCAGCGCTCGCCGTAGCGTGGACTGGCGAGAAGGCGATCGATCACCTTCGCGTAGGCGTCAGGCGATTTGTCGGCGAGGAAGGCCTCCACCTCGGCGGGCGTGGGCGGCAGGCCGGTGAGATCGAATGTGGCGCGCCGGATGATCGTGCGTTTGTCGGCGGCGGGCGAGGGGGTGAGTTTCGCGGCTTCCAGTTTTGCCAGCACGAAGGAGTCGATCGGGCTCTGTATCCAGCGCTTATCTTTCACCACGGGCAGGGCGGGGGAGCGAACTGGTTGGAAAGCCCAGTGCTTGGCGGCGGACGGCGGCGGCGTGGTGGCGGTTGCGGAAGCGGTGCGCGGATCGGGCGCGCCCATCTTCACCCACGTCTCGAGCGTAGTGAGTTGTTTCGACGAAAGCCGCTTGTTCTTCGGCGGCATCTGTAAATCGGGATTGCTGTAACGGACGGCTTTGATGAGCAGGCTCTTTTCCGGATCGCCGGGAACAATGGCCGGGCCGGTATCGCCGCCTTTGAGCAAGCCGTCGCGCGTGTCCACCCGCAAGCCGCCTTTGATGGATTTGCTTTTGGTGCTGTGGCATTCGTAGCAGTGCTCCGCGAGGAGAGGACGGATTTCGCTTTCGAAGAACTCAGTCTGCTCAGGTGTAGGCGCGGCGGCGTGAAGGGGGACGATGCTGGCAAACAACATCGCGCAGAGCGTTCGCCAAATGCGAGGGCGAGGTTGCGAGGAGTGTCGTTGCGCGGTGGTGAGTTTCATTTCCGTTGAACGCCGGAGCGTATCGGGTTTGGACGTGGCGAGCCAGTTTTTACATCAGGTTCTTGTTGTCGCGAGGAGAGAGAGGGCTTGTATGGCGCGGCGGGTTCGGGTAAAAGCAGGTTAGGCGTGGGAGACTACGCTGGGAAAAAGGAGGGCGTTTCCCACGCACAAGCCCTTCGAGGCCAGCGGGTTCTCGGAGCTGAAAAGGTCCGTGGGGCGTTTGACTTTGTGGGGTTCGATGAATAGAGTTCGCTAAGTCAGCGATCGGCGAGAATGAGGTGCCTGTGGCAGTTAAGGACGATTATCTAGTAGATACGCTTTGCGACATGGGGTTGCTCAACAATGAGCAACTCGAGGCCGTTCGTGCGGAAGCCGAGTCGGAGGGGGCGGGCGTCGTGGATACGTTGCTGGCGCGCAAGATGGTCAAGGCCGACGATGTAACCCGCGCGCGGGCGATGCAGTTCGGCGTCGAGGTCATCGACCTCACGAAGTTCAAGCCGAGCGATGAGGTGCTCGCCGCCGTGCCGCGCTACGTGGCCAAGCGCTACAAAGTTCTTCCGCTCAGCATCGATGACGGTAACTTGGTGGTGGCCTTGAGCGATCCGGGTGATCTCGACAAGATTGACGGTCTTCAGCGGGTGCTGACCCGCGACCAGATTTTCTACCAAGTCGCCACCGAAGCCCAGATCGAGGCGGCGCTTGAGAAATATTACGGGTACGCCGAACAGGCGCTGGACCGCATGGTGCAGGAGCTTTCCAAGACGCAGGTGGACCTCACCGCGCTGGAGAAGACCAAGGTCAAGGCTGACGATGGCCAGATGGAGGACGACGATAGCGCGCCGTTGATCCGCCTCGTCAACAACATCATCATCGACGGTTTCAAGTTGAAGTGCTCGGACATCCACATCGAGCCGATGGAGCAGCGCCTGCGCATCCGCTACCGGATTGACGGCGTGTTGCAGGAGGCGAACAGCCCGCCCAAGCGGCTGCAGGGCGCGATCATCAGCCGCATCAAGATTACGGCGGGGATGATGATCTCCGAGCGGCGTGTGCCGCAGGACGGTCGCATCCAGTTGACCATCGATGGCAAGCTCATCGACTTCCGCGTGAGCTGCATGCCCAGCTCGTTCGGCGAGACGATCGTGCTGCGTATTCTCGACAAGTCCGGCCTGCGTCTCGGCCTTTCGCAGCTCGGTTTCATGGCGGACGACCAAGCCACATTCGAGCGCTGTGCGGCGATGCCGGACGGCATTCTGCTCGTCACTGGCCCGACCGGTTCAGGTAAGACGACCACGCTTTACTCGTGCTTGAATTACATCAACCGGCCCGACAAGAAGATCATCACGGTCGAGGACCCCGTCGAGTATCAGCTCACCGGCATCAACCAGGTGCAGGTGAACGAGGCGGCCGGCCTCACCTTCGCCGCGGCGCTCCGGTCGATGCTCCGTCAGGCGCCGAACATCATCATGCTGGGGGAGATTCGCGACATGGAGACCGGCTCCATCGCCGTCAACGCCTCGCTGACCGGCCACTTCGTCTTCTCCACGCTGCACACGAACGACGCGCCGAGCGCGGTGACGCGTATGATCGACATCGGCATCAAGCCGTTCCTTGTCGCGTCGGCGGCGCGCTGCATTCTCGCGCAGCGTTTGGTGCGCAAGTTTTGCCCGCAATGCGTCGGCCCGCACACGCCTACCGAGGGCGAGCTGCAGTCGCTGCAGATCACCGAGGAGCAACTGAAGACGGCGAACTACCAACTGGGGAAGGGCTGCAAAGTCTGCAACGGCAAAGGGTACAAGGGCCGGTTCGGCATCTTCGAGGTTTTCGCGTTGGATGACCGCGCCCGCCGCATGGTGATCGACAAATGTTCGGTCGTGGAATTGCGCGAGCACGCGTGCAAGATCGGCATGAAGACGCTGCGCGAGGATGGTGTCCGCAAGGTGCTCGCGGGAATGACTTCCACCAAGGAAGTCATCACTGCCACCGCGAGCGACTCGCATCATTGATCGGAAGAACTGAAGAGGATGATTTAAATTATGGCCGCCTACGCAATGCCAGATTTGCTGAACCTGATGGTGGACACCGGCAGCGCCGACTTGCATGTGCGCGTCGGCATTCCGCCGTGCTACCGCCACAAGGGATCGCTCAAGCGTGTCAGTGGTCCGGATTGCAAGGCGGAGGATCTCGAGGATCTGGTCAAGAGCATCGCCAACGACGATCACCTGACCTCGATCCGCGCCAAGGGTGGTGCGGACTTCGGGTTCGCCTTCGGCACCAAGGCGCGTTTCCGCGTGAGCGCGTTCAAGGAACGCGGGAACCTCGCCCTCGTGCTTCGCCAGATTCCCGCCGCGCTGCTCACCATCGATCAGATCGGCCTCAGCCAGATGATCGTGGATAAGTGCATCAACGCCCCGCGCGGGATGATTCTCGTCACCGGCCCGACCGGCTCGGGCAAATCCACCACGCTCGCTTCGCTCATCAACCTCATCAACGAACACCATGATGACGCGCACATCCTCACCATCGAAGATCCGATCGAGTTCTACCATGCGCACAAGAAGGCGCTCGTGACGCAGCGTGAGGTGAATACCGATGTGCCGAGCTTCGGTGAGGCCTTGCGCCGCGCATTGCGTCAAGATCCCGAAGTGATTCTGGTCGGCGAGTTGCGCGACTTGGAGACCATCGAAATGGCCGTCTCCGCTGCCGAGACCGGTCACTTGGTGTATGGTACGCTGCACACCACCGGCGCAGCCAAGACGATTGACCGTATCGTGAACGCCTTTCCGATGAACCAGCAGGAGACCATCCGCATCCAGCTTTCGACGGTGCTGATGGTGGTGATTTCCCAGATCCTGCTCCGACGCGCGGATGGCAAGGGACGTCTCGCTATCCATGACATCATGGTGAACACCCCCTCCATCGCCGCGCTCATCCGTGATAACAAGACCTTCCGCATCCCGTCGGACATGCAGACCGGCGCGAAGTACGGGATGAAGACACTCGATGGCACGCTCTTCGAGAAATATTCCGAGGGCATCATCACCCGTGAGGACTGCGTCAACAAGGCGTCGGACGATCGCGGGATGATGGAGAAGTTGAGCGAATACGACGCCGCGATGGCCGCCGAAGGTAAAGTGCCGGAGGGACTCAACAAACCGATCGGGCCGAAGCGCGGACATTGAGCTGAAGTTTTATGTCGACGATGCTCACACATGCACTGCTGCACCTCATCAAAGAGCGAGGGATGGCGGACGATGCTGCGTTAGAGAAGGTGCAGGAGGAGAATCTGCGTTCCGGCAAGGCGGTCACCGCCCTGTTGCACGAGATGAACGTGCTCGATACGGCTACCCAGCTCGAACTAATGGCCGAGTACATGGGCACCGAGGTGATCAGTCTCGATGACATCGATTTCACCCCCGAGCTGCTCGCCACCATTCCGGGGGCCACGGCGCAGATGTACCAGTGCCTGCCGGTTGGCATTTATGACAACGCCGTGCGTTTGGTGTTGGCTGACCCGCTCAACCCCACCCAGCTCGATGATCTCGCCTACCAGCTCGGCAAAGAGATCCAAGTTGTCATCACCGATCCGGCCAAGGTCGTTCAGTTCGTCGATAAACTTTATTCGGACGAGGATTCCTTCGATGACATCATCAAGGAGCTTGGCGGTCACGAGCTGGCAAAGGTGGCGGGGGATGATGAGGACGCTGACTCTGTGGCGACGCTCGAAGAGGTGGGCGACGCCACGCCGATCACGCGCTTCGTCAATCTCTGTCTCTATCAGGCGGTGAAATCCAAGGCGGCGGACATCCACTTCGAGCCGTTCGAGGACGATTACCGCATCCGCATGAAGGTGGACGGTTCGATGGTGGAGTTGACGCCGCCGCCGCGTGAACTGGCCCCGGCCATCGCATCGCGTATCAAGATCATGGCCAACCTGAACATCGCTGAACGGCGACTGCCGCAGGATGGTCGTATCGCCACCACGGTGGCCGGGTTGCACATCGACTTGCGTGTGTCGTGTCTGCCCACGCGTTTCGGCGAATCGGTGGTGCTCCGCGTGCTCGATCGCAACTCGAACCTGCTTTCGCTTGAGATCCTGAACATTCCGAAACACGTTTATGACGGGATCATCCACTGCATCGAACAGCCCAACGGCATCTTCGCCGTCACTGGGCCGACCGGCTCTGGCAAGACCACTACGCTCTACGCGGCCCTTCGCCGCCTCAATCAGGAGGACACCAAGATCGTCACCGCCGAGGACCCAGTCGAGTTCGACATCGAAGGGCTCATCCAGGTGCCGATGAGCGAAGCGGCGGGGATGACCTTCGCGAAGGCGCTCAAGGCGTTTCTCCGTCAAGATCCGGACATCATCATGATCGGTGAGATGCGCGATCTCGAGACCGCCTCCATCGGCATTCAGGCCTCGCTCACCGGCCACATGGTGGTGAGCACGCTGCACACGAACAACGCCACCGAGGCGGTCACCCGTCTTTTGGACATGGGTGTGGAACCGTTCCTCATCGTCTCCTCGCTCAATGGCGTGCTCGCCCAGCGCTTGAGCAAGACCATCTGCCCGAAGTGCCGCGCGGCCTTTGAGCCGACCGAGAGCCAGATCAAGATGCTCGAGCTTTCGCCGCACGATGTCGCGGGCAAGTCGTTCTACTACGGCACCGGCTGCGATGCGTGCAACAAGACGGGGTACAAAGGCCGCCGTGGCATTTACGAAATGCTGATGATGAGCGACCCCATCCGCGCCTTGATTAGCGAGCGCGCCCCCGGTATTGTGCTCCGTGAGAAATCCCGGGAATTCGGGATGCAAACGCTGCGGGATAACGGTCTGAGTTTGATGTACGAAGGCACTACGACTTTTGAAGAAGTGATGCGGTGCACCTAAGTTCACTCGCCAATGCCCCTCTATAACTACACCGCCCTCGATTCGAAGGGCAAAGAGAAGCAGGGCACGCTGGAAGGAGCCAATCAGAATGAGGCCATCACGCGCCTCAAGGAGATGGGATTCTTCCCCACGCAGGTGATAGAGGCCAAGGCCGAAGGGGGCAAAGCCGCCCAAGGCGTGGCCACCGGCGCGAAGAAGAAAAAAAGCGCCAAAGACATCGAGATCAAGATCCCCGGGTTTGGTGGCAGTGTGGATACCAAATCCCTCTGCACCTTCACCCGTCAGCTTGCCACGCTGGTGGATGCGGGTCTGCCGCTCTTGCGTGGCATGCAGGTGCTGGCCAAACAGGAGAAGAACCCTGCGCTGCGGGATGTCATCAGCAAGCTGACCGCCAGCATCGAGGGCGGCAGCACCTTTTCCGAGTCGCTGGCGCAGCATCCCAAGGTTTTCGACCGCCTGTTCATCAACATGGTGAAAGCCGGCGAGTTGGGTGGCGTGCTGGAAGTGACCTTGAACCGTCTCTCCGAGTTCATGGAGAAGGCGGAGAAGATCAAGAGCAAGGTCAAAGCCGCGATGTTCTATCCCGTCGCCGTGCTCGTGGTGGCGGGCGGTATCGTTGTTCTGTTGATGATCGTCGTGGTGCCAAGCTTCGAGAAGATTTTCGCTGAAATGCTCAATGGCGAGTCGATGCCCGGCTTCACGCTCTTCGTTTTGGGTATCAGCCGTGCTATTCAGAACCACTTTCTTGTGGTGGGCGGGAGTGTCGTGGCTCTCTGGATCGGCTTTAAGATGACCATCAACAAGACCAAGGCCGGCCGTTACTGGTGGGATTGGTTTCTGCTCCGGGCGCCTGCGGTGGGGTCGCTCGTCAAGAAGGTCGCCATCTCACGTTTCACCCGCACCCTCGGCACGCTCATCTCATCGGGTGTGCCCATCTTGCAGGCTCTCAACATCGTCCGCGAGACCGCCGGCAACGTCATCATCTCCAACGCCATCGTGGCGGTGTACGACAGCGTGAAGGAGGGCGAGAGCATCACCCGCCCGCTCGAGGCTTCTGGAATCTTTCCGCCGATGGTCATCAGCATGGTGGACGTCGGGGAGCAGACGGGCGCGATGCCGGAGATGCTCATCCGCATCGCGAACAATTATGACGAGGAAGTGGACAACGCCGTCGGCGCGCTCACCTCGCTGATTGAGCCGATCATGATCGTCTTTCTTGCCGTGGTGGTCGGTGGCATCGTTATCGCGATGTTCATGCCCCTCATCAAGATGATGGACAAGATGGGAGAGAATTGATGGACAAGATGGGATCAAGTGGCGGCTAGGCAAGCGCTCGGTTTCCCCCGGAATATTTTCAGAAAAATGCCGCCGCCCTCTTGCTTTTCAAAAAACTGAGCGTATTTACATTGTAACGACTGGAAATGGGCTATGGCCATACGAATGCACGGTTAGGATACTATGGAATTTGAGTGGTCTGGCCAACCCATCCACGGCTCTTTGAAAGCGCAGGAGGTGGAGGAATCCTTCGAGGATCCTTTCGCTGTGCGGTTACTGCCGGATTCGCCGCGTTTTGCCGCCCAGGCTCGTTATTTCAATCTGGGCAAGACGGCGCAAGGCACCGGTGTTTTCAGCGTATATCGCACCAACGGCCGGTCGGTGCGTGTGCTGCTCGCCCGCCCATTCGTGGCGGAGGACTCTTTCTTCTACGATCGGCAGCAGACACGGACCCTCACCCAGAAGGAACTGTGAAACCCATCATCAATTGGGAGGAAGTCCCCGAGTTCGCCGGTGACGATGCC
>SXGT01597938.1_pt1 | contig 17389 bp, 13 predicted proteins | sample 3176221 | NCBI WGS metagenome assembly SXGT01 (sample SAMN11356862, study PRJNA531348) | freshwater metagenome | isolation source: freshwater sample F1-120 | place: China: Fuxian Lake, Yuxi | collected 2017-12-25
ACCTGTCGCTGGCGCTACAACCGAAATTGCTGCGCGCACTGGAAACACAGACTTTTCGCCGTGTTGGCGGCCAGAAGGAATTGCAGGTCGACGTGCGTTTCGTCGCTGCCACCAATCGCGACCTTTCGGCGATGGTCAAGGCCGGCACCTTCCGTGAAGACCTCTACTACCGGCTCAATGTCGGCAGCATTGAAATGCCGCCGCTGCGCGCGCGGGTCGGCGATATCCAGGCGCTGGCGCGGCGCTTCCTCGATGAAGCCGCCAAGGTCATGGGCATGCCCAGCGCGGAACTGGACCGGCAGTCCTGCGAACTCATCGAGCAATACGCCTGGCCGGGCCACATCCGCGAACTGCGCAACGTCATGGAGCGCGCCCTGATTCTTTCCGGCGGCGATACGATCCAGCCGCTGCATTTGCCCAAGGAAATCAGCGCGGCGGGGAAAGGCGCACTGCCCGCCACCGATGACGCAACGCTGTCGCTGGCCGAAGTGGAGCGGCGCCATATCCGTCGCGTGCTGACCGCACATCACGGCAACAAGACCCATGCCGCCAAAGTGCTGGGCATTACCCGGCTGACGCTGCGCACCAAGATCGCCGAGTACGGTTGGGATGAGTTCCTGGACAAGTCGGACACTGCATCCGAGCGGTAGCTTATTGCTCAGGCCGGTCGGTTTCTGACCAGTCGGCGCCACCAAGCTCCCAAAACCATTGCATCAACCCCGTGCGGGACGGCGCTTTTCCGCGCCATGGCCCGATGGCACGCTTGCTGCAATCCCTGTGCGAACCCCATTTGAGGAGGCGCACTTGGCCACCGCATCCGCACCACCGTCCGCCGCAGTACCGTCAGCACTTGCCGCACTAAAAGGCACCTACAAGGGTGTGCTGAAAATCTCGCTCATGCTCGCGGCGACCTACCTGATCGCCCAGGGCCTGAGTTCATACCTTCCCGCCGCGGATTACCGCTCGTTGTTCGGCTTCTCCAACCGCATCGCGGTCTGGATCATCGCCGAGCTGCATCTGATGTTCGCCGCCTTCGTGCTCGGAGTACCGATCTTCGCCGTCATCACCGAGTTCGTCGGCGTGACGACGAAGGAAAAGCGTTATGACGATCTGGCCAAGGACTTCACCAAACTCCTGGCCATGGCCTACACGCTGACCGCCGTGCTGGGCTGCATTCTGCTGGTGCTGTTCGTCGTCCTTTACCCAAAGCTCACCGGCTACCTCTCCGGCCTGTTCAAGCCGACTTGGCTGCTCTACATCGTGCTGATCTTCGGCGAAGTCATCATCGCCTATCTGTACTGGTACTCGTGGGATCTGCTGCAAGGGTCGCGGAAGAAATGGCATCTGCTGCTTGGCGTGCTGGTGAATCTCTGGGGCACGGCGCTGTTGTTCGTCGCCGACATCTGGGTCACCTTCATGATGTCGCCGGCCGGCATCGATGACGCGGGAAAGCTGACCAACCTCTGGGCGGCGATCAACAACCCGACCTGGATGCCGATCAACATCCATCGCCTGCTGGCCAACGTGGCGTTCGGCGGCTCCATCGCCGCCGCCTACGCGGCCGTGCGCTTCCTCAACGCCAAGACCGACGAGGAGCGCGCGCGCTTCGACTGGATGGGCTACATCGGCTCTTTCATCGCCATCGGCGCCTTCATTCCGCTGCCCTTCGCCGGCTACTGGCTGGGCCGCGAGATTTACCAGTTCTCCGAACAGATGGGCGTCTCGATGATGGGCGGCAGCTTCGCCTGGCTGTGGATTCTGCAAGCCATGCTGATCGGTGGTCTGTTCCTCGCCTCCAACTTCTACCTCTGGCTGGGCATGGGGCGCATCCCCGGCGCCGAGCGCTATGTCAAGTTCCAAGTGCCGATGATGATCCTGCTCACCATCGGCTTCATCGTCTGGGCGACGCCGCGCTCCATTATCGCCAGCGGTGCCGAGATGTCGGCCATGGGCGGCTCGCACCATCCCTTCCTCGGTCTCTTCGGCGTCATGGCGGCGAAAAACACGGCGGTGAATCTGATGATTCTCACCACCTTCTTCTCCTTCATGCTTTACCGGCGCGGCAACCGCATACCGACGGTTTCCTGGGCCGCAATGGGCAAGATCGTCCAGGCGCTGGTCATCGCCGCCGCCGCAGGCGTGGTGCTGGGCTACGGTATTTACAGCTACTACGTGCCCTCCAACATCCGCATCGGCTTCTCCATTTACCAGGTCGGCGCGGTGCTCAGCGCCATGGCGATATTCGTCGCCATCGATATTCCGCTGCTGCGAGGGGCCAAGGAAATCGGCGCCATTCGCTGGGGACAGATACCGGCACGCGCTCAATATGCGCTGTTCTTCCTCGCCATCAGCTTCACCTGGCTGATGGGCCTGATGGGCTACATCCGCTCCGGCATTCGCCAGTATTGGCATATCTACGGCCGGGTCATGGACGAGAGCGCCAATGCCTACACCATGATGCACGGCCACGCGACGATCATCGTTTCCTGCATCACCGTCACCTTCTTCCTGCTCGTGTCGGTGGTGTTCTGGATGGCGAGTCGGAACGACAGCAAGGAGGCAGCAGTATGAAGATGACCTTCTTCAAGATATTCACCTTCCTGCTGGCCACGGTTTCCATCTACTCCTACGTCGGCCAGCTGGTGCCGCAATTCGAGGAATACCCGCCGGACAAGAAAGTGATCACCGTGTCGACACCGCCGGCCGAACTTGCCGCGATTGGCGAAGAACTGGTGCGCGTCAAGGGCGGCTGCCTGATCTGCCACAAGGTCACCGAAACCGGCAACGTGCGCGGGCCGGACCTGCGCAAGGTCGCCGGCCAGGCCGCCACGCGCAAGCCGGGCATGGATGCCGAAGCCTACCTGACCGAATCTCTGGTCGAGCCGAACGCCTTTCTGGTACCGGGCTACCCGAAGATGATGCCGTCCGCCATCAAGCCGCCGGCCAACATGAACCTAGCCGAGATCAAGGCCATCATCGCCTACCTGCAGACCGTGGGTGGCGCCGAAATCACCGTGAAGATCGTCGCCGCCGACATCAAGGCGGCTCAGTTGGCAAGTCGGGCCGCCGGGCCAGTGCATAAGGGCAAGGAAGCCATGGGCACCTACGGCTGCGTCGGCTGCCACAAGATCACAGAAGGGAAAATGAGCGAAGGCGGCGAAGTCGGTCCCGAACTGACGAAAGTCGGCTCTGGCAGGACGGCGGAAGAACTGCTGAAGAAGATCGTCGAGCCATCGGTATGGACCACGCCGAACTACCCGGCCGGCGTCATGCCTGCCGAGTTGGGCAAGGCGATTCCCGAAGGCGAGCGCCACGAGATCGTCGCCTACCTGATGGGCCTGTCGGGCAAGAGTTACTCGCCGACCGGCGCCGAATCGCCCTGGTCGCACGAGGGTGTGCGCCTCGGCCTGGTCATTCTGATCTTCAATCTCGGCATGCTCGCGGCGCTCGCCATCGCCGCGCGTCGGGAAAAGCAGAGAAAGGCTGCCTGACATGCGCCGCTACACGCTCTACATCGCCATCACGCTCTGGCTTGCGATCCTGGCCGGACTCAAGTTCGGCGTACGGCCGCCGATGCCGGCTTCCGTGCTGATGATCTACATGACGCTGTCGACCATCGCCATCATTCTGTTCGTCGCCGCCGACGAGGCGCGCTTCCAGGCTTGCCTCGCGCCGCTGCGCGCGGTGTTCGAGGGTCGTGCGCCGAAGGCGGTTCAGTTTCTGGTGCTGGCCGGAATTCCGCTGCTGGCCGGCTGGGGCGCCTGGCTGCGCACCGCGCCCTCATGGGACGCGCCCTACGAGCCGCGCGTGGTGCATCCCGAGCCGCCGTCCGCCTTCAGCCTGCACGGCAAGCGCATCGAGACCGCGAGCCTGAAGAATCCCCTGCGCGCCGCCCATGAGAAAGACCCGGCGCAACTGGAAAAGGTGACCACCGAAGGCAAGACTATCTACTACCAGAACTGCTTCTTCTGCCACGGCGACGCGCTGGCCGGCGACGGCCACTTCGCCAACGCCTTCTCGCCGATCCCGGCCAACTTCCGCGATGTCGGCACGATCTCGATGTTGCAGGAGTCCTTCGTCTTCTGGCGTGTGTCCACCGGCGGTCCCGGCCTGCCCAAAGCGGCGACGCCCTGGCTGTCGGCCATGCCGGTATGGCAGAACTTCCTCACCGAAGACGAGATCTGGAAAGCCATTCTCTACATCTACGTCGGCTCCGGTTCGACGCCGCGCACTTGGGACGAAGAGACGAAACATGAAAAGCACTGACTTCCTCGGCGCAATTTGTGCGCTCGCCGTAGCGGCGAGCACTTTCGCGGCCGATGCGCCGAAGCTCAAGACCGAGCCGGTCAAGCCGACGCCGGTCGCCGCCGACCTCGACGCCGGCAAGAAGCTCTACCAGCGCTGGTGCGCACAATGCCACGGCACCGAAGGCAAGGGCGACGGCCCGGCGGCCGATTTCGTTTATCCGCGGCCGCGCGATTTCACGCTGGCGATTTTCAAGGTGCGCACCACACCCTCCGGCCAGTTGCCGACCGACCACGACCTGTTCCACATCATCAGCGAGGGCCTGCCCGGCACCTCGATGCCGGCCTGGAAAAAGTTCATCCCGGAAAACGAGCGCTGGCAACTTGCGCATTACATCAAGACCTTCGACTCGCTCGGCCTGTTCAAGGAGGAGCCGGCGAAGGAGCAGGTGGTCATCGACGCCGCACCGAAGATGACGCCGGAGCTGATCGCCAAGGGCCAGGAGCTGTACCAGCAGAAGAAGTGCTGGCAATGCCACGGCCCGATGGGTCGCGGCGACGGTCCCTCGTCCGCCGGGATGAAGGACGAATGGGGCTTTCCGATCCGGCCGGTGAATTTCACCAAGAGCTGGCGCTTCCGCGGCGGCGACCGCATCGAGGACATCTACCGCACCTTTACCACCGGCTTCAACGGCACGCCGATGCCGTCCTTCGTCGACGCCATTCCGGCGGCGGAAGACCGCTGGGCGCTGGCCGCCTTCGTCAAGAGCCTGGCGCGACCGCAGCAGAACGCGCAAGTCCTGAAGGCCGGCCACATCGCCGGCGAGATTCCCGCCGATCCCTACGCCAAGGAATGGGAAGCGGCCGAGTTCGCCGATTTCCCGCTGGCCGGCCAGATCATCCTCGAACCGCGCTGGTTCAAGCCGGTGCATGACGTCATCACCGCACGCGCCCTTTACAGCGACAAGGAGATCGCCATCCTGCTGGAATGGGACGATGGCACCCACAATACCGGCATCGGCAAACCCGCCGACGAAGTCGCGCTGCAAATGCCGGTGCAGGCAAGCGACGGCGTCAAACCCTATTTCATCCTCGGCGACGACAAGCATGCCGTGGATGTCTGGCGCTGGAGTGCCAAGGACGGCCTGCAACGCTTCACCGCCGAGGGCGCCGCAAAGCAGACGCCGCGCGAAGTCGGCGGCGTCGTGGCGCAAGGCGGCTACAAGGAGGGCCAGTACCGCGTCATCCTGCGCCGGCCATTGAAAGTCGGCGCTGGCGAGACGCCGATCGAGCCGGGCCGCTTCGTGCCGCTTGCCTTCCAGCTGCGCGATGGCGACAACGACGAAGAAGGTTTGAAGATGTCCTTATCCACCTGGTATTACCTGTTGCCGCAACCGGCGACGCCGCTGACGGTCTGGTTGTGGCCTTTCGGCGTCGGCTTCCTCGCGCTGGGTGGTGAAGTCGCGCTGCTGCGGCGTATGCGGCGGAAGCCATCATGAAGCGCTGGCTGCTTCTGATGCTGTGCTGTCTCGCCAGCCTGGCTTGTGCCCAGGGTGGCGACTGGAAGCGTCTTGACGCCAATGAGCCGGCACCGGCCTTCACGCTGACCAGCCAGGACGGCAAGCGCGTTTCGCTCAAGGATTTTCGCGGCAAGGCAGTGGTGCTGACCTTCATCTATACGGAATGCAAAGACATCTGTCCGGTACTGCCGCAGATCATCGACCGTACCGATCAGGTGCTGTCCGAGGCGGAGCGCAAGAAGGTGCGCTTCGTCGGCGTCAGCATCGACCCGCGCCGCGACACACCGGAAAAACTGCGCAGTTTCATGCAGGGCCATAGGCTGTCGCCCGAGCGCTGGACGCTGCTCACGGGTTCCCTGAAGGAAGCCAGCAAGGTTGCCGACGACTACGGCATCGTCGCCAAACCCGATCTGCAGGGCGACCTGGTGCATAACTCGGTGTATGTGCTGATCGACCCGCAAGGCCGGCTGCGCACCGAATTCCACGGCCTGTTCACTCCGACGCAGGAGATCGCCAAGGCGCTGCGCCAACTCATCGCCACACCCACCCGCAAAGGGACCTGAGCATGTACCAGTCCATCTACCTTCCCCTCGACAATTCGGCCCACTCGCTGGCCGGCGTCGATATTGCCATCGCGCTGGCCCGGCAGACCGGCGCGCAACTCACCGGCAGCCACGTCTATGCGGCGAAGCTGCACGACAGGCGCTTCCGGCAGATGGAGGGCGGCCTGCCCGAGCCCTACAAGAAGGAAGACAAGCTGGTCGAACAGCGCGAGGTGCACGACGATCTGATCACGCGCGGCCTTTCCGTGATTTCCGACTCCTATCTCGATGTCTTCGACGCCCGCTGCCGGACCGCCGGGCTGGCAGGCCGCCGCGTCAACCTGGAAGGCACGAACTGGCAGGCGTTGGTGAATGACATCGGCGCCGGCGATTACGACCTGGTGGTGATGGGCGCGCTGGGTCTGGGCACCGTATCGCATTCGCAGATCGGCAGCGTCTGCGAACGCGTTTCACGGCGCATCGGCTGCGATCTGCTGACCGTGCGCGAAACCACGCCGCGCGAGGATGGCGCCATCCTCGTGGCGCTCGACGGCAGTCCGCAGTCCTATGGCGGCCTGATGACGGCAATCGAACTGGCCAAGCTCGTAGGTCGTCCCGTGGAGGCGGTCGCGGTGTTCGATCCGCACTTCCACTACGTCGCCTTCAACAGCATTGCGAAGGTTCTATCGACCGAGGCCGCCAAGATCTTCCGTTTCGAGGAACAGGAAAAGTTGCACGAGGAGATCATCGACTCCGGCCTTGCCAAGATATATCAAGGCCATCTCGACGTTGCAGCGCGCCTGGCCAAGGAGCAGGGCGTCGAGTTGAAGACCACCCTGCTGGCCGGCAAGTCTTTCGACCAGTTGCTGAACTACATCAAGCAAGCGAAACCCTGGCTGACGGTACTCGGTCGCATCGGCGTTCATTCCGAGACTGGCATGGACCTCGGCTCCGCCACGGAGAACCTGCTGCGGCTGGCGAACTGCAACCTGCTGCTCTCCGCGCGCTGCTTCGAGCCGCCGATCGAGCACATCGCCGAGACCACCATGTCATGGACCGACGAGGCAGAGGCGAGGATGCTGCGCATCCCCGACTTTGCGCGCGGCATGGCGAGGAAGGCCATCATCAAGCACGCAGCGAAGGAAGGCCACACCATCGTCACCTCGGACGTCATTGACTCGTTGATGTCGACCATTCCGCAGGGGGCGGTGAATCGTCATGCGGACAAGAAGGGTATCCCGCCCGAATCGCTGGGCGGCGCAGGTAGCAAGTGCCCCTTCGCACCCCGTCCGCCAGAGGCAGAGAACATCAGGCCGGAATGGGCGATTGATGCACTGGTTCGACTGGAGAGCATCGAACCCGCCTCACTGCGTGAGCATGCGAAACTGCGCATCGAGAAAATGGCGCTGCGCCAAGCTGCGGGGACCATCACTTTGGAAATGGTCGAAGCGGCATCGCGCACCGTTGTCGAGATGTTGGAGTAGCCAGGCATGGCCGCACCGCACCTGATCTCGTGGAATCTGACGCGACGCTGCAACCTCGCCTGCAGCCACTGCTATCTCGATGCGGTGCAGCGCAAGAGCGATGCCGGCGATGAGCTGACTTTGGCGGAAGCGGCGCGGGTCATCGACGAGATTGCCGAGCTGGCGCCCGGCGCCATGCTGGTGTTGACCGGCGGCGAACCGATGCTGCGCCGCGATCTCGGCGACATTGTCGAACATGCGGCCGGATCGGGCCTGATGCCTGTCGTCGGCACCAACGGCATCTTGCTTGACGCCGTGAAAGCGCAGCACTTGCGCGAACGCGGTGCGGCGGGCGTCGGCATCAGCCTGGATTCGACCACGCCGGAGTTCCACGATCGCTTGCGTGGGCATGACGGGGCCTGGCAAGGCGCCCTGGATGGCATGCGTGCCGCCCGCGGAGCCGGCCTCGGCGTCCTGATGCAGGCGACTCTGTTCGAGGAAAACCGCCACGAACTGCCCGGCTTCGCCGACCTCGCCGCCGACGTTGGCGCTATGGCGCTCAACTTCTTCTTTCTGGTATGCACCGGCCGCGGCGTGACTCAGACCGACTTGTCGGGGCAAGCCTACGAAGAAAGCCTGCGCGGCATCCTGACACTCCAGCAAGCGCGACCGGAACTCATGATCCGCGCCCGCTGCGCGCCGTACGCGCGGCGCATGCTCGGCCTGCATGCCGGCGAGTCGGCGCCAGGCTATGCCGAATGGTCGAGCGCCTGCCTGGCAGGTCGCCGCTATCTGCGCATTGGGCCGAAGGGCGAAGTGACGCCCTGTCCCTACATACCCGATGCCGCAGGCAGCGTGCGCTGGCAGCCGTTGCGGGAAATCTGGGAAACCGGCGCTGCCTTCGTCCGGCTGCGCCAGGAAATGCCGGGTGGCAAGTGCGGCAGCTGTGATTACCGCGTCAGTTGCGGCGGCTGCCGCGCCCGTGCCTTGGCGACCAAGGGTGATTTGATGGCGGAGGACGGCAAGTGCACCTACCGTCCTCCAGCACAGGCTACTCCGGAGTCGCCGTCATCCTCTTGCGCGTCGTCGGTGAACTGGTCACCGGAAGCACAGCGCCTGCTCGATCGCATCCCTTCTTTTGTGCGTGACAAAGTGCGCGACAGTCTCGAACAAAAAGCCAAGGCGGCTGGCGAGATCGTCGTCTCGGCCGACTTCATGCGCCAGCAGCGTCCCGCCGGCTTGCCCTTCAGCCGCCCGAATACGCGCGTTTAGTCCCGCGTCGCCGTCCCGCCAGCGCCGACTTTTTCACGATGCGGCCGGCTGCCGCAACCGCCGAGTCAATGCAGGCAGACGTGGAAACGCCGGAGACATAATTGCCGGTGACCACCAGGCCGGGATACTCACCCTCAAGCGCACTCAGCGCATCGATTCGCAGGGAATGCCCAAGATCGGGTTGCGGCAGGCTCTGGCGCCAATAGCGCAGGCTTTCGAATACAGGCTCGCCACTGGCGCCGAGCAGGCTGGCAGCTTCCGCCTTGACCATGGCGATCAGTTCGTCACGCGGCAATTGCGCAAGCTCTGGTTGGCGGGCGCCGCCTACATAGGCGGTCAGCAGGATGTGGCCGTCGGGTGCGCGATGGGCGAAAAGCGTCGATGAAAACAGGACGCCGAGGACCTTCCTGCGCTCGACCGTCGGCGTCAGCACGCCGAGTCCGTCGAGCGGATGGGCAATCTGTGCGCGGCGATAGCCGAGCGCTACGACAACCAGCGGTGGATGTTCGATGCTTGCCAGTGCCTCGGCGGCCGATGGCGCCAGCGGCGCCCACACCCTGGCGGCTGCATAGGCAGGAAGCGCGACGACGACGCCATCGACGCGCAATGATGTCGCACTACCCTGGTCGCGTAAGGACAGGTGGAAGCCGCCGCCTGCCTCGGCACGCAGACCCTCGACGCGGATTCCCGACCAGAGGCGCGCGCCGAGCGTTGCAGCCAGCTGTCGCGGCAGACTCGCCATGCCCTGTTCAAACGAAAACAGATTTCGACGGCGCGGATCGAAGCGCGGATCCATTCCGGCGAGGGCTTTTGCCACCACACCGCACACGACCGAGCCATAGCGCTGCTCAAGCTGCTTGAGGCGCGGCAGCAGCGCAGTCATGCTGAGATTTTCCGGATTACCGGCGTAGATGCCGCCGACCAGCGGATCGAAGACGTAGTCGAGCAGTTCGCGGCCGAAGCGCCGGCGCACGAAGCTGGCGACCGATTCGTCATGCGGGCCGCGCCGCACGAAGGGTTCGGCGAGCATGCGCAGCCGACCTCGCAGGCTGAAGAAATCCGAGCCAAAGAAGCCGAGCGGGTCGAGCGGCAGCGCATGGGCGCGGCCATCGCGCACCAGGTAGCGGTGGCGCACACCGCTGCCCTTGTCGATGCGCGCGCCGCCCAGGCCCAGGGAAGCGATCAGGTCTTCCGCGCCGGGCGCCGGCGAGATCATGCTGTTCGGTCCGTGTTCCACCAGGAAGCCGTCGCGCTGTTCGGTCTGGATCCGTCCGCCGGGCGCCACTCCGCGATCGATCACCACGACCCCGTGACCCTGGCGCATCAGCGCATGTGCGGCAGTCAGGCCGGATATGCCGCCACCGAGAACGGCTAACAGGGAGTTCGAAGAATGGAGTCGCGTCCGCATGAAGGTCTTGAGGCAAGAGCCGTGCCTTGAGGCGAGGTGCTGTATTCGGCCGCATCACGGCTTCCAGCGGCGAAATCGGCTGGTCGCTTTCTGTTCACCCTGGCAGAAAACTGACCGCACGCTTGCGTCGGCGCGTCCGAGAAACGGCATCAATCCCTTGCCCAGACAAGGGAAATAGCCGTGGCATGGCTGTTGCGTGAGGCAGTGCAGCAATTGATTTGTCTCGCGACTTTTTCCTGGAGGAATCGCAATGAAGAGAGTTCTTACCCGTTGTGCCATCGCCGTCGGCGTATTGTTCGTCACTCATGCCATGGCCTACGAAGGTGGCTCGGTTTCCGGCGGCGGCAAGGTCGCCGGCAAGGTCAGCTTCAAGGGAGCCGCGCCTGCGTCGAAGAAGCTGCCGATCACCAAGGACAACGCCGTCTGCGGCACGGGCGAGCGCGAAATCGTCGAGGTCAATGCCAAGGGCGGCAATCTGGCCGGTGCCGTGGTCTATGTCGCCAAGATTGAAAAAGGCAAGGCCTGGGGCGCGCTGGATGCGCCGGTGCTCGACCAGAAGGGCTGCCGCTTTGCGCCCGACACGCTGGTGGTGAAGAAGGATGCCGACCTGACGGTGCGCAACTCCGACACCGTGCTGCACAACATTCACACCTACGAAATCATCGGCGCCGTGCGTCGCACCATGTTCAACGTCGGCCAACCCGACAAGGGCGACCTGAAGCAGCCGATCAAGGTTCGCCGCGCCAATGTCATCAAGGTCGAGTGCGACGCCCACGACTTCATGCACGCCTGGGCCTTCGCCGCCGAAAACCCGTATGCCGTGGCGACCAAGGAGGATGGATCCTTCACGCTCGACAACCTGCCTGCCGGCGACTACGAAATCAAAGCATGGCACCCGGTGCTGGGCGAAAAGAGCGCCAAGGTATCCGTCGCTGCCGGCGGCTCGGCTAATGCGGCTTTCGAATTTTCGAAGTAACCAAAGGGGGAAACGTTCATGAAACCTCGTTCTATCAATCGTGTTGCCGGCTTGCTGGCGCTCGTCGGCATGACGGCCAGCGTTGCGCTTGCCCAAGCGCCCGCCCAGCCTCCCGATTTGCAGCCCTTGCCGGAGCAGAAGATCAACCAGGCCATGGCCGACATGGGCAAGTATCTGTTCTTCGACGTGCGTCTGTCGGGCGATGCGGCATTGTCCTGTGCAACCTGCCACGACCCGAAAAAGGGTTGGACCGATGGCCAGGTGCTTGGCAAGGGCTACCCGGCTTCCGAGTATTTCCGCAATACGCCCACCATCCTCAATGCCACCCTGAAATCCCGTTTCCACTGGGACGGTCGCCTCGACGGCACGGACGCCGGCACCCTGGCGCGCGACATGATCACCGAGGCCGTGTTCCTGAACATGGACAGTCGCCTGATGCAGGAGCGCCTCAAGCAGGTGCCCGAATACAACGAGATGTGGAAGAAATTCCGCAAGGACGACATCAATGGCATGCGTGTCTTCAACGTCCTCGGCGAGTTCATGAAGACCGTCACTTCGAGGAATGTACCCTTCGACAAGTTCAAGAAGGGAGACGAGGCCGCACTCTCGGCCGAGCAGAAGGAAGGCTACGCCGTGTTCAAGGGCAAAGCCAACTGCGTCTCCTGTCACAACGGCCCGGTGGGTTCCGACGGCAAGCTGCACAAGACCGGCGTGCCCGAGAACCCCGGCGTCTGGAGCGATCCGCTGCGCGCCATCACCATGCTGCGCCACTATTCGACGTCCGGCATGCCGAACTACATGAATGCCCGTACCGATGTTGGTTCCTACGCCATCACCAAGGACAAAGGCGACATGGGCAAGTTCAGCACGCCCTCGCTACGTGATCTCAAATACACCGCGCCCTACATGCACAACGGCATGTTCGCCACGCTCGACCAAGTGGTGGATTTCTATGACAGGGGCGGCGGTACCGGTTCGGTGCTGAAGCCACTGAGCTTGTCGGCGACCGAGAAGAAGGCGCTGGTGGCCTTTCTTGAGAGCCTGTCCGGAGATCCGGTGATCGTCGAACCGCCCAAGATGCCGGCCTACAAGGTCTGGGCCTTTGGCAAGAACTAAGGGAGCCAATTCATGAAAACCACATCCACCGTGACCGCCCTGGCTGGCTTGGCGGCTGTCGCCGCCATTGGCACCGCTTCGCTGGCACATGCACAAAAAGCCTTCCCGGCGCTCGGGCCGCTGCCCGCACCGCCGATTCCCACCGACAACCCGATGACGCCGGAAAAGATCGAGCTCGGCAAGATGATTTTCTGGGACAGCCGCCTTTCCGGCGATGCCTCCTCGCCCTGCGTGGTCTGCCATGAACCGTCCAAGGGCTGGGGCGATGGCGCGGAAATTTCGCGCGGCTATCCCGGAACCATCCACTGGCGCAACTCGCAGACGGTGTTGAATTCCGCCTACTACAACAAGCTGTTCTGGGAAGGCGGCGTCACCAGTCTCGAGGCTCAGGCCCCGGCTGCCGCGGAGGGCGGCGTCGCGGGCAACGGCGACGGTTCGTTGATGGAGATGCGCCTGCGCTTCATCCCGGAATACGTCGAGCGCTTCAAGAAGGTGTTCGGCGTGGACTGGCCGCGCATCACTCATGCCTGGCAGGCCGTCGCCGCATTTCAGCGTACGCTGGTGTCGGACGCCAAGCAGGTGCCGTTCGACCGTTTCATGAAGGGCGACAAGGCCGCGTTGCCAGACTCTGCCAGACGCGGCATGGCGGTCTATAACGGCAAGGGCGGCTGCATCCAGTGCCACAACGGCCCGCTGGCTTCCGACCAGAAGTTCTACGCGCTCGGCGTGCCGGAGAACGAGGTGTTCCAGACCGAACCGATCAACCAGATCACCCATCGCTGGCAGCATTACCAGAAGGGCGTTCCCGAGGCGAACTACCGCGATGCGCCGATCGACAGGGGTCTGTACTACGTCACCAAGAACCCGAAGGACGCGAACAAGTTCAGGACGCCCAGTCTGCGCGAGCTGAAATACACCGCCCCCTTCATGCACAACGGGGTTTTCTACACCCTCGACGAGGTGGTGGACTTCTACAACAAGGGCGGCGGTACCGGCCCGAACAAGTCGCCGCTGATCAAACCGCTGGGGCTCAACGATGCCGAAAAGAAAGATCTGGTGGCCTTCCTGGAGTCCCTCTCCATGGACAAGCCGATTCTGATGGATCCGCCCAAGCTGCCGCCCTACGCGGTCATGAAATAAGGAGTCGAAAATGACACAAACCATACAGATTCACGATCACTCCCATGACGAGGATGCCGATCGCGCATGCATGAGCCGGCGCCAGTTTCTGTTGTCGGGCGGCGTCCTGGTATCGCTGGCGGCGCTCCCCGGATTCGCCCAGGCGCAGGCACTCAAGGCAGGTTTCAAGAAGCAGAAGATCGGCAAGCTCTCGGCGCTGAAAGTGGGCGAGCCGGTCAGTTTCAACTACCCCTTCGCCGACGTGCGCAACATCCTGGTCAAGCTCGGAACACCCGGCGGCGGCGGCATCGGCACCGACAAGGACATCGTTGCCTTCAACCAGCAATGCACCCACATGGGCGGCCCGCTCGACGGCACCTACAAGCCGAAATATCAGGCACTCGGTCCCTGCCCGCTGCACCTGACCACATTCGACCTGACCAAGCACGGCATGGTGATTTCCGGCCACGCCACGGAGAGCCTGCCGCAGATCGTGCTGGAAGTGCAGGGCGACGACATCTACGCCACCGGCGTCATGGGCCTGGTCTATGGCCATGCCAGCCTCGGCAAGGCATAAGGAGAACAACATGAGCAAACTCTGGGAACCCAAGGTCAAACCCGAACTGCCCGCCCCCGTCAAGGCAATCAACAGCGTGCCGCTGCCGCCGAAGAACGCCGATGTGCTGACCACGGCCTGCGATTACTGCACCGTTGCCTGCGGTTACAAGGTCTATCGCTGGCCGGTGGGCAAGGATGGCGGCGCCAAAGCGGGACAGAACGCCATAGGCGTCGGCTTTCCGCATCAGAACATGAACACCTCCGCCTGGGCCAGTCCGGCGCAGCACGCCGTCGTCAGCCACAACGGCAAGCCGCACCATGTGCTGGTCGTGCCGGACAAGGATGCCACCGTGGTGAACGTGGGCGGCAACCATTCGATCCGTGGCGGCACGCTGGCGCAGAAGTGCTTCAATCCCGAGACGCGCACCCGCGAGCGCCTGCAGCGCCCGATGCTGCGCGTCAATGGCAAGCTGACCCCGGTGTCCTGGGACCTCGCCACGGACGTAATGGCGGACATCTCGAAGTATGTGCTGGCGAAGCATGGCGAGCATGCCTGGGCGATCAAGATGTACTCCTACCAGTACTTCGAGAACACCTATGCGATTACCCGGTTGGGCATGACCAGCATCGGCACACCCTCGATCGCGCCGCACGACAAGTGCGCCAACACCAACGATGCCGCGGGACTTGACGATGCCGGCATCGATTCTTTCGCCGCCAGCTATCAGGACTGGGGCGACTGCGAGGTCGCCTTCCTCTCGGGCGTCGATCCCTACGAAACCAAGACCACGCTGTTCACCACATGGATGATGCCAGGCGACAAGAAATTCATCTTCGTCACGCCGCACAAGACCATGGGTGTGGCCTGGGCCGAGTCGCAGGGGCGCGGTCTCTGGCTGGGCATCATTCCCGGCACCGACTCGGTGCTGCATAACGCGATGGCGCGCATCATCATCGAGAATGGCTGGCAGGATCAGGCGTTCATCGACAAGTATGTCGCCAATCAGTGGGAGGTCGATGCCGGCTACGGGCGCGGTACCCGCAATACCGGCTGGCAGTGGCGTACGACCTGGGGCAACTGGCAGAGCGACTGGGCCGACTACCAGAAATTCATTCTCGACGCAGAGGAAAGCAAGCTTGACGTGGCGGCGAAGATCACCGGCCTCGACCCGGCCGATATCCGCAAGGCCGCCGAGTGGATTGCCAAGCCGGTGAATGGCAAACACCCCAAGGCGTCGTTCATGCTGGAAAAGGGCAACTACTGGACCAACAACTACATGAACACCACGTCATTCGCCTCGCTGGGACTGATCTGCGGCGCCGGCAACCGGGCGGGGCGCATGATTTCCCGCGGCGGCGGCCACCAGCGCGGCATGGTCAATGCGGGCGGCGGTTCCGGCTGGCTCAATCCAGAAAAGTACCCCGGCCGGCGCAAGAAGGATTTCAACCTCGACCGCTGGGTCATGGACGGCCAGGTCAAGTTTGCGTGGGTCTTCGGCACCACATGGATCGCTGCCATGATGGGCTCACAGACACTGGCGACCAAGATGCTCGACCAGACCCGCGGTAACGCCAACCAGATCACGAACCTGGACCGCGCCGCCATCTTCGAGGTACTGAAGAAGCGCGTCGACTCCGGCGGCATGGTGCTGGTGGACTCGGACATTTATCCGGTCGAGCCGATCAACACCGACATCGCGGACATCGTTCTGCCGGCAGCGACCTGGGGCGAGGATGACCTGACCCGCTGCAACTCCGAGCGTCGCCTGCGGCTTTATTCCAAGTTCTACGATGCGCCGGGCGAAGCCAAGCCTGACTGGTGGGCCGTCATGACCTTCGCCAAGAAAATGGGCTTCGAGGGCTACGACTGGAAAGACTCCAATGCTGTTTTCGAGGAGGCGGCCCGTTTCTCGCGTGGCGGCGTGCTGAACTACCATCCGCTCGTCATGGAGGCCAAAATGAAGGGTGTCAGGGGCCACGAACTGCTGCGCACCTACGGTACCACGGGCATTCAGACACCTTTGCGAGTTCGCGATGGAAAACTGGTCGGCACTGTGCGCCTGCACGACCCGACCAACAATTGGGGCGAAATGGAACTGGCCGAGGTGCAGATTCCAGCCATGCACGCCTTCAATACTCACTCGGGTAAGGCCATCTTGCTGAAGAGCCCGTGGAAGTTCTCTGGCTGGATCCAATATTACGACGCCATCAAGCCGCGCGCCGAGAAGGGCGAAATCTGGGTCACCAACGGCCGGGTCAATGAAACCTGGCAGTCGGCCTTCGACGACCTGCGCAAGTCGCACCTGATGCAGCGCTGGCCTTGGCCGCCGATCTTCATCAACCCGGCCGACGCCAAACCCAAGGGCATCGAATCGGGTGACCTGGTCAAGGTGCACAACGATGCGGTGTATATCCAGACCGGTCAGCCGCAGGGGGTGAAGGATCCGGACCTCAACTTCAATAACCTGATGAAGGATGGCCACATTCAGACCACCGAGGGCTTCTTCACGGCGGTGGCCATCGTTTCCGACGAGATGCGCCCCGGGGTCGCCATGGCCAGCTTCAACTACCCGGGTGCACCGGCCAATGCCGTGGTGTCTGCGGTGCCCGATCCGGTCACCAATAACTATCGTTACAAGCTGGGACGCGGCACACTGACCAAAGTCGGCGAATCGCCCTACAAGCGCGATTTCACGGCCATGAGCCTGAAGCCACGCAACATAGTCTGACCGGTTGTTACTTCCCCTTCAGCGGCGCCTTCGGGCGCCGCTTTTCTTTAGGCAGCACTTGCCTGCACTGAAGTGACGGCTCAACTCTATGAAGCCGTCACTCGAATACTAAATGGCATATGTCTCGTTTTGGCACCGAAGAGTCGGTGAGTTCTTTTGGAAGCAGCCGCTCAAAAACGAGAATGCCTGATTTATTCCAGCAAACCTCGAACGGCAACTTCACCTCCAACTCCGGACGCTGGCCCCAAACCGCCACTGTTAGCTGGCCAAGTCAAAGCGGTCATTCAATAGTTCATGGTTTTGGGGGCGCCAATGTCCCTTTATGGCCGAGTGCTGAAATAGCCCACTTGCCGCTATAGAGCATCGAATTCTCACTGTGGTGATTCACCACGATCCACACCCCGTCACCCTTGCGATCCAGGGCGAGTTGAGCCAGCCCGCG
>SXGT01840473.1_pt1 | contig 17389 bp, 12 predicted proteins | sample 3176221 | NCBI WGS metagenome assembly SXGT01 (sample SAMN11356862, study PRJNA531348) | freshwater metagenome | isolation source: freshwater sample F1-120 | place: China: Fuxian Lake, Yuxi | collected 2017-12-25
GCCAGGCTCGGCAGCCAGGCAGCGGCGACGGGTAACACCGACGCGGCTGAACGATTGGCGAATGAAGCACTTCGTCGTGATCCTAAGGATCCGACCGCTCGCACGATCAGGAAAGTGGTTGAACAGCAACGCATGGTAAAGCCCGCCACTTCGTCGGCGACGACCGCGGGAGAAACTCCCGTGGAAGCAACCACGAAAAAGACGGCAAAAGGGGTGCTCAAGCTGGAAAAGTTCCGCAACAATCAGGCCCCGCCGCCGGCCGACGAATTTCCGCAAGACTCAGTCAATCCCGAAGTGCCAGGTGGCCTGCTCGAATCGACCACGCAGCGCGACTCCGTCGTCCGCCAACTGATTCAGCGAGATGTGGAGAACGCGATTAGCGCCGCCCGTGACCGCATGGCCGACAACCCGGAAGGGGTGGAGCAGGATTTAAAGCTGGTATTGGACACGGTCATGCGGGCGCCGGAGTTGAACGCCGAGATCCGCGCTCAGCTTCGCGACCAGCTTGCAACCACGATCAAGGAATCACAACGCCGCGCCACCGAGTGGATTTCGGTTCAGCAAGATGCGCAGGCCGCGAAATCGGCGCGCGACGAACGAGCGCGGCTGGTGCAATCGCTCGATCGCAAGCAGGAAAAGATCAAGCAGTTGATGGACCGTTTCGACGCCCTGATGGACGAAGGTCGCTATGAATTGGCCGGAGAAATGTCGGCGGAAGTGGCCGCGATCGATCCGACGCTTCCAACGGCGGTATCGGCCACCCTTGTGGCCCGCGCCACGCGCTACCAACAGGAGGCCTTGGAGGTTCGCATTCTTCGGCAAACTGGCGTGGTTGATACGCTGTATCAGGTCGAACTTGCCCTGGTTCCCTTCCCCGATGACGAGCCGATCATCTATCCCTCGGCTCCGGTCTGGGAAGAACTGACACAGCGCCGCAAGAAATATGCGTCGGTTGATTTAAAGTCGGTGGGTCCTTCGGAGGAACGCATTGTCAAGGCCCTTGACGAAACGACGTCCCTGGAGTTTGTGGAAACGCCCCTCTCGGACGTGGTCGATTACTTGAAGGATCTGCACAAGATCGAAATTCAGCTCGATACCAAGGCTTTGGAAGACGCGGGAGCGGGTTCCGACACGCCGATCACCAAGAACCTCAAAGGCATCTCGTTGCGTTCAGCGCTGCGGCTGATGCTCGGTGGCCTGGATCTCACGTACGTGATCAAAGATGAAGTGCTGCTGATCACCACTCTCGAAAAGGCCGGCACTGAGTTGGTCACCAAGGTGTATCCCGTGGCCGATCTGGTATTGCCAATTCAACAGACGGGTTTCAGTGGCGGCTTCGGCGGTTTGGGGGGTGGTGTAGGTGGCGGTGGCGGCGGCATGGGGGGCGGCGGTGGTGGATTTGGCGGCATGGGCGGCGGTGGCCAATTTGGCGGCGGCGGCGGCGGTGGCCAATTTGGCGGCGGCGGCGGCGGTGGATTCTTCCGTGTGCCCGACAACAGGCAGCCCAACGGCAAGGACCCGCAAACATCCACCTTCAGGAATGGCCTGAAACAGGAGGCCACCCTACCGAAGCTTGCAACACCCACAACGAAATCGGCCGAAAAGCTCAAGCCGGCCGGGAAGGTTGCCGCGATCGAATTGAAGGTGCCGGTCGACGCCGACCTGACCGCGGCCTGGTACGACTATTTCACCACGTATGACGACGCAAGCGATTCCCAGGTCCGCGAGACGGTGCGCCAATTGATGAAGGCACGCAATTTCTCCGCGACCATCGCCATGATTCAAGGCGCGCTTGCCACGGGTCATGCTCAGCCTTGGATGTACGAGGCACTGGGACTGGCGATGATCGCCAGCGGTAGTAACAAGGTTGAGATCGAGCGAGCACTCATGTCGGCGGTCGACTTTGCTGAAAGCTCGGAAGACCTGATGTACGCAGCTCAGTACATGGCCCGCAACGGCCTGGAAAAGCGTGCGCTTTCGATCTTCCGCCAGGTTTCCGCGGCTGAGCCCTTGCGTCCCGAGCCGCTGCAATACGGACTTCAATTAGCCAGCCTCGTGAACGACATCGACGGCCAGCAGTGGGCAAGCTTGGGAGTCCTCCGACAGGCCTGGCCCAATGAAAAGCGCGAGTTGCCCAATCAAGCCAACCGGGTTGCTCAAGCAGTGCTGGAACAGCTCAAGAGGGAAAATCGCAGCAAGGAAGCGGGCGACTTCGAAGCGCGGCTGGCCCAATCACTCGTTCGCGACGTTTTGGTCAAGGTAACTTGGACCGGCGATGCTGATGTGGATGTGCTCGTGGAAGAACCCAGTGGCACGGTGTGCTCGTTCCGCAATCCACGCACCACCGCCGGCGGCGTCATCCTGGGCGACAGCGCTTCGCGCGGGATCGCTTCGAAGGACGGCTACAGCGAGGTCTACGTTTGTCCCGAAGCGTTTTCCGGCACCTATAAGATGCAACTGCGCCGCGTGTGGGGCAAGCTTACGGCGGGCAAGGTGACGATCGATGTCTACACCCATTATGGCACCGGGGGAATGCTCCACGAACGTCAACAGGTTCCGCTCGGCGAGAAGGACGCCTTGGTCGTGTTCGATGTGGTCAAGGGTCGTCGCAACGAGCCGATTGGACAACACCTGGTGGCCAATGCGGCCGCCAATCAGTTGGCCGTCAATCGAGCGATCCTGGCGCAACAATTGAACGTCGCCGGCAACAACCAAAATAATGCTTTGACAAACTTTGCTTTGTCACGGGCGGCCCTCGATGGCCAGTTCCCCATTGTCCGCGGCGGCGTCGGTTTCCAGCCAGTGATCATAGCGCTCCCCTCAGGCACCAACTTTATCTGCACGGGTGTGATTTCCGCGGACAGGCGCTATGTGCGGATCACCTCGCTGCCCCTATTTTCTGCGATTGGGCAGGTAACTACGTTTAACGTTGTTGGCGGCGATGACGCGCCGGAACCGGGACCGACACCGGCGCCAGCACCGGCACCGGCGCCAGCAGCAGTGCCGTAGGCTTGCAAATCCGCCTTGACACGCCGCCGACAAACCACGAAAGTCCCCCCCACGAATCTTCGCGGCAGGGATTCCGCGAACTTCGGCAGAGTGACCCAATTGTAATACCGCTTGTTGACGCGGCTTTGGCATGGAGGCCAAAACCCGATGTCGCAGTCCTCTCGTCCTAGCGCCTGGGCCGATTCACCCGGTGTTTGCTTGCGCCAGTTGCTGCCACACGCCCAGTTTGTGGGCGCTGGCGACCTCCGCGTTGGCGCATTGTGCGCCGACTCTCGGCTGTGCAGGCAAGGGGATCTGTTTGTTGCGCTCGTCGGAGCCACAAGCGACGGCCACGACCACTGGGAAGAGGCCATTGCCAGAGGCGCCTCGGCTGCCTTGGTTGAACGCCTGCTGCCGTGCGACATTCCCCAGTGCATCGTTCCCGATACTCGAATTGCCCACGGGCAAATTTGCCAGGCGTTGGCCGGCGATCCCACGCGATCGCTTAAGGTGGTCGGCGTGACCGGAACGAATGGCAAGACCACCACGTCCTGCCTGATCGCCAGCATCCTTCAAGCGGCCGGTTTCCAATCGGGACTGCTGGGCACGTTGGGTTACTGCGACGGCCTGACGACTGAGCGCGCTTTGCTCACAACCCCACCCGCCCCGATGCTCGCCGATTGGCTGGCCCGCATGGTGGCGGGCGGCTGCACGCACGCCGTCATGGAAGTCTCGAGCCACGCGCTGGCGCAGCACCGTGTGGCCGGCATGGCGTTCGACGCTATCTGCGTCACCAACGTGCGGCGCGACCATTTGGATTTTCACGGTTCACTTGTGGCGTATCGCGAGGCCAAGCGGCGACTGTTCAGTTATCTTACCCCCGAAGGATTCGCGGTCGTCAACGCAGACGATCCGGTCTGCACCAGCTATCTTTCCTCATTCAATGGTCCCGCGCTTACGGTGGGTATGAACGGCCACGCGGAAATCACCGCGACGCCAGTCGAAAGGTTCGCCAGCGAGCAAACGTTTTTGTTGCACGCCGGCAGCGACACCATTCCCGTGCGGACGGGTATGATCGGCGACCACCACATCAGCAACTGCCTGATCGCGGCGGCGGTCGGACTAGCCTATGGCATCGATCTGCACGACATCGTTCGCGGGCTGGAAGCGATCAAGCGCGTGCCCGGCCGGCTGGAACGGATCGAATGTGGCCAGCCATTTAGCGTGTTTGTGGACTATGCCCACACGCCGGACGCCCTCGCCTGCACGCTGAAGACGCTGCGCGCGGTCACCGATGGCAAACTCATCTGCCTGTTCGGCGCTGGTGGCAACCGCGACCGGCAGAAGCGTCCGCTGATGGGTCGCACGGTCGAGCAGCTTGCGGATCTGGCGATCATTACCGCCGACAATCCGCGATCGGAGCACCCCGGCACGATCGTGCGCGAGATTCTCTCGGGTTGCGACCGGCCGCGCGAGTTTGAAGTGATCTGCGACCGTGCCGCGGCAATCGTGCGCGCCCTGGGGCTGGCGGAACCTGGAGACTGCGTGGTGATCGCCGGCAAGGGGCACGAAGACTATCAGATCGTTGGCGACCACCGGCACAAGTTCGATGACCGGCAGGTCGTGCGCGATTGGTTGTACGATGCGGTCGAGCGCTCGCATTTCTGCCGACCTGCCGCCTGAAGACCAAGAAAGCCCTCGCAATGCCGAAATTGACTTTGTATCAACTGCATGCAATCGCCGGCGGCCGCTTGCGACTGGCGACTCTCGGCCCACGCGATGGCGAATGGAGCGGTCTCGGCCGGGTTTGCACCGACTCTCGCCGGCTACAACCCGGCGAAGTTTTCTGGGCTCTCCAAGGGCCTGTTCACGATGGCGGAACATTCGTCGAATCGGCATTTGCGCGCGGCGCTTCCGGAGTGGTTGCAGCCAAAGACGTGCAGCCCTGGCCAGGCTGCTGGGCCCTGCAGGTCGACGACGGCCGAGAAGCACTTTATCAGTTGGCCCGCTGGCATCGAGACCAGTTTCATGGACGGCTGATCATGGTCGGCGGGGTGGCGGGCACGGCCACCACGCGGCGACTTATTGCCACGGTCTTGGGCTCGCGGTTCGCCGGCACCTGTTTCCCCCAACGCAACCACCGCTTGGACAGCGCGGCTCTTGGCATGCTGGGACTGGAACCAACGCACGACTTCGCGGTAACTGGTCTGAATCTTTCGGCCCCAGGCGACGCGGTGAGCCTTGTGGCCGAGTGCGGTCCCGCGATTGGCGTGATTACCAATGTCACCAGGGCGCGGGCGGCGAACACGCACTCGAGCGTGCTTCACGACGCCGCGGTGCAACTGCTGACCCATCTGCCCCAGGATGGCCACGCGGTTCTCTGCGGGGATGATCCTGGCATTCGCGCCGCCGCCGAGCATTGCACCGTGCCAATTACCTGGGTGGGCGAGTCGTCCAACTGCGACCTGATCGCCACGCGCGTGCTCAGCACCGAGGGCCGGCTAAGTTGCGTTGTCGATGGGCAGACATTTCACGTGGCATGCTGGGGCCGGCATCAGCTGACCAGCGTGCTTTGCGCTATCGGCGTTGGCCGCGCGTTCGGGCTTTCCATGCAACAGATCGCAGTCGCACTGGAAGGCTTTGATTCGCCCCCCCCGCACTTCGATGCCATCTCCGTCGCAGAGACAGCACCCTCGGCGGCAATCGCGGCACCGATCGCCGCGCCCGCGATCATTAAATTTCAGCCGCTCTCGCCCGGCCGCGGTGTCATCGCCCGGCGCGTGCGGCCCAAGGCAAATCCGTTTTTGCGGTTCGATCCAGCGCACCGATTCGCGATGGGCCGAGCCGCGTAGAAAGAAATCAGGACACAAATCATTCAGGCTCCGTCGTTGGTGTAGGGTTTGCGGGAACTCGACACTACCCACCCTCCTGGGTTGAGGCAACTTGCTTGCCGGGTCCGCGGCTTCTGGGTCAGCCGCGCCGGCAAGAGCTTCACGACGGAGCTTTTACTGGGCACCGGGGCGGTGCGTAAGCGCCGCCCCGGTGTCTCAGGGATCACCAGGGTCGGGAGTCGGTTTCGCGGAGATGTCTTGTCCCAAGGAATACACGCTATCGCTAAACCGACTCCCGACCCCCTCATGCAACGGAGCCGTCGCAGCGTGAACAGCGGATCGGCCCTGCCCCGATTCCTTTTTCTCTTGCCTCTATGACGACCGGCCTGCTCAACCTTTTCGTCAAGCCCGACGCCTTGCGGTCGTTCGCTGCGATGGCGTTTTGCTGCATTCTCGGGCTGGCGTTCGGCCGCCGAGCCATTGCGTGGCTGCAAGCTCGTTTTCGCGAACCCATCAAGAGCATCTCGCCGACCGTTGCCCGCCTGCACCAGCACAAAGCGCAGACGCCGACCATGGGAGGCCTGTTCATTGTCGGCGGTATCCTCATTGGGTCACTTGTGTTCGGCAATCTGCGTGACCAACGAGTTTGGATCGCCATGCTGACACTGCTCGCTTTCGCGATCGTGGGCGCGGTCGATGATCTCGTCAAGCTGCGAACGCAGCGGCGCGGTATCAGCGCGATCGGTAAACTGACCTGCCAAGGCACCGCCGCGGTCTGTATTGGAATTTTGCTCGCGATTGTCAACGATGATCCCGGCAGGTGGGGCATTCTGGAAACCGTGCTGGCGCTGGTCGTCGGGGCGAATGCCGTCAATCTGACCGATGGACTTGATGGATTGGCAAGTGGTTGCGGATTGATTTCGTCGATTGCGATCACCGGAATGCTGCTTATCACCAGCTCCGACAATTTGGCCGTCGTAAGCGCTGCGTTGGCCGGCACGCTGGCCGCGTTTCTGTGGTTCAATCGCCATCCCGCGCGCGTGTTCATGGGCGACACGGGCTCGCAAGCCATCGGAGCGCTCCTGGGCTACTTGACGATCAGTTCCTGCCATGGTGGGTTGTTCATCCTTGTCGGCGGGGTCTTTCTGGTCGAGACCGCTAGCGTGGCACTGCAACTGTTGAGCTATCAAGTCCGGGGAAAAAGACTTTTTCTTTGTGCCCCATTGCACCACCATTTCCAGTTTGCAGGATGGGCCGAAACAAGTATCATGCGTCTGTTCTGCGCGGCATCATTGCTGTTTGCGATCGCCGCGGTGGCGCTCACGCCGCTGACACTCGCCGCGCCACTTGCCAATCCATCGGCGCCCCTGAGCGCGAACCTCACGGTCGCGCCGCGCGTCCAACCATTAGAACTCCGAGGATCTCGATCGAGCGGATTAAGTTCGCCAGGCTCGATCGCTCGCGAAGAAAGCGATTCACGTTGAAATCGACGATGCTGCATCTCGTTTTTGCCGGTGGCGGAACCGCGGGTCACTTGATGCCGGGCATTGCTATGGCCGAGTATCTTTCGCGCGCGCCGCAGAAGCCGCGGATTACGTTTGCCCTCACCGGCCGAAACCTGGAAACGCGACTCGTGGCGGGCGCCGGCTTCGAGCACGTGATCATTCCCAGCCGCCCCTTGCCGCGCACCGCAACCGAAGCCATTGGGTTCATTTCCACAAGTTTCACCGGCTATCGCGCCGCCGCGAAGTTTGTGGCCACCGAACACGTATCGCTGGTCATCGGACTCGGCGGCTACGGCAGTGTGCCGATGGCCCGAGCCGCAGCGCGCCGCCGCATCCCGCTCATCCTGCTGGAACAAAATGCGATTCCTGGCCGAGCCACACGCTGGCTTGCGTCTTCGGCCTCCGTCGTCTGCACCGCGTTCGAACAGGTCCAGTCGCACCTGAAGCCCAACGTTTTCGTACGCGTCACTGGGAATCCGGTGAGATTCGCACAGCCATCCGTGCATTGGCAGTCTCGTTTTGACGACGAGTCCCCGCGCGTTCGGCAACTCGTGGTTCTAGGCGGTAGCGGCGGATCGCGCACGCTCAACGAGCAGGTTCCGCGGGCACTGTACAAGGCCCGAGAAGCAATTGAGGGCTGGCGGATCCTCCACCAATCGGGGGACCGCAACGCCGCGGCCGTTCGCGAGCTCTATCAGAAGTTTGGCATCGCGGCGACGGTATCCACATTCTTTGACGACGTTCCGCGGATGCTTGCCGACACCGACCTGGCGATCAGTCGAGCGGGCGGCACGACGCTGGCGGAACTGGCGGCGCTTGCGGTGCCGGCGATACTTGTACCCTACGAACGCGCGACCGACAATCACCAGCGCCTCAATGCCGACGTGTTTGCCGCGGCCGGAGCGGCGAAACTGCTCGAACCACGCGAGATCGACCGCCGCCTTGACGACCGCCTCGCCGAGACCGTTACGGAGCTTGCCCGGAATACTCAGCTTCGTCGCCGCATGACCGAGTCGATGCATGATTTTGCGCGGCCCCTGGCGTCACGAAGTGTTGCAAGAACGATTCGCGAAGTGCTCCGCTCGCGCCGGCTTGCCGGCGTCGCGTAGATCAGGCGCGCGCTGGAGTTCCGCCTTGAGGCGGCATTGGAGTTCCGCAACATGTCGGCGCCAGCCCAACTTCCCTAACGTTTTGACAAAGTCCGTTGGGGAAGTTGGGTTAGAATCACCACCGGAAGGCGGAACTCCAACCAAGGCCGCAACTCCAACAGTTTCATCGCCTGATCCATACGCGTTGACACACTGCCAGAGCCTTCCGTATCATTCGGCCGAGTACCTGTTGATTCGGACGGGGTATCCGTTCATGGGCCGGGGACTGGCTCATTTTCCGGGCGAATTTGAAAGAGGCGCGTCCTGCTGCTGGGTGCTTGCCCAACGTGGTTCCCGAGAAAATGTGCCTGTCCCCCTCGCTTTCTTTGCCCGTGAACAGTTACCGGAAGGGAACGTTTCCATGCCACCAGGATTGTCTGCGCCGACCCGCCACGCAGCGCCGCGCGTGACGACGCGATCGGGCATCGGCCACGCTCACCTGGTTGGCATCGGTGGCGCGGGCATGCAAGCCCTGGCAACCGTCCTCAGCGAGGCCGGCTGGCGGATCAGCGGCTCCGACATTGCTGCCACGGTGCCGGCGAGGCTTGGTTGGAAAACGCATTCGGGCCACGCCATCGAACACTTGCTCCCCCCACCCGACATCGTAGTCCACAGTCCGGCGATTGCCCGAGACAACCTTGAACTTGCCGTCGCGCGGCGGCTCGGCATCCCGGTTGTCTCCTACCCGCAAGCTGTCGGCCACTTGATGAACGATCGCACCGGCATCGCGGTGGCGGGCACGCACGGCAAGTCGACCACCGTGGCGATGACGGCAAGCATTCTGCTTGCTGCGGGGCTTGATCCCACGGTCATCGCCGGCGCCGACTTGCGGTGCGGCCGACCGCTGAACCGCCACGGCAAAGGCCCATGGATGGTTGTGGAGGCGTGCGAGTATCGGTCAAGTTTCCTGCACCTTCGCCCGCGCATTGCCGCAATCCTTGGAATCGAACCCGATCATTTTGATTACTTCACCTCGACCGCAGATTTGGAGCACGCGTTCGGTCGCTTCGCCGCGCTTGTGCCCAGGGATGGTGTATTAATCGGACGAGACGAGTGTCCCGCGACACGGCGTGCGACCGCCAGCGGCACGGCCGGCGTGGAAACCATGGGGGTTTCCAACGATGCTCACTGGCGAGCGCGCTCGATTGCGGATGATCGGGGACGTTACCATTTTGAGTTGCTCAAGGGGGGCCGGTCCCGGGGCAAAATTCGTCTGCAAATTGCCGGCCGTCACAACGTGCTCAACGCGTTGGCGGCCGCGGCGTTGGCCCACCATGCTGGCGCCGCCTGGTGCGACATTCGCGAGGGGCTGGCAGGGTTTCAGGGCCTGCGTCGCCGGCTGGAAACCCTGGGCGTCGCCGGCGGCCTCACAATCATCGACGATTACGCCCACCATCCCACCGAGATTGCGGCGGCGCTGAAGACGGTTCGCGAACTGCATCCCGGCCAAAAAATCTACTGTGTTTTTGAGCCACATCAGGCAAGCCGCACAAAATCGCTGCTGGACGAGCTAGCCTCAAGCCTGCACAATGCGGATACTTTGGTGGTGGCGGAGATCTTTCGGGCCAGAGAACCGGACTGGCAACCGGGCGAAATCACGGCCGCCGACCTGGCGGCGCGGGCCCGTCACTTGGGATCTCACGTGGCGCCGATTCACGACCAGAATGATATCGAAGATTGGCTCGTTGACAGTTGGCGGCAAGGATCGCTTGATTCGGGCGATGTGCTCGTCACCTTAGGCGCGGGCCACATCGGAAGACTGGCAAATGGCGTTTACGACCGGATTCGAAAAAGTGCTGCGGCCGAACGAGCTGCTGGCTCCGCACACGTGGTTTAAGCTCGGCGGAACGGCACAGTTTCTTGCCGAACCAACCAGCGTCGCGGAACTGGCGACCCTGGTTCGCCGCGCGCGCGAAGAGGGTCTGCCGATGCGTTTGCTCGGCAGCGGCTCGAATCTGCTCATCCGCGAGCAAGGTGTGCCGGGCGTGGTCATCCGCCTCTCCGCACCGGCATTTTCGGCCGTCCACCTGAAGAACAACACCCTCACTGCCGGGGGCGGCGCCAGGTTAGGCCACATCATCTCCACCGCGGTCCGCGAAGGATTGGGTGGATTAGAAACGCTGGTGGGTATTCCGGGCACCATTGGCGGCGCGCTGCACGGCAACGCCGGCAGCCGCGGTGGAGACATTGGTCAATGGACCTGCCAGGCGACCCTGATGAGCGACACCGGCGAGATTTTTGAACGCAGCCGTCAGGAACTGGTATTCGCCTACCGCGAAAGCTCGCTCGACGAGCTGGTGATTCTGGACGCTCAGTTTCAGCTCGAACGAGACAGTCCCGAGGAACTCACCAAGCGAATGCAAAAACAGTGGATCGTGAAGAAGGCCGCCCAGCCGCTCGACCACCAAAGTGCGGGCTGCATCTTCAAGAATCCTCGCGGCATGAGCGCCAGCATGCTGATCGACCAGGCCGGTCTCAAGAATGCCCGCGTCGGCGCCGCCGAAGTCAGCGATCGCCATGCAAACTTCATCGTGGCCGGCGAAGGCGCCACCAGCGACGACGTGCTCAAGCTGATCGATCTGGTTCGCGAGCGCGTGTTCGAACGACTCGGCGTGGAATTAGAACTGGAAATCGAAGTCTGGTGAAGTAGGCCCGATTTTCAATCCGTCCCGTTTACTGGTTCACATCAGGGATGACTATGAGCGCTACAAAAGCCAAAGCCAAGAATTCCCCCGGACTGTTCTCGACTCTCAAGACCGCCGTTTCACGCGGCCGGCGGCTGGTGGTGATCGGCGTTTTTCTTGCCATTGTCGGCATCGGCTGGTGGCTGTCCTGGAATCGCGTGCGCGATCGCGTGCTGTCCGATGGCGACTACCACCTCAATCCGCGCGAGATGGTCATCACGCCGCTGCCACCGTGGATTCATGCCGACGTTAAGACCGAAGTTATCCGCGACGCCAGTCTCGATGGATCGCTCTCCATTCTCGACGATGACCTTACCAAGCGCGTCGCCAATGCCTTTTCGCTGCACCCCTGGGTGGCCAAGGTGCAACGCGTGAGCAAACATCATCCGGCCCGCGTCGAGGTGGAACTTACTTATCGGCGGCCGGTGGCGATGGTCGAAGTCAGCGGCGGTCTGATGGCCGTCGATGCCGCGGGAACCCTTCTGCCGAGCGAGGATTTTTCTGAGGCCGAAGCAAAAAAGTACCCGCGGGTGGCGCGGATCGAATCGCATCCCGTCGGACTTTTTGGGGCCCCTTGGGGGGATGTCCACGTCACCGGCGCAGCGCAGATCGCCGCTGCCCTTGGCGATCGTTGGCAACCCCTCAAGCTCTACCGCGTGCTCGCCCCACTGCGCCCAGGAGCATCGCCCGATGTCGATGGTTACACCTACGAGCTGACCACCCACGCCGGCACCCGGATCATCTGGGGCCGCCCGCCTGGCAGCGAACCGACCGGCGAACTTTCCGCCCTTTCAAAAGTGCGGCTGCTCGAACAGATCGCTGCTCAACAGGGCTCTCTCGATAGCATCGGCAGCCCAATCGACCTGCGCAGCGGCGATGCGGCCGCCGCCAGAACCGCCGTCAAGCCCCCCTCCGGTAGCTGAACGGCCCATTGGTTGTTCAAATCGCGAACGGGGTGGCAGGTCTGACGGGCACACCCAAGGCGGGTCGGGGAAGGCCCTGAGATCAGGCTCGCAGGGCCAATTGCTTCGCGCCGACGGTGGCACCCAACTCAGAAAACTGTTCGGCCCTGCCGGCAGCTGAACTCGCCTGAGGCCCGATCATGTTCCGGTTGCGTAAAGTTTTCCGGAGGGGCTGGCGTTGATGCGGTTCTCGGCCTGCAAGCGTCGATGAAGCAGAGGGACGGTCCGCATCGGACCGCCTTCGGATTGCCCCTTTCGACGGAGCGAAAGCACGATGCTGCGCCTGATTTCCACCGCCGTAATCGCGGTTACCGTTCTTTCTGCCCTGCCCGCCCAGGCGCAGTGGTTCAGCTCGTCGAAAAGCGAGCACGATTGGTGGCAACGCTATTGGGCCAGTTGGAACGAAAACAACAAATGGCCCATGCAATGGGTGGGCTACGATCGGCAGGCCGTTTGCACGCCGCTGAGTGTCCAGGCTGAAAAGGGCTGGCATCGGATGAACCTGATCGGCTCGTCGCACTTCGATACTGCGTCCAACGAGCTCAATTCGGCGGGTCAGCGCAAGATTCGCTTCATCTTGACGCAGCAACTGCCCCAGCGACGCACGATCTTTGTCGAACGGGGCGAGTCGGCAGACCTGACCGCAACACGCGTCGATGCCGTTCAGCAAGCCGCCGTGGCCATGCTGCCGGCCGGAGAACTTCCCGAAGTAACCGACACAGCCATGATTCTGGAAGGCTGGCCCGCCGACGAGATCGACGCTACGCTCCGCGGCTTCGACCGCACGCGGCCCGATCCACGCCTGCCGGCCAGTTCCGGCGAAGCTAGCAGCGCGGGGGAGAGCAGCCCGTAACGCAAAGTTCGCATGCTTCCACTTTAGCCTGCCGGCACACGCGACCGATCATAGGATGGAGGGCTGCCCTCTATCGAGGAACAACCCTTCGCTCAGGGAGGAGCACAGGCGTGGGACTTCAATCGCAAAGAGCCGATTGCTGGAAAGCGGTACGGCCGTTGTTGTTGGCACCGCTGGTCATTGCCGGCTGCGCTGCGACGCAAACCAAACAGACAGGCGATGGGTTTCACAGTCTGGCTCCATCGGCAAGCGCAACGCCGTCGTGGACCGACAAGCTGACGGCCCCGTTTAAGGCCGGCGCGAGTGCGGTGAACAATCGCCAGGCAACGGCCAACGACGAGGACTCGCTGTCGCTTGCCAAGAAGCCCAACAAGAATAATCCCGACCTGATCGTTGCCGTCGCGCAGATGCACGAACGGGCCGGCAAACTCGACGATGCCGAGGCGCAGTACAAAAAAGCCCTCAAAGCGAATCCCAAACATCTCAACGCGCTGGTGGGCTATGCCCACCTGCAGGATCGCCGCAGCAAGTTTGAGGAGGCTACGAAGCTGTACCAGAAAGCGATCGCGGCACATCCCACCGAAGCAGCCGTCTATAACGATTTAGGGCTGTGCTTCCATCGTCGAGGGATGATGAATGAGTCGCATAGCTCGCTGGTCAAGGCCGTCGAACTCGCGCCCGAGCGGAAGCTGTATCGGAACAACCTCGCCACAGTGAATGTCGAGCAAGGAAACCTCGATGCGGCGCTGGCCCAGTTGACGGCCGCGCACGGGCAAGCAGCCGGCCACTACAATCTCGGCTATCTATTGGCGAAAAAAGGGGACCGGGCCGGCGCGCTGGTTCACTTCCAACAAGCCGCGGTATTCGATCCGACGCTCGCCGCCGCGCAACAATGGGCGGCCAAGCTTACTCCGCGGACGCCCGCAACAGGCCCCACGCTGGCTGGTTCCGCTTACCCGTCGTCAGCGCCACCGCATGTGGCGCTGCGCTACCCGGTTGCCGGTGCGCAAGCCGCGCCGCAGCCGCAATTGCAGATGGCGCCGCAGCCTGGCTGGACGCAGGCCGTGGACCCCAACCGCTGGTCCGCACCACCCTCCGCGGTCCGCTATCCCAACCAGCAGACTTCCACCAACTCGGGCGCCGCAGCCGTGCCGCCGACCCCGGACCAGGTGCGATAGAGTCGGCGACTCAACCGGGCGACGGCCTGACCAAAGCCCAGCCCCAACGAACCGTCGGCCGCCGGAAGGAACGCAGGCGTCAATTCCATTTGGCGATCCCGTGTCGGATCTCCTCGAGCACCGCACGGTCGCTTTCAGGACGACTGGGGCTTTGCGGATGCGTGGCATCGCAAGCAAGCCAGCCGCGTAACTTCAGAAATTGGGCTGCACTATGTTTGTACGCGGGCACCGGATCGCGGAAGGTAAAGCAACCGAGATACTGCAAGAGATCGTTGAGCTCGTAGAACGCGGCATCCCCTTCGTGCCAGAGTGCGTCGCGTTTGGCGAAAACGTCGGGGGCGAACGTGCTCAGGCCGAGCAGGTAGTCGCTGCCGTACATGATCATGTCGATCGCAAGATCGTTGCCGCTGAGCACCAGAAAGTCAGGCCGCTGCCCGTTGCGAAGGATCAGCCGTTGCCATTCCAGCTCGCGGCTCAGCGATGAATGTTTGGCGCCATAACATTCTGGAATCTTCAACAGTTCGCCGTACGCTTCCAGGCTGTAAATGCGGCCGAACGGTGCGAACATCTGGCCCAGCTCGAAGGCCAGGAATCGCGGGGCACGGCGGGCGATCGCACGGTAGGATTCAATCAGGCCGTCAGCTTCAAGCTGGGTAAGGCCGAACGATTGAAAGATAATCGGCGTGCCGCCGCGACTATGGATGTCGTCGATGCCGCGTGCGTATGCATCGAGATTAAAAGCATCGCCCGGACGATCACCAACAAAGACGCCGGCGATGAACATTTCGCCGCCCAGTGCGGCCCGCGATGTGTCGAGCACGGCGCGGCGCGTCGTTTCGTCGATCAAGTGGGCGTAACCTGTGTCCATGTTGACCGCCGGCGTCAGGCCGGCGGCACGTGTTCGAACGAGATGGGCTCGAAACGCGGACCAATCGATTTCGCCACATTCCGTAAAAGGGAGCAGAATAGCCGAGATGCCCATCGGCTTGCGTTTGCGGCGGATTAACGATAGCGGATCGACTTTCATATCCCGTTATCCGTTGAGTGGCCAGGCTGGCGCGTGCCGTCGGCGTCCCAGGTGACTTGTGTTTTGTCTCGGATTTTAAGAAGTAGCAGGCACACTCCGTGTGCCCTTGCCGTTCAAGGTGACTTGTGTTTTGTTTTAAATTTCGAGATTCAGATTTCGGATCTGAAAGAGCTACGGCACACGGAGTGTGCCTGCTACGTTGGCCACCGGCTGGCCCTCAACCAACGTCGGCTCAATGCCTGTGTCGAACCAGGGCTGGTCGCGGTGGGTGATTCTCCTAGCGAGCGGATTGACGTCCGCCATCGACGCTTTGCGCTGCCGAGGCGAGTAGCGGAGCGATTCGACCCCCGCATCACACGCTCCAAATTATCGCGGGAAACCGAAGGATGTCCATGCATGACTCGGCTCACGGTTCCCGCGGAAACATTCGCGGTGCGGGCAACGTCAAGAATCGTGGCGGTGGACATGGGCAGGTGAAAATCGCAAGTCCAAAGCGCAACGATCCCGCGAGGGCCAGCTATCCGCATTCATTATAACGAAACCGTTCACGGGCAGGGGACTGGCTCATTTTCCCAGCGAATTCACGAGAGGCGCATCGTTCTGTGAGGAGGTTGTCCAACGTGGTTCCCGGGAAAATATGCCTGTCCCCCTCGTTTCTTTGCCCGTGAACGGTTACAACCAACCCTCCAGGTCACTCCCCCGAAGAAACGCTAACTCATGCAATTTCGACGACTTGGTAAGACCGGGATTAGGATTTCCGAGCTGTCGTTTGGCGCTGGCCCGGTCTCTACTCTGATGGTGGGCCAGGATCATGATCGGCAACTCAGGCTCTCGATACGCGCATGACAACTTCCCCCCTTCTTCGTGGGCCGAATCGGACCATTGTACTGGCGGCATCCGTGCTGAGCTGGATGCTCTGCGGTTTCATCCTGGCAGTGCCGCCGCTTATTACATCCGATGCGGTGGGCTCGATGGGGGTGACCGACAAGCAGCTCCAAGGTCAATGGTTTGCCTGGTACGTTGCGGCATTTCTGTTCGGCGCCGCGACGGGCGGGTTTGCCTTCGGCTGGCTTGGCGATCGGATTGGCCGGGCGAAGGCCTTGGGCCTGAGCGTGCTCACTTTTTCGCTGCTTGCCGGTTTGTGCTACTTCGTGCAAACACCCGGGCAATTGCTGGTGATGTGGTTTTTTGTTTGCACGGGCGTGGGGGGCGTTTGGCCCAACGGCATTTCGCTGGCATCGGAAACCCTGCCCGGCGCCAGTCGTCCTTGGCTTTCGGGCATATTTGGCACGGCGGTCAACTTGGGTATCATGGCGTTTTCAGCGACTGTGTATTGGTTTCCCACGAGCGAAGCGCATTGGCGGTGGATCCTGCTGGTGTGTGCATCGCCGGCGGTGCTGGGAGTCCTTATTTTAGCGGTGGTACCTGAATCGCCGGCATGGCTTTTGCGCCGGCGGCACGACACAACGTCCTCCACGACGACCGTTAGGGCGGAGCTTTTCCGACCGCCGCTGCTCAAGCTCACGGTCATTGGCGTACTGCTTGGAACCGTTCCGCAAATGGGCGCCTGGGGCGCAACGAATTGGCTGGTGCCATGGGCGAAGGAAGTGCAGAAGGAAACCAAGATCGAGGGATTGAGCGCCTCAACGCAGTGGATGAAATCGAGCGGGGCGGCGATCGGGGCTCTGCTGGGGGGGTGGGTGGCGAATTTCTTTGGTCGCCGCTTTGCGTATTTCCTGATCAGTTTGACATCGCTTTCCATGAGTCTTTTCATCTTTTACTCGCTGTCACCGACCGACAAGTGGTTCTTGACCTGGGTCTTCATCCAGGGATTTGTGATTACCTTGTTTTTCGGCTGGCTGCCGCTGTACTTGCCTGAACTGTTTCCGACGCGCGTGCGGGCCACCGGCATTGGCGTGGCATTCAATTGGGGCCGAATCGCGACCGCTTTCGGCGTGCTGATGAGCAGCCAACTCTTCGCGGCATTCGGCGGCAGCTACGCGCGCGTCGGCCAGGTGACCTGCCTGGTCTACGGATTGGGAATGCTGATCATCTGTTTTTCTCCCGATACGTCGCAGAAACGATTGAACGAATAATCCCGGGAGTGTGCGATGCGTATATTACAAGCGTGCGCGATGGTTGTTGTCTGTTTGCTGGTTCGCGAGGTCGCCGGCGAACCGCTTCGCGTTTGCATTCTCTCCGGCTGCCCGACC
>SXGT01211693.1_pt1 | contig 17386 bp, 18 predicted proteins | sample 3176221 | NCBI WGS metagenome assembly SXGT01 (sample SAMN11356862, study PRJNA531348) | freshwater metagenome | isolation source: freshwater sample F1-120 | place: China: Fuxian Lake, Yuxi | collected 2017-12-25
CTCATTAGGTTCTCGTTCAGCAAGAACAGGTTCTATTGAGCGCAGGGTATTTAAAAAATCAGCGTGCGACGATTGAAGACGCATTTCCCACTCCATCTGAACATCCAGTCCCTTGGGCATCTTGGTACTCAACTCAATCGAAGATCTGTACATTGTCGCCTATAAATCGAGGGTTAGCATGAGGTAGGCCAGGCGGCCCACGCGGGGTCCACCATAAACCTGAAATACCTTTTTATTGAGCAGGTTGGAAGCCCCCAATTTCACATTCATTTTAAGCGAAGGGATGTTCTTGTTGATCTGGGCGTCGACCATATCATACGTTGGAATGCGGCCCGTAAACTGGGGCGAACCCTCAAATAGGAAGCCTTCAATCCATTTGTAGTTGATGTTGAAGCCCCAATCCGCTATGGTGATGCCCGCAAATTCAGTCACCATCTCCCGTCCGCTGAGTCCTACATTAAATTTATGCTCGGGTGTATTAAATGCTGGAATGATGGGGTCATCGGTACCCTCCACATTCAGGCGGTTCCAACTGTAATTGAAATTAAACGAGAGCCAGCGATTGTAGTAATAGTTACCCCCCACCGCAAGACCTTGGGTGGTGACCCTACTCTGAGCATTGGCTGCCACCCTGTAGGCCTGGAGGTTACTGATTCCAAAATCAGTAATATTGGCATCGAGACCCAACTGGAAGCCGATGAAATTGGTATACCACGAATAATAGTAACCCAAATCGACATAGAGTTTTTTGTACATGCCGCGGTATCCAAACTCAAGGGTGCGCACCTGCTCGGGTTGAATGGGCGCCACATTGAAATAATCGAGCCTGCGGCGGTCGAGGCTATCGAGGTACTTCACAAAGGACGGGACACGAATCAGCGAATCAAATCCTGTGAGGTTGCCCAACAGAATGGCTCGGCCAACATTATAATATAAATACTGGTCGGCCAGGGTGGGATTGCGCAAAGCCGAAGAAAACGAAGTCCGAAGTATATGCTTTTCAGAGGGTTTGTAGACCAAGGAAGCGGCTGGTGAAACCACGTATCGGAAATTCTGGTTTTTATCGAGGCGCACCGTCGCATTAATCTTGAAGTCACCCAAATCTTTCTCAACGCCCGTATACAATCCAAATTCGCTGTTGCGGATCACCCGATAAGTCGAGTCGGCCTGGAGTGTATCCACAAAAATACTGCCCCGGCTGTCGGGGCGGAACAAGCGGGCATTTCCACCCAACACCCATGTCAATTGAGAGGGCTCCCAAACGAAACGCTTCTCGGCCTGAGCGTGATAGAGCGCAGAGCGATCGTAGAACATGGTGCCCCCTTCCCGTGGGGTGCGTGCCGTAACCGCTTGAAACAAGGAGTCGAATCGAGCAGTGCCCGGCAAAAAAAACGGTTGTTCGGTGACCCTGCCCTGGAGATCTGCATTGTTGCGCGCCTCCTGGTGCCACATGCGCAGCAAATCGCTGTTGGCCCCCAATACCGAGTCGACCACCCCAAACTGACTCAAAAAATTAGGATATATGGGCATCCCGGGGAGGGCATAAACCCGGGCGCGGTTGATGCTGCCCCAGTAGCGGGCATAATCGAGGTTCCAGTTGCCATTGCCCTTGGCAGCGTCCTGCATGCGGAGAGCCGTAAAGACCGCGTCGTAAGACGAACCCGCATCCTCACTCGTGGAATAGGCTCTAATGAACCAGTTGTCTTTCTTACGCAGCTCGATTCTATTCTGAAAAAAGAAAATATCGCGCAAACTAAAACGGTTATCGCCTTGATAGACGGTTGTTCCATTGCCCATATTGGCCGTTGCGATGAGTTCCACGTCGGGCTTCAGCATATAGTGTAGAGCGCCCGACAGTTTCAGGTTACGGGTGTTGTAGTCGACCAGGTCCTTCTCCTCATAGCCCGTACGATAGAAAATCCCAAGGCCCGGATAATCGCGGGCACTATACGGCGCTGAATAGTCATTACCCCCCGACAGTTGTTCGTCGCCATAACGGTTCACCGCGTCGTACCCCCCCGGATTGTTTCGGGTTACGGGCGAAAAATCGACCGGATCCAAGTTGGTGGCCTCCCAGTCGTTGGCCCGCAAGTGGTATAAATTCACTTTCCATCCGAACTTATCTCGACCTTTTTTGTCTTTGTAAACTTGGGCATAGCGTACGGCAGTTTCCAACAAAGCCCGTTCGCCTGCCTTCACGCTGGCTGTTAATCCGGGATGCGTAAACGGACTCTTGGTTTGCATGCTGATAACCCCGTTGAAGGCGTTCGGGCCATAGAATGCCGAACTCGCGCCCACCACGAGGTCCACTTTCAGTACATCGAGTTCGGAGGCCCCCAGAAAGTTGCCCAGCGAGAAGTTGAGACCGGGTGATTGATTATCGACTCCATCGATCAGCTGAAGTGAACGAACGGGCGAGGTACTGTTGAAACCACGCGTGTTGATGATGACAAAGCCCAAGCTCGCCGTGGTGAGATCGACCCCCTTCAACGTACCCAGTCCTTGATAGAAGGACGGTGCCGGCGTCTCTTTTATGGCCAGAACATCCATCGCTTCAACGGTAAGGGCCGATTCACGTTGCTTTTCGGTGATACGGCTATCGACCACCTCCACACTATTGAGCAGAACATTGTCGGCCTGCAAACGTATGTTCAATGGCTTACCATCGCCCGGTGCCTGTACCTCCAAATTCCGGTATCCGATATACGAAACCACCAAAGAAAGGGGATAAGATCGGTTGTGGCGGAGGGTAAACTTGCCTTGTATGTCGGTGGTGGTTCCGGTCGAGGATCCCTTAATAACCACCGAAGCCCCGATCAGCGGCTCCCCACTCACCTGATCCTTAATGCTGCCCAATAACACCGACTGCTCAGCTTGAGCGCGTAGGTTGCTCGGCATAGCCAGCCATAAAACCGACATGAAGAGCCAAATCAAGTGAATGGGCCGCACAGGACGAAACGAGGTAGTCATTGCCGGTGAAGTCGAAGCCGCCATTGCCGGTGAATTCGAGGCATCACGCCATTCAGTAAACAAAACAGTACGCGTTAGATTCATAAGAAACGAGCTGAATTAGACCTGCAAAATACGAGGGTAAGCGACAATAATAACAACGCGACCTCAGCTGTTCCAATCTGTTGGTTTTACCCCTTAGACATTACCACAAAAACCTGCTATTTTTGAATGAATGAATCCATGAAGAAACTCCTATTCTTGGTGCTGACGGCATCCTGGCTTTGGGCCGCCCAACAAAACTGGGGAAGCCTGCCTGTTTTGGCAAAATTTTTCACCTGGCCAACTTCCCCCCTAAAAATCGATCAACGCCACACGCAGAGTGAACGCTTTAACCAGAGCCCTTACGGCCCCGTTTCGGTGGGCTACGACAGCCTCGGCATCCCCCATATTTTTGCGGAAAACGACGCCGCAGCCGACTTCGCAACCGGTTTCGTACACGCACGCGACCGCCTGTTTCAGATGGAAATGGCCGTTCGTGTGGTGAAGGGGCAACTCAGCGCAGTGGCGGGCGATCGTGCACTGAAGAGCGACCTTTTTTGGCGGAAATTTCAATTCGACAGTTTGGCGGTGACCTGGTATCAGAGGATGGCCGACAGCGTACCCGAGCTCGCCAAACGGATGGAAGCCTATGCAGCCGGGGTGAACCACTACATCAGTCGGCTAACACCTGCCAGCCTACCCCTCGAATTCCACCTGCTTGGCATCCACCCCGCGGAATGGAAAAAAGAGAATATGTTCTACTTGCTTCGGTTTATGTCGCACATCCTCACCTACAATGAAAACGACCTGGCCGCGAGTGAAGTCAGTACCCGCATCGGGCCCGAGCTCAGCTCATTTTGGTATCCCCACACCACCCGTACCCCCCACCCAATCTACCCCTACTTCAGCCTAACCGACAGCATCATGCAGCGCCTTCTGCCACAAGTGAATGAGGAATTGGACCTGGGCGTCGGGCATTCATACCCCGAGGCGCGTGTGGTGAACCTCGACGATACCCCGCTGGGCAGCAACAATTGGGTGGTTCGGGGCAGCCAATCGGCATCCACCTTCCCCTTACTCTGCAACGATACCCACCTCGAAATCGCGCTGCCATCTACCTGGTATGAAATTCATAAATCGGTGGGCGGCCAAATACGGAGGGGACTCAGCATCGCCGGATCGCCTTTTGTGATTAGTGGATTCAACAATGATGTGGCTTGGGGGATAACCAACGCTACCTGGGATTTGGTCGACTTCTATGCGTTGGAGGTGAACCCAAAGGGCACCCACTACAAACTCGATGGCCAATGGGAACCCCTCAATCCATTTACCGTGGAAATCGCAGTAAAAGGCGGCAAATCCGTTCGCAAAACTTACTACAACACCCATTTCGGGATCGCCGATACCCTTTCCGGGCGCTACCTCGCCGTGCATTGGATTGGACAGCATCCATCTAATGAGGGACTCACCTTTCACGGCTTTGAAAAAGCACGCAATCTAGCCGAAGCACAAGCCGCCTTGCAACACTACCTGCAACCCCCCCAGAACTTTGTGCTGGCCGACCGGAGCGGTCATATCGGTGGGGTAACGGCCGGAGGAGCATGCCTACACCCTTTGCCCGCCAAAGGTGTACGCAAAGGGAATCGACGCGACCAGCTTATCGGCTTTACCCGATTGCAGGGCTACCTCTATTCGGTCGATCCACCCTCCGACTACTGGCACAGCGCCAACCAAGAACAGATCGACCACCCCTTGGCGGCGCACATCAGTACCCGTTATGAATCCTCCGGCCGCGGGCGACGCATCACAGCACTCATCGACTCGTTGCCCCCGCTCGATTTTGAAGGGATGCGTCGGCTGCACATGGATGTGGTGGATATGGACTACCCCATCCTGCGAGATGTTCTTCTGGGGGTTAGTGGATCGCTGCGCAGTTATTTGGAGGGCTGGGGAGGACAAATGGACACCGCATTAGTGGCCCCAACCCTGCTCTATAATTTCAAAAACCACCTCCGTGATCGGGTGGTGGCACGTTTGGGTGGCGGAGACCGCCTTCCACCCCTCGAGCAGCATATTTTTACGGTGGTGACCAGCGATGACAGCATACCCCTGGCTGGTGGGCGGCGCGAAGCATCCCGCGCGCTCACGCAGGAAGCCTGGGACAGCAGCCTAGCTGATTTAACCGCGCGATTTGGAACGGATCCTTCCCAATGGCTCTATGGGCGGTTTCACACCACTTGGGTAGCACATCGGTTGAAACTACCCGCCCTCAACATTCCCGAATTTGCATCCCCCGGCAGCAACCGCACGGTAAACGTAGCCAGCCGCCTTCCCAGCACACACGCCGCCAGCATGCGCACCATCATCGAAATGCATCCCGATGGTCCGCGGGCATGGATGCATCTGACTGGTGGACAAAGTGGGCGGTTTAACAGCCCCAACTATGCCGACCAGGTACGGACCTGGTTAGATGGACGCTACCATACCTATCGGCCCGTGAATGGTTTCCAAGTTGCCGATTACGTATCCACCTACCGCTTTGACCGCTAAATTTCGTTGTTATGCGCATTCCTTCTCAATTTTTTTGGCACTTTCTGGCTTTGGTGACCCTCATCCACGTGCAGTTCAATATGGGTAGCTTTTGGCTGCTGGTGGGGGCTTCGGTGGCCATCGGTAGCCTCCCCATACGCGGCGTTCGGTGGTGGCACTTCGCCTTGTTGTCGCTCGCTTCACTGATGTGCTGCATGGCGCTCAAATTTCCGGAGGCCGAAACACGCACTATGCTCTCTTCGGTGAGTCAACTTCCCGCACCTATTTTGGTTGGGATTACAGTAGTGGTCACATCGATCACGGTCACCCTCACCGCCTACACCAGTCACCTCCTGTTGGCGCGTAGTTTTTATCCACCTTCTCTTTGGAAGCGGTAGAGTCAGTGGAATCGGTAAAAGGAACAGCCTACGACTACATCATCGCTGGTGCTGGTGCGGCTGGCCTGAGCCTCGCACTCCGCCTGGCCCATGCCGATTTCAGCAATCGCCGAATTCTGCTGATAGACCGAAGCGCCAAAACCGAAAACGACCGCACCTGGTGTTTTTGGGAGGATGGTGATGGCCTTTTCGACACAACATGCAAGCGCCAGTGGTCGCAGCTCGATTTTTTTGGTCCCAGCACCGCTCAGCGCCTCGACCTGGCGGGCTACCGCTACAAAATGCTGCGTGGCCCCGACTTCTACCGATTTGCCCTCGACCAAATTTCAGCATGCAGCCACATAGAATGGTGCCAAGCCGAGGTCTACCACACAGGACATGGCGAAACAGGTGCCGAGGTGCATACGTCTGCCGGCAGCTTTACGGCACGCTGGGTTTTTTCGAGCCTTCTCGAAAACGATGTGTTGAAATCGGCCCAGCAGGGACATTTTCTCTGGCAACATTTTTTGGGATGGGAAATTCAGACGGAACAGGCGGCTTTTAAGCCCGACTGCCCGGTCTTCATGGACTTTCGAACGCCGCAGCGCGATGGCACCTGCTTTGTGTATGTGCTGCCCTACTCATCCACCCATGCCCTCGTGGAATACACCGTGTTTTCGTCGGAGATATGGCCGACCTACGCCTATGAAGATGGTCTCCGTTCGTATTTGAAGACCCACCTCCAATTGGGTTCATGGCAGGTTGGGCATGTAGAAGAAGGCAAAATTCCCATGAGCAGCGCTGTCTTTCCAGTGCGTAAAGGCCATGTGGTATTTTTGGGGACGGCCGGTGGGCAAACTAAAGGGTCCACGGGATATACCTTCAGCAACATCCAGCGTCACAGCGACGCCCTGGCAGCATTACTCCGCCAGTCACGACCACCCATTGTGAAACCCGATTTTAGGCGACAGCGCTACCATCTCTACGACAATACCTTGCTTTCAGTTCTGTGCCTCGGCGATTACAGTGGGGCCGAACTATTTGAGCGGCTCTTTACACGAAATCCGGCTCGACGCATGTTGCGTTTTCTCGATGAAGCCGCCCATTTCGGTGAAGAACTACAGGTCATGAACAGCGTTCCCCGCCGCCTTTTTGCCCGCCGCTTTATGCAAGAGTGGTTTAATCGCGATTAGACGGTCATAATCTCCTTTTCCTTGACCACCAAGAGTTCATCGATGCGCGCGATTTGTTTGTCGGTCAATTGCTGCACGCGTGTCTCCCCCTCTTTCACCATATCCTCAGGCACCCCATCCTTTTGGAGCTTCTTGATGGCCTCATTGGCATCTCGACGAATATTACGTACGGCGACTTTGGCCGTTTCACCTTCGTTTCGGGTGCGCTTCACCAATTCGCGCCGACGCTCTTCTGTGAGTGGAGGTACATGAATACGGATCACCGAACCATCATTCGATGGGGTTAGCCCCAAATTCGCTATGATGATCGCCTTTTCAATGGGTTGCAGCATCGACTTTTCCCATGGCTGGATGACCATTGTGCGTGCATCCGATGTGGAGAGACCCGCTACTTGGTTGAGGGGTGTCGAATTGCCGTAATAATCGACCTTGATGCCGTCGAGCACCGCCGTATTCGCCTTTCCAGCCCTGATTTTAGCCATTTCAACCGTGAGGTGATGAATGGCTTTGCCCATATCCTCCTCCGCTTGGTCGAGGTACAGCTGTATGTCTTCGTGAATCATGGTCTAGTGAGATTCTGAGATGAATTTGGGGAGATTCTGGGGAGATTCTGGGGAGATTTTGGAGAGACTCTGTGGTGATTCTGAGGTGATTTTGGGGAGATTCTAATGAGATGATTTTGGGGAGATTCTAATGAGATGATTTGGACGTGACGAGCGTACCGACCTCTTCGCCTTGCACAACCCTAAGGAGGTTGCCGATTCGGTTCATATCAAACACGATGATGGGCAATTCGTTTTCCTGGCATAGGGTAAAGGCCGTCATATCCATTACCCGAAGGTTGTCGCGTAAAGCAAGGTCGAACCCAATTCGGTCGTAACGTGTAGCTGTGGGATCCTTTTCGGGGTCTGCGGTATAGATGCCGTCGACACGGGTGCCCTTCAAAATCACATCCGCCTGAATTTCGATGGCACGGAGGGAAGCCGCTGTGTCGGTCGTGAAGTACGGATTACCCGTGCCCGCGCCAAACAACACCACGCGACCCTTTTCGAGATGGCGAATAGCACGGCGGCGGATAAACGGCTCAGCAATTTGCTCCATTTTTATGGCAGATTGCAGCCGCGTTTTCACACCCATCTTTTCGAGAGCAGCCTGAAGGGCCATGCTGTTGATCATGGTGGCCAGCATACCCATATAATCACCCTGAGCCCGATCCATTCCACCACTTTCCGCTTGTACGCCCCTAAAAATATTGCCACCGCCTACCACTATTGCTAATTCAACCCCAGCTTCCCAGGCGGATTTAACTTCTCGAGCGTATTGATCGAGTATTTGTTGATCAATTCCAAAGGCCTTATCGCCCATGAGGGCCTCTCCACTCAATTTGAGCAGGATTCGTTTGTATTTCATACCAAATGCGAAAGTAGGAATTTCCCGCCAACCTTCGTTGGGGTCATGGATAGGAAATGAAACGAAAAATGCCCATCCCGATTGAGGGGGTCTCGAGATTAACCTCCGATGGGGGAAGGTCGGGATTAACCTCCGATAGCAACCCGAACGAAGCGTGTAACCAACAGGCCTTTCGATGCCTTATCCAGCATTTGTGCAACTGTTACACTGCCATCCTTCACAAAAGCCTGATTCATCAGGGTGTTATCCTGGTAAAACTTATTGAGCTTACCCATGGCAATCTTCTCCAGAATAGTCTCTGGCTTACCCTCCTGACGGGCCTGTTCCTTACCGATTTCAATTTCACGCTCCACAACCGATGGATCCACGTCATCCTTATCTACTGCAACCGGATTCATCGCTGCAATTTGCATGGCTGCATCGCGAGCCGCTGCTTCAATCGCCTCATTGAGTGGTTGGTTTAAAGCCACCATCACACCCAACTTACCGTTGCTGTGGATGTACGATACCACACCCTCAGCTTGCAAAGTTTCGTAGCGGCTTACACTGATTTTCTCACCGATTTTACCGGTGTATTCGATCATTTTCTCAGCCACTGTGATGCCATCGATCCCGGCCGACTGCAATTGGTCGAGTGTGGTGAATTTGTTGTCCATCGCCAGTTGAGCCACACGGCGGGCCAATTGTCCAAAATCTTCATTCTTGGCCACAAAATCAGTCTCGCAGGTAACTTCCACCAAGATGCCAAAAGAACCTGTTGCGTCGCTCATGGCCACCACAACGCCCTCATTGGCTTCGCGGTCGGCCCTGCTCGCAGAAACTTTCTGGCCCTTTTTGCGGAGAATCACTACGGCTTCTTCAAAATCGCCGTTGGCCTCTGTGAGGGCCTTTTTGCAATCCATCATACCGGCACCGGTCTGCTGCCGCAACTTATTAACGTCTGATGCTGAAATGTTCATGGAGTAAATGTTGTATGGGTTTAAGAAATGCTTATTCAGCTCAATCAGATGGATGCTTATTCAGCCGATTCAGCCGCGGCTTCAGCCACCACTGTTTCGCCTTCAGCCTGTTCAACGGCCTCTGAGGCCTCACCACCATCCTCTTCCTTCAGATGCTTGCGCTCCTGCATACCCTCTTCGATGGCCTGCATGATCACCCCACAAATAAGGGCGATGGATTTCGTGGCATCATCATTCGAAGGAATCGGGAAGTCAACCAAACCAGGATCGCTGTTGGTATCGACCATGGCAATGGTTGGGATATTCAGCTTTTGGGCCTCACTCACCGCGATGTGCTCATTTTTGATGTCAATGATAAACAGCGCCGCAGGCAGGCGGTTCAGATCCTCAATGCCGCCCAAAACACGCTTGAGTTTGTCGCGCTCACGACCAATCATCAAACGCTCCTTCTTGGAGAGGTTTTGGTAATCAGCCGTGGTTTCCATCTTCTCCATATTGGTCATCTTCTTAATCGAACGACGAACCGTGGCGAAGTTGGTGAGCATCCCGCCGAGCCAACGCTCAGTTACGAACGGCATGCCTAAGCGGCGGGCCTCCGACTCAATAATTTCCTTAGCTTGTTTCTTGGTGGCCACAAACATGATTTTGCGACCCGATTTCACAATCTGCTTCACCGCCTGAGCCGCTAACTCCAACTTCTCGGAAGTGCGGTGCAAGTCGATGATGTGAATATCGTTTTTCTCCATAAAGATATATGGAGCCATTTTGGGATGCCATTTACGCTTGAGGTGGCCGAAATGCACACCGGCATCCAGCATTTCCTGGTAGGTAGGTAGATTCATGATTGAGGTCCGGATTAACGCTTGCTGAACTGGAAACGACGGCGGGCTTTACGCTGACCAAATTTCTTGCGCTCCACCATACGCGGGTCGCGGGTCAACATCTTCTCTGCCTTAAGCACACTGTGAAACTCCCCGTTGATCTGATCGAGGGCACGAGCAAGCGCCAGCTGCAGAGCCTCCGCTTGTCCGCTCACGCCACCGCCATTCAATCGGGCTTTCACGTCGTATTGCCCATTGGTTTGGGTGGCGGAAAACGCCTTCAATACCACTTGCTGCAAGGTAGCGAGGGGGAAATATTCCGTGTAGGAACGCCCGTTTACCTCAATGTTGCCATTTCCTGGACTTACATAGACCCGGGCTATGGCATTCTTACGCCTGCCAATGGTATTGGCGAGGCTGCTGTTGGGGGTTGCTGACATATTATTTTAGGGTGATGGTTTCAGGCTGCTGGGCAGAATGGGGATGCTCGCTGCCCGCGTAAACGTGCAAACTGCGAAACATTTCCCTGCCGAGACGGTTTTTGGGCAACATGCCCTTGATGGCTTTCTCCACAACGTAGGAAGGCCTCCGCTTCAACAGGTCGCGTGCCGACTCGAACCGCTTTCCACCGGGATAGCCCGAGTAGAAGAAGTAATTTTTGTCGGTCAGTTTGCTGCCTGTAAACCGCACCTTGTCTGCATTGATCACGATGACGTGATCGCCGCAGTCTACGTGTGGGGTGAAAGACGGCTTGTGCTTTCCACGAAGCATGCCGGCTACCTTGCTCGCAAGGCGACCCACAATCTCTGTTTCGGCATCTATGAGATACCAACGCTTCTCAACCGTTTGACGGTTGGCAGAGACAGTTTTGTAACTTAACGTATCCACTTAATTCAGCTATTTTTTTAAGGAGTGCAAATATAGGAAAAAAAACAATACCAAAAGCGGTTTGAATAAAAAGAATGAGGCGCCGCTAGGTAAGGGTATAAAATTCCTCATGCCCGCCCGTGTGCACCTCCAGGAGTCCGGCACTGATCAGACCCACCACAATCTGACGCGCCCGCCAAGTGGAAATGTTCATCATGCGGGCAAATTCCTTGAGGGTTACCCGTCTGTGTTCGGCCAAGTGCCGCAGGAGCCCCTCCTCTTTAGAGCCCAATTGAATAAGGCGTCCATCGGCAGAAACCGAACGGTGCAGGGCGTCGACCACGGTTTTACTGGCCAAAAGGGTTTTATCACCCACCCTGATGTGTACCCACCATTTGTTGTCGTCGCCCATGGCATAAATAGGCTTATCAGTGGCGGGCTCTACCGACACCACCAAGAGGATCTTCCTTCCAATCTCGATGCGTGTGCATTGGATGTCGAGAGCGGGCCTACAGAAAAAAGTAGCGGCCGCCTCCATCATGTGTTGTTCCTCCTCTACTTTTATTCCACGGAGGCTGCGGTTGTCGCGCACCCCTATGAGTATGCGTCCTCCCCGCGTATTGGCAAAGGCACACAGGGTTCGCGCAATTTTCTTGGAACTGCTGATGGTCTCCTTGAAATCCTGTTGTTCGTGTTCACCCTCATCGATCCATTGGTAGAACCGAGCCACTGAAATGGCAGCCGACGTCCGTTGATCCTGCTGTTTCACCGGCGAAATTTAGGGGTGATGATCGACCAAATTCTGGGATGACAATAGATCATTTTCTGGGATGACAATAGATCATTTTCTGGGATGACAATAGATCATTTTCTGGGATGACAATAGATCATTTTCTGGGGTGACACTCGGCGATATTAAGGTGATGGCGGATGCTTTGGATGCAATCGACCACAGACCTCCACAAGCAAATATGATGAAAATCGACCAACTCAGAGCAACAACTCCACCGATGGATCCCAGAAAATCCGATCAAAATTCAGCACCTGATTGTCGACCACCGACACCCCCTCTTCTTCCAATCGCGACTGCATGGCCTGAGGTCCGGCAAAATGCATTTTGCCTGTTAAACAGCCGTAGCGATTCAATACCCGGTGCGCGGGTACCGGTGGATGCACACTATGTGAGGCATTCATGGCCCAGCCGACCATACGGGCCGACTGTGCACTACCCAGATAGCGCGCAATGGCCCCATAGGTTGAGATTCGTCCGACCGGTATCAGCCGCACCACCTGAAAAACTTGTTCAAAAAAATCGGGCATCGGATTTGGGTGCATGATTCTCCTATTTTTGCTGCGCTGCCGGGCACGTACAAGTCCCACAAACTTAATCGATACCCATTCAGTCCGACAAACTTAATCGATACCCGTTATACCGTCCAACAAACTTAATCGATACCCATTATACAGTCCCATGCAACTGCAACTCTACTTCCGCGCGGTAAGTCACCTGAGCGATGCTCGCTTTGCTTCGGCTGCTGGTGCCGAGTTCCTCGGTTTTCCCTGGTATCCATCAATCGGAGACGGCATTTCGCAGGCGGATTATATCGACATTCGGCAGTGGATCAGCGGTCCGGTGCCTGTTCTTCAAATCACCGCGCGCGAACTGCCACTTTTCGCATTCAACCCAACAGAATTGGCAAAACTAGGGCAAGCAGAACAGTCAACGATCTGTTCGGAAAAAAACGAGCGCAATGCCCCAGCGGGCATCATGGACGGGCTTGACGTGCCAACAGGAATGATGGACTTTGATTTGAATGCTACACAATCCCTTGCCGTGGTTCCAGATGCACTAGAGGTCACATTATCAGGCAATACCCCCCACGCAGTTGCCGTTCGACCAGATTGTCCGATCATTTGGAAAGTCGATGCCCAGACCAGGCAACTTCCGGATCTTTTTCGGGTCGACCTCGACTACCTATTGCTCGATCCAAGTGCTTTATTAACCGATTCAAACCCGCAGCCGAGCCCAGATGACCTTCCCAAAAATTGGGCGGGTCTGTTCGGGCCGAACCGCTGTTTTTTGGAAATCCCGACCTTGATGCAAAACCCAATGGAATGGGTGGATCGCTTCAAACCCTATGGGGTGTGCTTGAGCGGACAAGAAGAAACAGCGGTGGGTAAGCGCGACTACTCGGCTTGGCAAGCCTTCACTGATCTGCTGGAGGAGGCTGGACTACGCTAACCGGAAATTCATCGGTGAATTCGGCGCACATGTAGTGAATTTTCTTGCCCTCAGCGAGGAACCTCGATTCATAAGTCGTTTGAATGTCCACGGCTGGACCTTGAATGACGTCCGCATACAGGTCGTAGGACACCTGGAGCAGCTTCATGCGCGCGGTGTTCCATGTCTCCACACTAAACGCAAATAGGTTGGGATCATCGGTTTTCAAATGAAGTCGTGCGCCCGGCCTGAGAATACGGTGGTAAATCTGCAAAAAGCGGAGGGATGTAAGCCTTTTTCTCTCGCGGGAAGCGCGGGGCTGGGGGTCGGGAAAGGTGATCCAAAGTTCAGATACTTCATCCCGACCAAAATAATCGGGCAGCTGTTCGAGGCGGCAGCGCAGAAAAGCTACATTCGAAAGCCCCAAATCGCGGCTTTTGGTGGCCCCGTGCCACATCCGCGCCCCCTTGATATCGGCCCCTACCACGTTCCACCCCGTCAGGCGCGTGGCCAATCCCAGCACATAGTTCCCCGTTCCGCATCCCACCTCCAAAACCATCGGATGGTCGTTGCCCCAGAAATTGGCCCACTGGCCGGGCATGTCGACCGGATGCTGCAGTACATGCGGCATCTGGTCCATTTCCTCGAAATGAATGAGTTTGCGGCGCGACAAAATCCGCTAGGGTTTATTCTTCAAGGCCACATAGGATTTTCCTTCCTGCATATCGAACACTAAGTCCGACAGGTTTTCCTTACAGAGTGTATCCCGGATGCTCTCACGCAAGAACTTGAACTTATGGTGCACCGGGCATGGATGGTTGTCGGAACACAATTTCAAACCAATACCACAGCGCTCAAAAAGATCGAGCCCGTCGATGGAGGCCACCACGTCGAGCAGGTTGGTTTCCTCAGGTTTTCTGCGAAGGGTAAAACCGCCGTTGGGACCTTTCACGGAATTGAGTAGTTTACTTTTTACCAGCATTTGCAGGATTTTGCTGAGAAAATGCACCGGGATGCCTTGGTTGACCGCGATTTCACGTAGTCCAACATTTCGGTCTTCCGATGCGTTCATGGCAATGTACAGCATGGCCTGTAGGCCGTATTCACATGATTTTGAAAACATAAGCCGAGCTAAACGGGTAAGGTGCGGTGAAATTAAGCGACAATTATAGTAAATTATCCGTTATTCGATTATTCTTGCTCAACAAGCCACTCGAACAAACGGCTAATCTGATTTTGTTTTCAATCAGGTAGGTTGTTGTCCGTTCATAGCGCCCATCTCTGAAGATCTCCTCTATTTTGGGCCATTGATCGTGGAAACAGCGAATAGCCTTTCCCATCGGACTGGAGGGCACCAACTGGTATGACACACGCTCGATCCCGGCTTTTGCTGGAAAACACATAGACCGCGCCCGCTCCACTCAGTGGATCCGAACACCTAGACCGCTCCACTCAGTGGATCCGACCCCAGTTCATTGCGCACCAAACCGATGAGAACGTAGTAGCCCCTGCGCAAATCTCCCGCTGTCTATTTGCGCCCTATTTTCTCTGTCGTACTTCATGACCTTTTTCCCACAAAACAAAGCGCTGCCAACCAAATGGCTACGCAAGACGTGCTTGGTCGGGGGATACAGAACATACGGCTTCTTGCCCTTAACCCTTGGAAAACCCTATTCCCTCATCATTCCACACTGATTTGAACGGCTGGTCTGATTTCAAATGGCGGCCGTAGCGTGTTATGCGGCCGTGGCGCGTTGTATGGCCCTCAGGTATTGGTGGATGGTGTTTTCCAAGCCAAAATAGAGGGCGTCGCAGAACAAAGCGTGCCCAATCGAGACCTCGAGAAGGCCGGGCACCCGCTCCACCAATAGGGTTAGGTTCTGCAGCGACAAATCGTGTCCGGCGTTGAGCCCGAGCCGACCTGCGACCGCCACCTCAGCCGCCTCAATGAATGGTTTCACCGCTTTTTCGGGGTCATGAGGATACATGCGCGCATAGGTTTCGGTATACAACTCGATCCGATGGGTGCCCGTGCGAATGGCCGCCTCCACCATGCTGGGGTTGGGGTCTACAAACAAAGAAGTGCGAATACCGGCTTCCGCGAACATGCTCACTGTATCGGTCAGGTATTCGCGCTCGCGCACCACATCCCAGCCGTGGTCGCTCGTGAGTTGATCGGTAGCATCCGGCACCATCGTTACCTGCGTTGGTTTGACCGCCAATACCAAATCGGTAAAAATCTGCTCCTTCGGATTGCCTTCCATATTGAACTCCACCGACAGTGCGGGTGCTAAGGCCAATACATCCGACCGGCGAATATGCCGTTCATCGGGTCGGGGATGCACGGTAATCCCCTCCGCACCGAATCGAATGCAATCGAGTGCAATTTGCAGCAGGTCAGGGTTGTTGCCCCCCCGGCTGTTGCGCAAGGTGGCGGCCTTGTTGATGTTCACACTGAGGCGTACGGGCATACGGGTGTAAAAGTAGCTGAATCGAAATCAGAACGCAAAATGGGCGTAGACCGGGCAGTGGTCGGATGCGAAGGGTGGCCTACGACCAGGGGGGCCATCGATCTCATACCAACGGGGTGCGGGCAGGTTTCGGTACCATATATAGTCGATCCGCGCACCCGATCGATCGCCTTCAAACCCATAAAAGCTGCCCTCGCTTCCCCCTTTCTTTTCCGCCTGGGTATGGGCATCGAGCCATCCGGCCTTCGACAATGCACGAATGGAAAGAGCCTCGGGGCTGTCGTTGAAGTCGCCCATCAACAAAACCGGATCAGATTGGGATACCCGATCGGCCATGGCCATCATGAGGGAAACCGATTCGGCCCGGGCCTGCACCCCTTGGTGATCGAGGTGCGCATTAAATACCCAAAACCGACGCTTTCCCCGAACCGATTCGAGCTGCACCCAGGTGCAGATGCGCGGCAGGGCGGCATCCCATCCCTTTGAAGGCCTTTCGGGGGTTTCCGACAACCAAAACACCCCTTGTTGGAGCAGCTTGAACTGCATATGATCATAACCAATCGGCGCATATTCTCCGGCCTCGCCACCATCGTCGCGGCCCACACCCACCCATTGGTATCGGGCCGGCATCAACTGCCGCAGCGCTTGCAATTGGCTGTGAAGTACCTCCTGCATACCAATAACCCCCGGTTGCTGGGCCATCAACTCCCGCACCAAGCGTTCCTTCCGCAGCGACCATTGGTGGATTCCATCACCCGGATTATCATATCGAATATTATAACTCGCTACCACAAGTCCTGCGCGTTGCCACCTACCGAAGGCTACCCGTCCGACCCATGCAAAAAGCACAAACAACAGGATCACCAGCCACAAGCGCAGCGGCAAAATATCGAAATAGCGAAACCAGTAGGGCATCAGCGTGTGCGTCGATTAAAGCGAAAAACTTTCGCCACAGGCACAGGTGCGTGTTGCATTGGGGTTATGGAAATGAAAACCCTTCCCCTGCAAACCATCGGAGTAATCGAGCTCGGTGCCGATCAGGTAGAAAAAGCTCCGCTTATCGCACGCCAACAATATGCCTTTGTGGCTGAACTGTTCGTCGCCTGGTTCTGGAGCGGCCACAAATGACATCCTATAGGAAAGTCCGGAACAACCCCCACTTTCCACCACCACGCGCACCACAGGCGTTTGGAGGTACTCAGGCTCTTGGAGCATGTTGTTTACTCTTTCGGCGGCGCGTTCGCTGATGCTGATCATATCCTGCAAAAATAAGCGTCGGCTCTTAATTTTGCGGCATGCAACACCCGGCCGATTTAAAAATAAGCGATTTCACCTATGAACTTCCGGATGCGCGCATTGCGGCCTATCCCCTCGCTGACCGATCCTCGTCGCGCCTCTTGGATGCAGCTGTTGAGGGTGCAACGGTAAAGGGTACCGGAGCAGGGGGTGCAGGCGATGGGGGTGCAGGCGATGGGGGAGCTGGCGCAGGGGGTGCAGGCGATGGGGGAGCTGGTGCAGGGGGAACTGGTGCAGGGGGAACTGGTGCA
>SXGT01566737.1_pt1 | contig 17379 bp, 19 predicted proteins | sample 3176221 | NCBI WGS metagenome assembly SXGT01 (sample SAMN11356862, study PRJNA531348) | freshwater metagenome | isolation source: freshwater sample F1-120 | place: China: Fuxian Lake, Yuxi | collected 2017-12-25
ACGACGAGCAAGTACGGATACGGCTGCAGCCGCCGCTGCGATCCCTCGGGCAGCACGATCTCATTCGCAAGCACCGCGCGGTTGAAGTCGTCGATGTGCCGGAAGCCGAACGACGCGAGGTCGTCGTACCGCATGTCCATCTCCTTCACGACCCACTGCAGCGCTTCGGCCGCCTTCTTGGGGTTCGTGATGATGGGGGTGATGAGGTGCGGCACTCCTTGATAGGCCGCGAGCTCGACACGCTTCGGGTCGACGAGCACCATGCGAACTTCGGCCGGCTTCGCCCGCATGAGCACGCTCGTGATCATCGAGTTGATGACGCTCGACTTTCCTGAACCGGTGGACCCGGCGACGAGCAAGTGCGGCATCTTCGCGAGGTTGGCAACGACGTAGCCGCCCTCGACGTCTTTGCCGACGCCGATCGCCATCGGGTGCAGCGCCTTGGATGCTGCGCTCGAGCGCAGCACATCGCCAAGACTCACGATCTCGCGATCGACGTTCGGAATCTCGACACCGATAGCGCTCTTGCCGGGGATGGGCGACAGGATGCTGACTTCGTTGCTCGCGACGGCGTAGGAGATGTTCTTCGTCAGCGCCGTGAAACGCTCGACCTTCACACCAGGACCGAGCTCGACCTCGTAGCGCGTCACGCTGGGGCCACGGCTGAAGCCCGTGACGCGCGCGTCGACCTGGAACTGCGCAAGCACTTCAGTGATCGCGGCGACGATCGCGTCGTTCGCTGCCGACTTCGCCTTGGGCGGGTCGCCCGGCACGAGCAGCGACGCCGCCGGCAGTCGGTAGGGCCGCGCACTGGACGACCGGCCGCTCGAAGCAGGACTCGAAACGGGGGCTGGCTCGTCGTCGAACTCCCCCGCGGCACCGCGCTCGCTCGCGCTCGTTGCGAAGCCGGGCAGCACCGCGGGAGCCGCTTCGGTGCCGCGGCCCGGCACCTCGCCCGTGAAGCGCTGCACGGCCTGTTCGGCTCGAGCGAGCTCTGACTCGATGTCTCCCGTGACGCGGGCACGCGCATCCCGGTCGATGACCTCGGTCGACTGCTCGCGCTCGACCGGCGTATCGAACGCCTCATCGCGCGTCGGCCGGCCCTTGCGCCACCAGGGCATCGAACTCGTGTCGTCGACGTCGAGGCCGAGGTCGGTGAGCGAGCCGAACTCGACGACATCAGTCGGCTGCTCGCCCTTCGACTTCTTCTCGCGCGGCTCGCGCTCGGCGAGCTCGGCGCCGAACAAGTAGGCGTAGAGCTCGCGCAACCGGTCGCCGATGCGGTTCGGGGGCGTCTTCGTCATGATGAGCACGGCGAGCGCGGCGAGCAGCGCGAGGGCGGGCACTGCCACGTACACCGTCGCGAGCAGCAGCACTCCCCCCAGCAACCACCCGACGATGCCGCCGGCTGCAGCGAGCTGCGGGGCTCCATCCGAGGGCTGCGGAGCGCCGTAAGCGATGTGGCAGATGCCGCTGATGCTCGCCAGCAGCACGCCGAGACCGATGCCGATACGCGTGTTGTCGTGCACGCTCGCCGGGTGCCGGAAGAGCCAGGCCGCGAAGAAGATCATGATGACGGGCAGCGCGAACGCGACCCGACCGACGAGTCCGCCGAAGGTGTACGCGTTGAGCACGATCGCCACCTCTTGGCCGACCGCGAACCACTCGACGATCGCACCCGCGACCGCGAGCACGACGAGCAGGAAAGGCACGCCGTCGCGACGCTCCTCCTTCGCGAGCGTCTCGCGACCGAGCACGCGGAAGGCGGCACCCGTCGCGTGCGCAAGACCCATCCACGCCTTCGAGAGAATGCCCTGCTCAGGCGCGGCGGGAGCCGGCAGCTTCTTCGTGGCTTGCGTGCGTGAGCTGCCCGACGAGCGGCTCGAGCGCGACGAGGAGCCCGACGCCGAGGAGCGCGGGCGCGACGAGGAGGACGTGCGCGAAGCCATGGGGCCACGCTACCCGCGGGGTGCGACTGCGAGGCGGGGCGACACGCGTCGTCACCCGTGCGACCTCAGCCGGCGGGGGCGCCGTCCGGATCGGGACCAGCCTCGATCGAGATGCTCGACTCGGGGGCATCACCCGTGCTGCCAGAGAGTGGCACGAGCTCAGGAGCGCACGCCGCGAGCGCGAGCAAGAGACTCGCTGAGGGAACGACGAAACGGTGCGGCACCGGGATAGGTTACTCCGCCGGGCTCCGCCGCCACGCGGCGCGGCAATCCAGCACCGTTTGGGTGATTGAGGCTACGCCTCAATCCGCGCCGCCACGCGGCGCGGCAATCCAGCACCGTTTTCGGTGATTGAGGCTACGCCTCAATCACCACGGGAACGATCATCGGGCGGCGGCGGTGCTGCGTGTTGACCCAGCGCCCCACCGTGCGTCGCACCACTTGGCTGAAGGCGTGAGTGTCGCGCGTTCCATTTGCTGCGGCCTCGGAGAGCGCCTTGATGATCTGCGGCTTGACGTCGTCGAAGATCGACTCGTCGGGCGCGAACCCGCGAGCGTGAATCTCGGGGCCGACGACGACCTTGCCGGTCTGAGCATCCATCGCCACGAAGATCGAGATGAAGCCCTCCTCGGCGAGGATGCGGCGGTCTTTGAGATCGGCGTCAGTGATCTCGCCGACGGTCGAGCCGTCGACGTAGACGAACCCGATGTCGATCTGGCCCGCCACCCGCGCCACGCCGTCGCGCAAGTCGACGACTGTGCCGTTCTCGGTGACGAGCACGTTCTGCTCGGGCACGCCCGTCGCTTTGGCGAGGTCTGCGTTCGCGACGAGGTGTCGCTGCTCGCCGTGCACCGGCATGACGTTCTTGGGCCGCAGCACGTTGTAGAAGTAGAGCAGCTCACCCGCCGAGGCGTGGCCCGACACGTGCACGCGCGCGGTGCCCTTGTGCACGACCTTCGCTCCGAGCTTCATGAGCCCGTTGATGACGCGGTAGACGGCGTTTTCGTTGCCGGGAATGAGGCTCGACGCGAGGATGACAGTGTCTCCATCGCCGATCTCGATCTGGTGCTCGAGGTTGGCCATGCGCGCGAGCACGGCCATGGGCTCGCCCTGACTGCCGGTCGACATGTAGACGATCTTGTCGTCGGGCAGGTTGGCGGCCTTCTTGTGATCGATGAGGATGCCCTCCGGCACCCGCAAGAAGCCCAAGTCTGCGGCGATCGTCATGTTGCGCACCATGCTGCGCCCCATGAGCGCCACCTGGCGGCCGTTCGCGTGCGCGGCGTCGAGCACTTGCTGCACGCGGTGCACGTGGCTCGAGAAACTCGCGACGATGACGCGTCGTGGCGCACGCGCGATGACGTTCTCGAGCACCGGGCCGATGTCGCGCTCCAGGGCGGTGAAGCCCGGAACATCGGCGTTGGTCGAGTCGGTGAGCGCCAGGTCGACGCCCTTCTCGCCCCAGTGCGCGATCGCCCGAAGGTCGGTAATGCGGTCGTCGAGCGGCAACTGGTCCATCTTGAAGTCGCCCGTGTGCAGCACGGTGCCGCCCGCGGTCTGAATGACGACGGCGAGAGCATCCGGAATCGAGTGGTTCACGGCGAGGAAGTCGACCGTGAACGGGCCGAGCTTCTCGCTCTGCCCTTCCTTGACGGTGTGGGTGAACGGCTGGATGCGGTGCTCTTTGAGCTTCGCTTCGATGAGCGCGAGGGTCAGCGTCGAGCCGATAATGGGGATGTCGGCACGCATGCGCAGCAGGTAGGGCACGGCGCCGATGTGGTCTTCGTGTCCGTGCGTGAGCACGATCGCGAGCACGTCGTCGAGCCGATGCTTGATCGGTTCGAAGTCAGGCAGGATGAGGTCGACGCCCGGCTGGGTCTCTTCAGGAAAGAGCACCCCGGCGTCGACGACGAGCAGCTTGCCGTCGATCTCGAAGACGGTCATGTTGCGCCCGACTTCGCCGATGCCGCCGAGCGGGAGGATGCGGAGAGTGCCGGGCTCGAGCACGGGCGGGTCGTGAAGATCGTGGGCCATGCGGCGCCTCGCTTTATCGGTGTTGTGGTCGGACGGAGCGCGTGCCCCGCTGTCTAGCGTGTGGTGCCGGCGACCTTCGGCAGCGCGCCGCCAGCGGCGGCGTTGCGGTCGGGCCGGAAGTTGCTGAAATCGACGCCCGCGACGCTCTTGACGAGGTCGAGCTCGTCTTCGATGACGGCGGCCTCGTGCTCTTCGGGGCCGACGAGCGGCAGTCGCACGCGCGGGGTGCCGATGCGGCCGAGTCCGTGCAGCACGTACTTCGTGGCAACCGTGCCGGGCACGTGCGTCATGACGGCGCGCACGAGCGGCTCGAGGTGCTGGTGTTCGGCGGTGGCCGTCGCGAGGTCGCCGCTGTTCACGGCGTCGACGATCGTGCGGTACGGACCGGGAGCGATGTTGGCCGTGACGCCGATGAGCCCGGTGCCGCCGATCGCGAGCGTCGGCAGCACGTTGGCGTCGTCCCCCGCGAAGTACATGAGGTCGGTCTGGTTGAGCACGCGGCTCACTTCGCTGAGGTCGCCCTTGGCGTCTTTCACGGCGAGGATGTTGGGGTGCTTCGCGGCGCGCAGGATCGTCTCGTACATGATCGGGATGCCCGCGCGGCCCGGGATGTCGTAGAGGATCACGGGCAGGTCGGTCGCGTCGGCGACCATGCGGAAGTGCGTCAGCACACCGGCCTGCGTCGGTTTGTTGTAGTACGGCGTGACGATCATGACGCCGTCGGCTCCGGCCTTCGCACTGGCCTTGTAGAGCTCGATGGCGTGCGCGGTCTCGTTGGAACCGCCGCCCGTGATGATGGATGCTCGGCCAGCGCTCACCGACTTGCCGACCTCGACGAGCCGAATCTTCTCGGCGTCGGTCAGCGTGCTGGTCTCACCAGTCGTGCCCGTGACGACGATGCCGTCGGCGCCCGCGGAGATGACGTCGTCGATGTGCTCCTCGACGCCGGCCCAGTCGACTTCGCCGTCCGCCAGCATGGGCGTGACGAGCGCGACGAGCACTTGACCGAAGGGGTTGTTCACAGACACGTGCTTCAGGGTATCGCGCCGGGGCTGTCGCGCGGGGCGCGGTGCGCGGCTCTGCCTTTGGCTACTGGGTCGCAATACTCCGACATCTTCGTCCCTCAGTTGTCGCGTCGCCCCGGAGAATGAGCCAACACGCCGCAATTCTGGGCGACGCTGCCGTGCGTTGAACTTTCAACCGGGGCGTTGCGACAGATGGGCGCCTCGATCCACGATCGCGGCGACGGTCGCGACGACTCCAGCCGGGTCACCGAACACTTGGCTGTAGTCGGGTCGATAGACGATGAATCCCAGAGCCTGGGCCGCTTCGTCTCGCCGCAGATCAGCTCGCCGGTTGGCCGGATCACCATGATGCGCTTCGCTATCGCACTCGATGAGCAGCCGATCGCCGACGAGCAGATCGGCGCGTTGATGACCGCCGAGCGGAAGTGGCGCCTGCGGCGTCGAGTGGATGCCCGCCTCACGCAACAGCACTCTCACCACGCTTTCGGTACCTGACTCAGAGCGCTCATCGGCGAGCGCCACCGCGGCCCTCACCCGCGGCCGCCAGCCCGATGCCAGAAACTGCAACTCGACCGGTGTGAGCGGAGTTGCCCGCAGCGCAGAGTCGAGCACCGCCACAGCAAAGGGCAAGGGTAGGTCGTTCGCCGCACGCGCGAGTACGAACTCGAGCGGCGCGACCCCGAACCGTGGCTCGGTGCCGGCCGCGAGCCAGTGCAACACCACAGGTCTGTCTGCCGCCGCCGGTCGAGCCTTGACGTTGTCGCAAACCTCGACATGCAGTGCCGAGGGCTCAGCCGGTGGCACCCATAAACCGTGATGACGCACGGCCGAGATTCCGCCAACGCGCCCGCCAACTCGTGCGGCTGCCGCGATCTCGGGGTCGAGGTCAGGCACGCCATAGACTCCCCGACGCAGGCGCACGAGCCCACCTCGAGCAGTAGCTCTCTCAAGCGCGCGCCGTCGGGCTGGAGTGGAGGCGAGCTGAGAAGTTCGAGCTACTCCTCCCGCGAGCCGAGCTGCGTGTACGACGTCGGCCATGCGAAGAGCATCCACACCTCCACGCAGATGGTCGTGCGGGGTGCGCGATCTGGGGACGCATCTGTCAAGGACTTCTCAGTGGAGGACTCACCGAGTCCGATACCTTGCGCGCTCGTGTCGCATCACCCCGGTGTCACAAGCGACTCGCCGCTAGTGCCACCCGCCACGCCGCAACGGTATGAGTCCACCGGGCTGGTGCGACACGAGGACGTGAGTCGCGAAGCGAGCGACGCTACGGCGGAGAGTCACCACCGAAGGTCGTGGGGCATCACGTGGTCGTTCTCGGCGCACCACTTCAGGGCGATGCGGCGAGCGCGTGACCACCAGCGAATGCGAATCAGCCCGCGCACGAGAAACGCCATCGGAACAACGACCATGATTGACGCCAGAACGAGCAGGATCGGCTCTTGGCGGCCTGTGAATTCCGCGAGGGCGAGGGGAATCGAGAGCACCAGCGCCAATGAACCGCCAATAATTTCCACGGGCGGGCTCAGCGCGAAGATCTCATCTTTCATGTCGTTGCCCTGCCGGTAGATCAAGCCCGGCAACGGCTGGGGCCCTATCTGCTCATCCATGATCGACCGCAGCTCGGCGTGGACGGCCCGTCGCCGCTCTTGCTGCAATCGCTGACGCTCACGCCAATGCAGGCCGTCAGACGAACCCGGTGGAGCCGACCGCCGACCCATGGGCTACGGCGCGACGCGACCGTTGGCGTTGAAGGCCTCGTAGGTGAGGGGCATGAGTGCAGCGAACTGCTGCTCCATCTGCTCCGCAACCATCTCGATCTCGCGCTGCGGGAACGACGGGAAGTGCGTGCCCTCGCGCTTGGTGCGCAAGCTGAGGAAGTTCATGAGCGAGCGGGCGTTCATCGTGACGTACATCGAGCTGTAGATCGTCACGGGGAGGACAGCGCGGGCCACTTCGCGCGCAATGCCCGCGTCGAGCATCCGCTGGTAGGAGGCGTATGCGGCCTCGCAGACGCCGCGCACCTCCGCGTCGACGAGCGCCGTCTGCTCGGGCGTGCCGGGCAGGAACTCGTAGGCGCCGGGCTTGCCGACTTGCACGAGGTTGCGCTCGGGGCCGGGCACGTAGAACATCGGGCGCAGCTCGCGGTAGCGCCCCGACTCTTCGTTGTAGGAGGCAATGCGGTGCCGCATGAACTCGCGGAAGACGAAGATCGGCGCCTGCACGTAGAACGTCATCGAGTTGTGTTCGAAGGGCGAACCGTGGCGGTCTCTCATGAGGTAGTTGATGAGTCCGCGGTCGCGCACCGTCGCGTCGTCGCCTGAGGCGGCCGCTTCCAGCGTCTGCTCCCCCTGCGTCGACACGCGCGCCGCGAAGAGCACGTCGCTGTCGTGGGCGCTCGAGCGCACGAGCTCGACGATCATCTCGGAGCGGAACTGGATCTCGGTCGCCTCGGTCACGCTCGTCACCTTACAAGCCGGCCACGATCGGTGGATGCTCGACGCGCGCCGCGCTCACGACCCGAGTCGGCTCGACCGTCAGGTCGGCCGTCGTGTCGGCCCGACTCGTCACAGATCGTCACACTCACGCGCGCGACCGAAGCACTGCGTACCGTCGTCGGCATGGACCTTTCCGTCGCCTTGCTGATCGTCGGCGGCTTGCTCGTGCTGAGCACCCTTCTCGGTGTGCTCGTGCGGCGCCGGAGTGCCCGCGTCGCCGCGGGCTGCGGTGGTGCGGAACAGAAACTCGTCGTCGATGGCGCCGAAGTCACCCTCGTGCAGCTATCAAGTCCCGTGTGCTCGGCGTGCGTCGCCATGCGTCGCGTCGCTGACGGCCTCGTCGCCGAGACTCCATGGCTCGCGCACCGAGAGATCGACGTCATCGACGAACCTGACGTGGCGAGCCGCCACTCGGTGTTCTCGACCCCGACCACCCTCGTGCTCGACGCCGAGGGCCACGTGCGCGCCCGCCTCATCGGCGCGGTGCGCCCCGACCAAGCGCGAGCGGCGATCGATGCCGCGCGAGCAGAACTGGTGCACTCATGACGCAGTCGTCTGACCACGCCCCCTTCGGCATCGACCCCCGCGGACCGCGGTTCGGTGCGACGATCACGGCGGTGCTGCTCATCATCGTCGTGCTGCTCGGCCTGACCGAACCGCTCGGCGCCACTCTCGTCGATCGCTGGCTGCAGCCTTCCGCGCTGCTGCTCACAGTGCTCGTCGTTCTGTTCGCCTGGGGCGCGTTCGCGGGCATCCAGAAGCACCCTTACGGGCTGCTCTACCGGGCGCTCCTTGCTCCTCGACTTGGCCCGCCTTCCGAGCGAGAAGATCCGGCTCCCCCGACCTTCGCGCAGCTTGTCGGGCTCATCGTCACCGGTGTAGGCCTCGCGCTGCACCTCGCCGGAGTGCCGTGGGCTCTCGTCATCGCAGCCTCGGCCGCGTTCATCGCAGCGTTCCTCAACGCCGCCGTCGCGTTCTGCCTCGGTTGCCAGCTGTACGTTCTCTTCGTTCGCGCGGGGATCATTCGCCGTCGCAGCGCACCCGCGTAGGCTGGGCACTCACCCGCCCAGCGAGTCGAAGGAGCACTGCCATGGCCGTCACCAGTGAAGCCACCACTTTGTGGTTCGGAAGCCTCACCGAGGGGTCGGGTACGACCTCACTCGATAGCTCGGATGCCGCCGAGTTCCCTGTCACGTGGGCAGCGCGGTCGGAAGGCGCTGCGGGCAAGACGAACCCCGAGGAGCTGCTCGGGGCTGCCCATTCGGCGTGCTACTCGATGGCGCTGTCGCACGCCCTGACCGGAGCGGGCCACGCGCCCGAGAGCCTCCAGGTCACGGCAGCCGTCACGTTCCAGGCGGGCGAGGGCATCACCGGCAGCCACTTGCTCGTGAGCGCGAAGGTTCCCGGACTCTCGGCCGAAGAGTTCCAGCGCTTCGCCGACGAGGCGAAGAGCGGCTGCCCGGTCTCGAAGGCGCTGGCGGGTATTCCGATCACGCTCGAGGCGTCGCTCGCCTAGTGGCCGCGTCAACGATGCGGGTGCTCATCGCGGGGGCGTCCGGGCTCATCGGCTCTGAGTTGCAGCGTCAGTTGAGGGCTGACGGTCACGAGGTGCTCACGCTCGTGCGACGTCGCCCCACCGCACCCCACGAGCGCGCTTGGGCGCCCGATGCACGCGTGCTCGACTTCCGCGTCTTCGACGAAGTGGATGCCGTCGTCAACCTCTCAGGCGCTTCGCTCGCGCGATTGCCGTGGACTCGCCGCTACAAGCGGCAGATTCTCGAGTCTCGCGTGCGTGCGACGCGAGCACTCGCCGAGGGCATGTCGATGGCGAGCACCCCGCCCAAGGTCTTCCTCAGCGCATCAGCGGTGGGCTACTACGGCGATCGACCGGCAGAACGCTTGACCGAAGACGCGCCCCGCGGTGAGGGCTTTCTCTCGGATGTCGTCGTCGCCTGGGAGGAGGCGGCAGGACTCGCGCCGGAGAAGACGCGCACGGTGCTGCTGCGCACGGGGCTCGTCATCGCCGACGGTGGTGCACTCACTCCGCTCAAGCTGCTCACGGCGGTCGGCGCTGCGGCCCGCATCGGCACCGGCGGCCAGCATTGGCCCTGGATCAGCCTGTACGACGAGGTCGCGGCGATGCGCCACCTGCTGACCTCGACGCTGCGTGGCCCCGTCAACCTCGCCGGGCCGACGCCCGCGACGAGCGACCGCGTCACGCGCGCCCTGGCAGCGTCGATGCACCGCTGGCACCTGCTGCAACTGCCCGAGCCGCTCATCTCGACGCTCATGGGCGAAGCGGGTCGAGAACTGCTGCTCGCGAGCCAGAAGGTACTGCCGTTGAAGCTGCTGGCAGACGGCTTCCACTTCCGTGACGCGACGGTCGAGCAGGCGATCGCGGCGGTGGGTCGCCGCGGTCACGACGCACGAGGTGACGCTACAAGCGAGGAGCCTGCGCGCGCGAGCGCGTGATCGCTTCGCGCAGCGCCCACCGGGCCCGGCGTCGGTCGCGCTCGGCGTCGTAGGCGAGCGCCAGCAAGTACCACGCGGTCCACTGTTCGGGATGCTCGCGCACCCTGCTCGCAGCCTCATCGAACTCTTCCGTCACCGCGGGGCCGTGCTCGCTCAGGTAGCGCTTCGTGATGGCTTCAGCGCGGAAGCCGAAGCGCAACTCGACGGCGAGCGCCCACACTCCGAGCAGCGGCAGCACCACGAGCGCCCAGCCCATCGCTTGCACGATCGGCAGCGGATCGGTGATGAGTCGCACGGCGTAGAGCACGACCACGGCGAGGTAGAACGCCAGCAAGACCGCCATGCCGAGGGCGGCCCAGCGCGAGCGCGTCACGCGGCGTCGTCCGAGTCGCTGTCGACTCCGTCGGCAGTGCCCGGTGCGACGGGGCCGAGCCCGAGCAGAGCATCCAGGCCGACGGTCAAGCCTGTCGCCGTCGCCGCCGCACGCAGACTGAGCAGAATGCCCGCTTCGTAGCTCGAGGCGGAGAAGGTCTCGTGCGTGATCGTGACGGTCTCGCCCGTGCCGCCGAAGTGCACATCTTGGCGCGCGATGACTCCTTGCAGCCGCAGAGAGTGCACGGGAACGCTCGCAACCTGCTGCCCTCGCGCGCGCTGGTCAGTGTGCGGGGCCACGACCGGTCCGAGGTCAGCGCGCGCCTTGCCGATGAGCTCGGCCGTGCGCACCGCGGTGCCCGAGGGCGAGTCGACCTTGGCCGCATGATGCGTCTCGACGATCTCGATCGACTCGAACCACTGCGCTGCGATCGTCGACAGGTGTGTGGCGACGACACTGCCGATCGAGAAGTTCGGCACGACCACGACTCCCGACTCGGGGTGGCTCGCGAGCAGCGTACGCAGCGTACGCAAACGTTCGTCGCTCCAGCCGCTCGTTCCGACGAGCACGTTGAGGCCCGCGCGCACCGCATGATCGACGATCGTGGCTGAGACGCCGGGTGCGGTCACATCGAGCACAACATCAGCGCCGAGCATCTCACCGAGGTCACTGCGCGAGTCGAGCTGGGCCACGAGCGCGAGGTCGCTCTGCTGCTCGATGACACTGCAGGCAAGCGAGCCGAGACGGCCGCTGGCTCCGACGACGGCGACGCGCGTGACCATGACGACCATCCTAGGCGGCGGCTCTCCCCGTAGGCTGACGGGCATGGTGACCTGGCGCGAGGCGGTTCCGAGTGACGATGCCGCCGCCGTACTGCTCGATCAGTACTTCGCGACGAGGGCACTCGACTTTCCCGGCGGCGCCGACGCGTACCGCCGCGCAACGCCCTCCGATGCGGAATTCACGGCTCCGCGCGGGGTCATGCTCATCGTCGAACACGAGAACCTCGGTGGCGAACCCGCTGACGTCGGTATCGGCGGAGTGCGCCGCATTGATGACGGCCCGCTCGGGCCGCGCTTCGAACTCAAGCACCTGTGGGTGCAGCCGCACGCGCGGCGACTCGGTCTCGGCCGGGCACTCGTGCTCGAATTGCAGCGCCGGGCGCGCAAGCTCGGTGCTCGCGAGCTCGTACTCGACACGCACGTCGCGCAACGGGAAGCGGCGGGGCTCTACAGCTCGCTCGGTTTTGAGCCCGTCGCGCCGTTCAATGACAACCCCAACGCCAACACCTGGCTGGGTCGCCCGCTCGACGACGAGCCGATCAGGCCAAGCTGAGGAAGAGCTTCTCGAGATCGGCGAGCTCGACCGGGTCGCCGCTCTCTTCGCCCTCCCGCAAGCACTCCTTGAGCGCAGAAGCGATGATGGCGAAGCCCGCACGGTCGATCGCGCTCGACGCTGCACTGAGCTGCGTGACGATCTCGCGGCAGTCGCGCTCGTCTTCGATCATCGCGAGCACAGCACCGAGCTGGCCTTGCGCTCGACGCAATCTGTTGGTGATGCTCTTCGTCGCTTCGGCGGGAATCGTCGTCACCGCAGGGCTCCGCTCTGTGCGTCGTCGCCCGACTCGTGGGCGAAGCCACGAGCGAGCCACGCCATCGTGCCACCCTCGACGTTGACCGCGTCGATGCCGCGGTGCTCGAGAAACTCGACAGCGCGCTGACTGCGAGCACCTGAGCGGCAAATGACATAGATGGTCTCGTCGAGCGGGAGAGCATCCACCGAGTCAGGAATGGTGCCGAGTGGAATGAGTCGCACGCCAGGTACACGAGCCTCGATGTACTCGTCGACCTCACGCACGTCGACCACGGTCGCTCCGTCGGCGATCACCGTCGCCAGCTCGTCGACCGTGATCGTGGCGCCGCTGTGCTCAGTCATCGGATGCTCCTTGAAGGTTCGGGGCGCGTCATGCGCCTACCGGCTCGCGTTGGGCAGTCGTGCCCGCCCGCCATGTCGTATAGCCACCGTCGAGATTGGCCACCGTCACACCGTACTGCCGCAGAATCGACGCCGCTGTGTGGCCGCGCTGGCCGACCTTGCACGTGACGATCACGCTCTCTCCGCGGAGGCTCTCAGCGTGGCCACGCAATTCGTCGAGAGTCAGCAGTTCACTGCCCGGAATCGCGCCCAGGTCATGCTCGCCCGCCGTGCGCACGTCGAGAAGCCGCCAGCCTTGATCTTGCCGTTCGGCCACCTCGTGCCACTGCACGCTGAGTTCGCCCTCCAGAAGGTTGTCGTCGATGTACCCGAGCATGTTGACGGGGTCTTTCGCTGAGCCGAACGCGGGTGCATAGGCGAGCTCGAGATCGGCGAGGGAGCGCGCGGGAAGGTCGCCCGCTATGGCGGTAGCGATGATATCGATGCGCTTGTCGGCACCAGCACCCACCGCTTGTGCGCCGAGAATGCGGTCGGTTGCCGCGTCGACGATGAGTTTCAGCGAGAGCTGCTCAGCGCCCGGGTAGTAGCCGGCGTGTTGCGTGGGATGAGTGTGGATGACGCGGATGCTGCGACCCTCCTGCCGCAGCTCGCGCTCAGTGCGACCGACAACGGCCGCCGTCAACCCGAACACGCCGATGATCGCCGTGCCGAGAGCGGGCACTGCGGAGTGCGGGCGGCCGGCGATGACGTCAGCAGCGAGACGACCATGCCGATTGGCGAGACCCGCCAACCAGACCGGAGACGGGTCACCGTCGAATCGCTGTTTGACGACAGCATCACCCACGGCAAAGATCGCCGACTCGGAGGTGCGCTGCTCGGCATCGACGACGATGTAGCCGCGCTCGTCGAGCGCGAGCCCAGCATCGCGCGCAAGCGCACTCTCGGGCTTCACTCCCACCGAGAGCACCACGAGATCGGCGGGCACCGTACGGGATCCGCCATCGAGCTCTACGTGGTCGTCGTAGATGCCGGTGAGGCCTGCGCCGAGATGCACCTCGACGCCGTTCTCGCGCAAGCGCTCGACGATGGGCTGCGCCATCTCGATGTCAAACGGTCGCAGCACCTGAGGCAGAAGTTCGACGATGGCGACCTCGAGACCACGGTGCCGCAGGTTCTCGGCGAGCTCGAGGCCGATGAAGCCCGCACCGGCGATGACGGCCCGTCGAGCATGCTGAGCGGCGGCGATGATGGCATCCATGTCAGCGATGTCGCGCAAGACAAGCGCACGCTCGACGCCAGGAATCGGGATGCGCACGGGGGACGCGCCGGGACTGAGCACGAGCGCGTCGTACGTGATCGGCTGATCTGCGCCGGTCTCCAGATCGCGCGCCACGACGGTGCAGGTCACGGGGTCGATCGACACGGCCTCGGTGCGCACTCGCACATCGAGGGCGAAGCGAGCCGCGAGGCTCGCTGGTGTCTGCAGGATGAGGTCGTCGCGACTCTCGATGACGCCGCCCACGTGATAGGGAAGGCCGCAGTTCGCGAAAGACACGTGCTCGCCGCGCTCGAGGATGATGATGTTGGCGTGCTCGTCGAGGCGGCGCAAGCGGGTCGCGGCAGACATGCCGCCCGCGACACCACCCACGATCACGAAGGTGCGTGGTGAGGCCATGGCTCCAGCTTATACCCCTAGGGGTATTGTCGCGACTCCGCTTAGAACGGCTGGTCGAGCGGTAATCCGGTGCGCAGTTCGGCCGGGAGGTGCCCGAGGTCGTTGTGCGCGACGAGCACCGGAGGCTTCGCCGAACGCACACGGATGATCGTGAGGCCGCAGTTGGCTTGGTTTACACCCATCCACCGCCACGCCGGCGCTCCGAAGACTTCGCGCACGAACCAGGCGATGACGAAGTTATGGGTGATGAGCAACTCATGGCGATCGTCACGCGACGGCGATAACCACTCCGCGACCGCATCGGCCATTTGTGCTTCGCCGGCGGAGATCTCTTCCTCGGTGACTCCGCCGAAAAATGGCTCGAATGCGCTGGGCATATCGGGCGTCGGTCCGCTGGGAATGCAGTCCATGAGCAGCATCGATTGCTGGGGCTCGATGGCGGGCATGAACTCGGTCATCGTGAGCGCCGTCTCGACTGCCCGCTGCAACGGTGACGTGTGAACGCTCGCGAAGGGGACACCGCCGAGTCGCTCAGCGATGGCACGTGCCTGGCGCTGACCTCGCCCACTCAGGGGGCCATCGGGGAGCCCGTGTTCGGCGTCCTGCTGCTCGCCGTGACGAACCAGGTACAGAAATCTCGACACACCACACGCTCCTTCGCGACCACGTCGAGCCTAACGGGAGCCCCCGACGGCGTGGGAAGGTGCCGCACCTTCCCACGCGACACGCGGGTGACGAAGTGAGGACAGACAACTCTGTCTGTCCCCTGCTACAGTGATGGCAGCGGCGACGCCCGTCACCTGACGAGTTGGTGTGCGCCGAGCACCCATCAGGAGAATGCGTGACCCCCGCCGCGCCCCTCTCGCTCTCGGAGACCGAGACGACCATCAGCAACGAGAGGCCCAGTCCTGCCGCGAAGATCCGCATTCTCGAGGCGGCCACTGTGCTGTTTGCTCAGGAGGGTATTCGCGCTGTCGGAGTCGACCGTCTCATCCAGCACTCCTCGGTCACCAAAGCGACGTTCTACAAGCACTTCGGCTCAAAAGACAAGCTCATTCGCGACTACCTCGATGCGGCCTCGATTCGCACGCTGCACGAGATCGACACTGTCGTGGGAGCAGCCGACTCCCCCGAGGCAGCCCTCACGGCACTCGCGGACCACGTACACGACATCCTCGTGGCAGACGAGTTGCGCGGGTCACTCTTCGTCAACGCCGCGGCCGAGTTTCCTGATCCTCGCGATCCTGTGCGGGTCATCGTCGCCGAGCATCACGAAGCCATCGCCGAGCGCATGACCGACGTCCTGAGTGCGCTCGGGCACGCGATGCCCGGAGAAGCCGCCGACCAGCTCATGATGTCGTACGTGGGCGCACTCGCGTGGGGACACGTTGCCGACCCGATCGGAGCCTCCGTTGCCTTCCGTCGGAGTGTCGAACGGCTCGTCCACGACGCACAGGGCTGAGCCGCGCCGAACGTGCCTCAGTCGCTGACGCGATCGAGCTCCGTGAGTTGATGGCGTGACAGCGGGGTGGTCGGTGCAGCCATGATCGCGTCGAGCTGAGCAGGAGCGCTCACCGACACGACCGGCGCCACCACATGTGGTCGCGAGAGCAACCACGCCAGGCCAATCGTGGCGACATCGCGACCGCCGTCCTCGGCGATGCGGTCGAGCGCCGAAAGAATGCGCAGCCCGCGACGATTGACGTAGTGGGCTACCTCTGCGCCACGCTTCTCGCGTTCGATGTCAGATCGAGAGCGGTACTTTCCAGTGAGGAATCCGGCCGCGAGCGCGTACCGCGGCATGACTCCCATGTCGAGCTGACCCGCGACGCGCGCGAGAGCGCCTTCATACTCGTCGCGATGCACGAGGTTGTAGTGCTTCTGCAGCGCCACCATGTGCGCCACTCCGAGCTGACCCGCAGCAATGCGGGCCTCGAAGAGTCGTTCGCCCGTGTGATCACTACCGCCGAAGTAGCGCACCTTGCCGGCGCGGATGAGCTCATCGACAGCGAGCAGCGTCTCATCGTAGGGAACCTCGGGGTCATCGACATGGAGGAAGAGCAAGTCGATGCTGCTGACCCGCAAGCGCCGCAACGAGGCGTCGACCGCGGCGCGGATGGCGGGCGCCGAGAGCCCCGGGTGATCTGGAGACTTGCCGACTTTGGTCGCGATCGTGACGCGGTCGCGGATTCTTCGCTCGCGCATCCAGTTGCCGATCATGATCTCGCTGCGACCACCCGCATAGCTGTCGGCCGTGTCGATGAGCGTGCCGCCGAGTTCGACAAAGCGATCGAGAATGCTGGTCGTGGTGGGGCCGTCGGCGGTCCAGCCGAAGACGGTGCCGCTCAGCGCACTGGGGAACACGCGCAGGTCGCTCGACCCGATGCGGCGAGGCAGCGATGCGGGAGCAGTGACGAGCGACGAGGCAGGCAGGCTGGGTCCGGGCGCATCCGCGGCGCGGTGCGGGGCGGCGGTGTCGCTCACGGGACTGCTCTCTCTGCTTCCCTCACTCGTTCCGGAAGCGGTTGCACCGAGAGTAGCGCTCGGGAGGGCGAGCACTCGTCGTCTTCGCCTGATCGTTACCAGGCCGTGTCGCGAGACCGTGTTGACGGATCACTGAACGATTGTTTAGTATGCTGATCATGCGTTCAGTCCCCGAGGACCTTACCGCTCCGGCGCGCATCAGGGATGCCGCGATCGCGCTGTTCGGAGCCCAGGGGTACGACGGCACGAGCGTGCGTGCCATCGCGGCGGCGGCGGGAGTGAGCCCCGCGCTCGTACTGCACCACTTCGGCTCGAAGGAGGGGCTGCGCGAGGCCTGCGATTCCTGGATCATCGACGAGGTGATGGGCCGCAAAGAGGGCCTCACCACCGAGCATGACCTCGCCTCGACGATGCAGGAGTGGCTGGCAGACACCGAGCGCTTTCGACCCAGCCTCGACTATCTCGCTCGCACGATCGTCGATGGTGGCGAGACCGGCGCCCGGCTCTTTGCCCACCTCGTTGATCGCACCGAGTCGATGCTGGCGTCCCAGACGGAGGCAGGGATCGTGCGCCCGAGTTCCGACCCGCGCATGACGGCAGCCATCGTGGCCACGCACGGGCTCGTGCCTCTCGTGCTCGAACGCGTACTCGCCCGCAGTCTCGGTGACACCGGCTTGAGCTCGGCGCTCATCGCACGCATGACGCTGCCGACTCTCGAGCTCTATACCCACGGCCTGTACGCGGACTCCACTGTGCTCGACGCCGCCACGGCGGCGCTGAAGGGCACTCCTAGCGAAGGAGCACCATGACCCCTGTCATCGAACTACGTTCACTCACGAAGCGCTACGGTCGGCGCACTGCGCTGCACGGCATTGATCTCACCATCGAGCCGGGGCGTGTGTTCGGTCTCATCGGCCCGAACGGTGCCGGC